>Ga0209084_1000832_pt1 | contig 27976 bp, 49 predicted proteins | sample C_130820_MF_Meta_FD_187309 | JGI IMG/M metagenome (GOLD analysis project Ga0209084, IMG submission 187309) | Freshwater microbial communities from Lake Croche, Canada to study carbon cycling - C_130820_MF_MetaG (SPAdes) (version 2) | ecosystem: Environmental > Aquatic > Freshwater > Lake...
AGCGCCCTCTTAGCCGATGGCTTAATGCAAGACAAGGCTCTTAACATTTCCCGCTTCAGCTTCATACGAGAAACGTATAAAGCCATCTGTGTATCCTTGCTCGTATCCATGAGCTACCGCCTCATTCATTTGACTAGCCAATACCTGTACCACTAACTCTGTCTGGCAAAGACGAGTCATCAAAGCCCTACAGACCTCACGCAACTCATCCTCTTCCATCCACAGTAGTTCCGTCACCTTGTCCTCCAGACTCTTACAACAAGTCCCTCTGTCTTAGCCGTCAACCCTATCCCTAACCTTCTGCTGGCCCTGTAGTTGGCATTCAACACCTTCTGCCTGGCCCCTACAGGCACACAGAAGCTGTCTCCAACATCCATCTCCTCATACGGGTAGGCATACACCACCCGTGCTACAGGTACAGGCCTACCAGTCTCCAGTTCAATAGCAGTAATCATCACCTAACCCTCTATACAGATAACGCTATGTTACAGACAAAAAAAGAGCTACGCAAGTGGTAGCTCTAAACCTTCTCTAGGGAACATGACAAACACGGAAGCTGGTGAGGATTTACCAGAGGCGGCGCAAGACCTAAGTCGGCAACCACATGAACCAGTCAACTCCCGTAAACCAAGAATATACCAGAAACCTATTTTTTTCTGGGGGGAGCGAGATGTGGGGTGCTCACCATACAGCATCCTGTTACCCATCGCCTAGGCCACTGCCGCTGCTGCGCTGGTGCTTGCGAGCGTCAACCCCGACCCGACCCGACAATCAAGCTCATGGATGCAGTGTAAGCGCACTAGAGCAGTAATGCGGTAACCCGACCAAACCCCATATGTAAATATGTGTGAGTGGTAAGTGAGAATAACTCTCATCCTCATTACACTGTACTGGTGAATACAGTAACACACATATAAGACAATTATCAGTAATGGAATAATAGTTATTCTATATATTATATACCTATACACCATACACCGGGTGCAGTAACTTTCATACTAAGGGTAAGCACCTATAAAATAGTTGTTGACAAGGTGTTTATATATAGTAAACTATATTCACTGAACGGATAAAACCATTCAGTAAACCTAACCTAACCTTGAAAGGCAGTGCCATGTTAAACGCTAAAACATTCACTCTCAACATTGAGAACACTACATATCATGCTTGGACTATCGAGCAAAACGGTGAACATTTAGCATCTATTGACGACTTTACAAATGAGCATGATTGTGTTCAATCAGTGTTGCGTCATTTGAAGATGTGGGAGACTGACATTTGTAGCAGTCTTAACAGTTTGTTGATTACTGTTGAGTGAGGTTCACAATGACAAGAGAAGAATGGTTATCAGATGCAACCGCAGAACTGCGTGTACTGTTTAAACAGCATGGCGTGACGGTTCCCGATATGGTGCGCTCAAGCTGTGGCTTTCCATCTAAATCAGCACTGAGCAACAAGAACCGCAGAATTGGTGAGTGTTGGTCAGCAAAGGCAAGCGCAGATAAACACGCCGAGATATTCATTTCTCCAACTATCAGCGACAGCATGAGAGTGCTGGACATATTGGCGCATGAGCTGATTCACGCTTGCCACCCCGGTGATGGACATGGCAAGTTGTTTAAACGCACTGCCACTGCTATCGGCTTAGAAGGCAAGATGACCGCAACCGTAGCGGGTGACAAATTCAAAGCATGGGCCGCACCAGTGCTAGAACGTTTAAACACATATCCTCACGCTGACTTAATCCCCTCTAATGCTCAGAAAAAACAATCAACCAGAATGCTCAAATGCTATTGCACAGAGTGCGGCTACACGGTGAGGGTTGCGGGTAAGTGGCTTGAAGATATGGGCGCGCCACATTGTCCTAACCATGGCGAGATGCAAAGCGTTTAAACAGTCCAACCTATTGCATCCACTGGGTGCAATGGGGTGAGTTGTTCACCACCTAACCTAACCCTGGAGTAAATCATGAGCGAAAAATACAATGGCTGGACAAATTACGCCACTTGGCGGGTCAATCTGGAAATCTTTGATGGTTTCGACCCCGCCGAATATTTTGATGAAGTTAACACCGACAATGTTTACCACATTGCACAAGTCCTTCAAGACCATGCCGAACAAGTCATTTTTGAGTGTGGCGAATGCAACCCACAAACCCTCGCCGGTTCTTATGCCCTGGCCTTCTTATCTGATGTGAATTGGCATGAAATAGCCGAGCATTTGATATCAGACTACGCCGAGCAAGATTAAGCCCCTTCTAGCCCCTTCTGGGGGCTTTCCTGACCCCTTCCTAACCTTGGAGAATCATTATGATTCAACTTTCATTCACAAAAGACTTGCAAACGCCCAACGCCATTTATTTTGATGACGAAAAGCCAGAAGAATACTTTTGGCATTTTTACAATTATCAATACTTGTCAGATGATGAAGCCCTGGCTTTGTTGAATGACGATTGTGTTAGCCCCACTGTCAAACAGGCGGTTTCGGAAGCGTTAAGCTCCCACTAAACCCCCAACCCTAACCCTTGCCCTTATCCTCCGCATTCTAACCCGCAAAAAATGAAAGGTTTTAATTATGCTTTATCACATTGATATAACAAACGGCGTTATTACTTATGAATTTAATAATGCTGAAGATGCAAATATAAAAAAATATTTTGCAAATGTTGGCAAAACAAAGCCCAAGCCCATACGGGTGCGGGGCTGGCCCTTTAACAATATCTATTTGACGCATGGCACCCCTGAAAATGGATTGGCAGTTGCAGTTAGACCAGATAAATCAACTTATTATTAAGTCAGCAACCACTAACCTAGACCCTTTCCTAACCTAACCCTGGAGATAACATGAAAACATCTTTTTATGACCTGCCCCATGAAACCCGCTTTCAAGTGTATGGTGCGCTCAAAGCCTTAGACTGCGACACGGGCCAAAGCGGATACTCTGGTCAATTGTGCGTTGCCGTTGCCCGTGGCAAGTTCGGTGATGTGGTGCAAGCTCTGGAAAAACTAGGCTTTGACCTTGTGACCAGCTACTATTTCCCCCTGGGCACTGATAAGCCCCCAATGCACCTGCGGCATGATTCCGCACGGTATGGCAGCCAAAATTGCAATTGGTTTTATGCTTGTTTTGAAGTCAAAGAGGTGGAAACATGCAACACATAAAATTGCCCGACTTGAATCCCACTACCAGGGTGTACCCCCGCACACTAGAAGAAGCATTCCCCCAAGATGCGTGGGAATCTGTGGATAAGACTGTGGATAAGGTAAACCCTGATGATGTGCTTTACCTAGTAGCCCTTTTCAGTCTAGGGTTTTTGCTTGGCTTGCTAGTGGGCGAGCTGTAACATTAGCCCCGTTGTCGTTGCGGACAGCACATGAAAGCCATTTACACATGCCTCGCCCCGTCTTCGGGGTTCCGCAACGGGGCAGTTGTAAGTGGCTTTTTTATTGTCCGCAGCAAAGCACGGGGGCATCACCCACCCCTTGTAAATGTTGATGCGACAGATACAGATAAGCGTGACGAACTGGCCTTGTGTCTCCTGGGTGAGCATCCCTCGGGGCAGCGACAAGTCGGGTTTAGCAAGGGGGCTGCCCCCAAGCTGAATAGTCTAGATAAACGAGAGCATCTATCCCTTGTGGATAACTTACCCACAGGTTCCCCCTCGGGTGGATGCCCCATGCGTGATTGAAAGGTTAAAAGTGAATAAAAAAAATACAAGGTTAGCCCTAAAGATTAGAAAGAAGGCGATGGTCAGAGCTTGGCAGGACAAGGCTGACCAGTTAAGCCCAGAAGAAATTGTCACCAATGTGTATGTGGTGAGCAGAAAGTTTATTCAAAGCCCCGAATGGAAAGCACTAAGGCTTGAAGCAATCAAGAGGTATGGCAGTGTTTGCTGTAAATGTGGAAGAAAACCTAGCAGAAGATACCCAGTGAACATTGACCATATAAAGCCCCGCAGGTACTACCCAGAGTTGGCATTGGACATAAACAATTTACAGCCCCTATGCCCCCCATGCAACAAGAAGAAGGGCAACAAGCCCCCAACGGACTACCGTAGCCCTTGTATGCCTGAAAGGAAAGTAGCCACATGAACGTCCAGCAAGCACAGAGAATACTAGCCCGACACAAAGAGGGTGATGTTTATCCAGCATGGGTAATCAACACAGCCCTTTATATAACAGGAGACATAGATGAAATGCCCCTTATGCCAAGCCCCCACAGAGGTGGTGACGAGCAGGACGAGACAAGCAAACTACATCTACCGCCGGAGGATATGTTTTAACGAACATTACTTCAGCACACAAGAGCAAGCAGTAACCGCCCCTAGCCCCAAACTAAAGAGAGGAAGACCCCGCAATGAAAGACCCTAACGATTGCACCTGGCCCCATACAAATCTCTGTCTGCATGATTGTGTAGAGGGTTGCGCCAAGCGTAGCCCCCAGCGCAGCGGCTGGCGCAAGGTACAGATAGATGATGCAGAAGAAGAAGCATGGCGAGAGATGACCAACAAACAGGGAATGCCCCCTATTTACGGAGAACAAACATGACACAAGATGAAATTATTGAGATGGCTAGACAAGCTGGTTTTGATTGTTATGGCAAACATATAACTTGGGATGATGTTATTTGCACAGACGAAATCAAAGCCTATACCAAACTGGTAGCCGCCAAAGAACGATTGGCACAGCGCACAGAGCAGAACTTCTGCTCAAGATGCGGCAAACGCACACAAGACTTAATCACCATTCACACTTGCACACCACCAAAGGAGAAGAACACATGAATTACAGGTTACCCACGCTACCTGTTTTAAAGTGTGGGACAAATGGAGATAAAACCCATGAAAAATGAAATTGAAACTGCAATCAAGTTACTGTCTGAAAAGATAGACAAGTCTGTAAAAAGTGAAGACGCATTGCGCTTTACTCAAGCGGCCTTAAATCTTGCCCATGTTCTTGCAACATTAAACAACATGAAAAACTAAAAACAATGCCCCCTCGGGGGCGTTAAGGAGAAGAACACATGAGAGCACGACAAGTATTCATTGCCATGATGGTGGGCAAAGGCTACAGCCCTGAAGAGCTGGCCTGGGATGGTAAGAAGTTCACCAACTCAGCTATCACTACCCGCTGGAATTACTTTCTGATGGGATGGGAAATGCGGGGGGTGATGTGAACCTACGCAAACTGAGGCTACGCCACCACAAATTGTTTGAACACAGAGACAGGAGGGTAAACACCTACACGCACTAATCTAATCCATGTATAATCAAGTCTCACCCTAACCTAAACAAAGGAAGTTCCACATGAAACTCTGTATTGATTGCAAACATTTTGCGATGGAGAAGCACTCCATCAACCCTGAGCTTGGCAGATGCACCGTCATACGGGCCACAAGCCTTGTAACGGGCCTTATAGTGCCTCTTGATACCTTGCCCTTCTGCGCCATACAACGCTGCTCTAACAAGCCCTGCGGACATGATGCTGTGCTGTTTGAACAGAAGGAGGCCAGCAATGTCTGACTTCAGCCCAGAAACCCGAAACAGTGCATGGTGGTCAGGAGACTCTCGCCGTGCTGCCAGTGGCAAAGCCAACGAAGTCATCCTCACCAAGCAAGGCAAGATGGAGATTCCAGACCTGTCCAACATCGAAGCTGTCCAGATGGGTCATGTGATGGAGCCAGTGATAGGTAGGCTGGTGCAGGACAAGCTCAAGATTGAGTTGACCAAGATAGAGGAGGCCTACACCCACCCCAAGCATTCCTGGATGCGCTCACACTTTGATTTCGGAGGCAGGGAGAATGGTCAAAAGATTCTTGTGGAATGTAAGAACTACACGATGGCGGTTCGCAGTAAGTTTGACGATTCTGGCCTCGCACCTGCTGCTGATGTTGCTCAAGTCATCCACGAAGCAGCCGTCATGGGTGTGGAGAAAGTCTATCTGGCTATCCTATTTGGGGGCCAGGAGCTTGTCATCATTCCTTACCAAGTCACCGACTCCCAAAAAGAGGAGCTGGTTCAGCAGATGGCTGTCTATTGGGGCCATGTTGCCGCCGGAACAACGCTTCCCCCCGAGACTCCGGAACAGGCACGACTGATATACCCGACAGGGTTGGACAACACCAAAATGGCCTCCAGGAGCGTAGAAGAGGCTTGCCGCACCCTACAGGTGGTCAAGGGCCAGATAAAGGCTCTAGAGGCCCAGGAAGCGGCTTTGATGACCCTTGTGCAAGGTTACATGCAGGACTGCAACCAACTCGCTACCTTTGACGGTTCTGTGCTGGCTACGTGGAAGAACGCTAAACACAGTGAGAGGTTTGACAGCAAGCTGTTTCAGTCTGCCATGCCGGATGTGTACGAGAAGTTTGTTGTCAACGTCCCAGGTTCACGGAGGTTCTTAGTCAAATGAAAGCCTATCCCTTTATTCACAAACACCCCACCACTGGCAACACCAAGCTGGAGGAGGGCATGGATTTGCGTGACTGGTTTGCTGGTCTTGCCATGCAAGGTTTGCTAGCTAATCCCAAGTTAGCAGAAGAGATAAGAAAACAAGGCGGTGCTTATTCAGGTTGGATTGAAGATTCAGCCTACTCATGGGCAGACGCAATGATGAAACAACGGGAGGTCAAGCATGACCAACCTTAGCATTTACATCATGGCCTTTTGTTCCCTGATTGACCTAACCATAACCATTTTGGAGAAACTCTTATGAGCAACATTGTTCCACTCGCAGACATTCAGAAGATGGCAGAAGTTGCTGCCACTAGCAAGATGTTTGGGTTTAAGAACCCACAGGAGGCGATGGCAATCATGTTGCTGTGCCAAGCTGAGAACCTACACCCGGCAATAGCCATGCGGGATTTTCATGTCATCGAGGGCCGTCCAGCTCTGAAAGCAGATGCAATGCTGGCAAGGTTCCAGCAAGCTGGTGGAAAAGTTGAATGGAAGGTATACACAGATGCAGAAGTTACAGGCGTATTTAGCCACCCTCAAGGGAGTTCGCTTGAAGTCACTTGGACGCTCGCCCAGGCGAAATCCATTGGTATCGCAGGTAAAAACAACTGGAAAAACTATCCACGTGCAATGCTTAGGGCCAGGTGTTTATCAGAGGGTATCCGTGCGGTCTATCCGGGTTGCGTGGTTGGGGTATACACACCCGAAGAGGTACAAGACTTTGAACCCCGCAAGACGGTGGATATGGGAACAGTCGAACGTGTTGATGAAGTCCCGCAAGATGTGGGAGTGGAAGTGGCAGATGGGGCATATCACCTCTTTGTCCCAGGCAACAACAATCCCTACTCCAGCTATCACACCACAGAAGAATGGATAGATGGTTACTGCTCACTGGTTCACCGCATCTCTGTGTCACCCAAGTTTACTGAAGCAGAGAAAGCTGAGAAGCTAGACTTGTTAAAGCAGTCAAACATACCCATCACCGCTGAGTTTGACGCATACACAAACATCAAGCTGAAAGGCGAGATTGTCAAAGCTGGAGGGACTATCAACCCCCCAAAGCCGGAACCCCTGCCACCAACAGGTTCGGAACTCAACGAGCCAATATTTTGAATCACCTGGAAAACATTGGGCCGCTAACACCCAGAGAGGCACTAGACAACTATGGCAGCTTCAGGTTGGCGGCACATATCGAATATCTCAGGCGGCAGGGATACCCAATCCACACTTCAATGGTTTCTCAAGGTGGCAAAGACTTTGCCAGTTACTCACTACGAAAGGAAAGAAATGGCCTCTAATCCACACCAAGAACAACCCGGCATGGGTGTTTGCTATTGGGAGGAAGAATCCCAGCGCAAGTCACCCAAAGGGCCGGACTACAAAGGCTTTGTGGTTCTGGAAATGGATTACAAAGCAGGAGAGAAAATCAAGCTGGCTATCTGGCAAAAGCCTACCAGCCGTGGCTACAACTTGCTGGCAGTCAAGGAAGACAACTGGCTTAAGAAGAAGAAGCTGGAAGAGGGCAGACCCACAGAGGTTGCGCCTCGCTACAGTGTCAGAAAAGACGATAACGACATTCCCTTCTGATGGCTAACAAAGTCACACCTACTCAGAGAAGTCTTGCGTACCTACGGGAGCAAGGATACTTAGTTGCCATTGTTGAACACTGGAATCCGTTTGCCAGGATACGACAAGACCTCTGGGGATGGTGTGACCTCTTGTGCATCCGCAAGGGGGAAATCCTGGCTGTGCAAGTCACTGCAAGTGCTGTGTCTACCAGGATAAAGAAGATACAGGATTCAGATACCGTGCAGCATGTGCGGGATGCTGGCATCCGTATAGAAGTGCATGGCTGGCGCAAGTCAGCTAAGACCAACAAGTATGTATTAAGAATTGAGGATATATCGTGAGCCAGCAACAAATTCAACCATCTCAGAAGTCTTTGGAAAAAGGGCGTAATGCCGTTGAGTACACTCAAAAGTTTCTGAACATGTCTCTCCAGGAAATCTGGAACATTGCATACACATCTGGGTATGAAGATGCGATGGAGATTATGAAAACAGACTTGCAGCCGGGAGCAACTTCAGCGCAAAGCTGAGGGTTAGGCCTCTGCTGGCAGACCAGAGTCATCCCGACAGTCTGCCACCTAACCAACAAGGAACACCATGAGCAAAGCACACGTATTTATCGCCACACCTATGTATGGCGGCATGTGTACCGGGTACTTCACCCAGTCACTGCTGACAGCCGCAGGTGTACTGCGCCAGAATGACATTGACATGAGTTTTAGCTGCATGTTTAACGAGAGCCTTATCCAGCGGGGCAGGAATGCACTTGCACACGGGTTCATGCAAAAGAAGGATGCAACCCACTTAATGTTCATAGATGCAGATATTCGCTTCAACCCAGCAGACATTGTGAAGATGCTGGAAGCTGATGTTGATGTTATCTGTGGCATGTATCCCAAGAAAGAAATCAACTGGGCAGGTGTTGAGCAAGCCGTGAAAGAGGGAGTACCGCAAGACCAGCTCAAAACCCGCACAGGCTCTCTAGTTGTCAATCTGGTGGACTACAAGGGTGCAGTCACTGTACCTGCTGACAAGCCTGTAGAGATATGGAATGGCGGTACAGGGTTCATGCTCATCAAGCGTGAGGCAATGGAGAAGCTCTCCACCCTCATGCCAAGCTATGTCAATGACGTAACTTTTCTGGACGGCACTATCAAGCAAGACCGCATTGTTGAATACTTTGCTTGCGGCATTGAGCCTGGCACAGAGCGGTTGTTGTCAGAGGACTACTATTTCTGCATCAAGTGCCGGGAGCATGGCATCAAAGTGTATGCCGCACCCTGGGCAGTTCTGGGCCACTTTGGGACGTACTTGTTTGAGGGCGGCTTGCTGCCAGCGCCATGACGATAGCTCTGGACTTGGGATGCGGTAGCAGATACCGCAACCACTACAACGCTGATACTCTGATAGGCCTAGACCAGTTCCCTGTGGCTGACTTGCAAGCTGACCTGGTGTGGGAGCCTATTCCCTGCCTGGACAACTCCTATGACTACATCACTGCGTTTGATTTCATAGAACACATGCCACGGGTTATCTATGTAGATAAACAAGCCAAGTACCCGTTCATAGACCTGATGAACGAGATATGGAGAGTGCTTGTGCCGGGTGGGTTGTTCTACTCATCCACCCCGGCATTCCCACATGCAGCCGCTTTCCAAGACCCGACTCATGTCAACATCATCACGCCAGATACCTGGGGTGAATACTTTGATGACAAGAAGCGGTGGGCCAGCCGCTATGGGTTTGTCGGTGCATTTCAGATTGAAAGCATAGGCTATCACGGCCCACACTTGCAGTGTGAGATGCGTAAGGTCAGCGTTTAGCAGTCTGAGCAGAGCGCCGGAAGGCTTCCTTAGTTGGATAGCCTTTCTGACCTCGCTTCTTTGCTGGCAGACCAGCAGCCCTGCGTTGGTTGATGTTGTAGTACAAGCCACGTTTGGCTTTAGGTGTGTATGCCATTATCTGCATCCCCAGCGTTTACGAGCAGCTTTACCACGCTCACCAGTCCAGCTCTTGCTTCTAGCGCAGAACGACTTGTGGCGTGGGCCTGATTTGGTGGGAGCCTTCAGCTTGCTACCTGTAGCTCTGTTGGCCTTGGCTCTGCCTTTTGCAGTCAGACCACCACCCTTTTTGACAGACAGCTTCTCGCCTCTGCCAACACTTAAATTGGGAAACTTCTTTCTAGGCATAAACCCTAGTCCCTTCTTTGTCAATGATGAGAGCTTGCAGTCTGGGTTTGTCAGCAGTGTGGTTAGGGATGCTCACATGCGTCCACCTGTCAAACTCACGTATCACTTGGTCATGGCCTAAGTTAGCGGCGATGATGGCCTTCACCACTTCATCTGGGGTCATGCCGGGAACACGTATGTCGGCAGCGCAACCTGTGCGGTGCTGGCTGGTGTCTTTTGAATTTACCGCATCATTAACCGCTTTAGAGCGGAAAGCACTGTTGACCATGATTGGCTTACCGCCAAGTACGGTTTTGACTGCCTCAAGAAACTCAGCCAAGCGTTTAAGGTTGGAAAGCTCTGCTTCATTGGGAGTGTTATCCAGGGTGCGGTGGTCTGTGTGCGTCAGCTCTTCCAGGGTGAAATGTTCACTGAGGTTCATTTGATGCCTTTCACAAGTGCGTCAGTCTTGTCTTTGCTTCCCTTGGATGACCCAAAGAAGAAGTTGAAGAACCCGGTCAATACCGTGCCGATAAGCACACCAATGATGGTATCCACAATCCGGGTGTTAGCGTCTGGTATAGAGTAAAACGATGCCATCGCAAAGAACACCATCGCAAACACTGACCACACAGAAGTGAACATGTACAAGAAGTTTTTGGCAAACCAGCTATCTTGTTGCAGGGCCACCTCTTGCATGTGACGGGCACTGGCTCTGTCTTCATTCTCTAGCTGGAATTGCTTAAGGTCTATTTCTGCCAACTTCTGTGCGGCTTCTGGGTCAGCTTGCAAGGCCTCTGTCACAGCGGCAACAGTGTCAGACACACCCAACTTACTGGCAATGGCAGACACGGCTGCACCACCCAGGGGGCCAGCAACAATGGTTGCCAGTGCTGGCGCTGCGCCTTTAAGGAGATTGAGTAAGGTTTCCATTCGGTTTCCCCATGAACTTCATACAAAAATCAGAAATCAGTCCTGTTGCTTGGTATGCCACCCAGCAGTCCTGTACATCCCGATTTTGCCACTGCTTCTCAAAAAACTTACGATTGAAGGTATCTTCCTTCTTTCTGTCTTGGTAGTCAAGATGTATGCCGTAGAAGAGGCCTGTCATGGCTATCACAAAGAACAGGATGCCTATAAACGCAGCGGCTCTTAGTTCCCACTTTTCCCAGAACTCCCGGCTGGCTCTGGCTCTCTTTCGTTCTTGTGCCTCTACAAGCATTTCAGCGTCTAGTCGCTCCTGTAAGAGACGTTTATGCTCGTCCACAATCTCACGCCAGAGGTCAGGCATACCCAGCTCCCAACGCACCATACGCTCCAGGTCTGTGTAGAACTGCTTTGTTTGCCTGACACGTATTACATTGTCTATGGCCTCCTGCACCAGATTGGACTTCTTACCCTTTTTCTGGTCTTGCTTCTTTTGTTTCTCTAGCTTTTCTTGATGTTCTTCCAGCTTGGATTGACCGTGGAAGAAGTTGGACAGTGCGCCACCTATTTCGGTGGTCATGTCAGACAGGTCTGAGCCTGTGCGTTTTAGGTCTTTATAAACGTCAATAGCACCTTTGATGGTGCTATAGGCGGTCTTGCAGAGGGCAAAAGCGGTAACCGGGTCAATGACCTACCCCTTATTACAATCCCTCGCCAGGAGTCACATAAACAGTTGCCGTTCCAGTTGCAATAATTGCAGATACAAACAAGGTAGTAGACGCACTGTTGGTTGCCTGTTTAGGCGCAGTGAAGATAACAGTTTGATTGTTGTGCAATATAGTTCCATACGCAGGAGTACCCGCAACAGGAATGACTGCATCATCTGTGCTTGCTGTGCCTATCCTGATAAACACCTCGGCAACAGTTCCGTTGTGGATACGCAACTGGTTAGCAGGGCTGTCTGACAGGATTGCAACCGTGTTAGCCGCAGTGGTGACGTTGATGCGAGTTGTCTTTCCCTGCACCTGAAAGGCAATGTTATTAGCCATCAGTACACCTTCTTGCCACCGCCTGAAGTGGGTGAGTGCTTGGTGTCGTAGGGGGTCTTCTCAGAGAAGTCAAAGACAGCACGGTAACCACCAACAGGCAATTGTCCAGGCTCCCACCGCTGCATTCCCATACTGCCGTCACGGGGCAACTGAGGGCGTGTAGATTTTGCAACCTGCTGGTTTAAGCTGTGGTCACGCTGGTGAGGACGCAAACTCTTAGTTTTGGGATGTTCCATTACTTCTCTCCTTGATGTTTACCAATAGGAAACTGAATACTACGAATATAGCCAGTGTCGCAACTCTTGTCCACTCTGGCTCTGTCATTGTCCAACACCCCAGGGCAAACGAAGTCAGCAACGCCAAGATGCTTATAAGCCTGTCTGTGATGATTGCAAGTGCAACTTTGATGATTTGGATTCCGTCCATGATTTCTCCTTAATGTCGGGATAATCATATTATCACTTATCCTCATCATCATCTACATCCATAAACCCTGCACCCCACTCGGCATCAGAGTCTTTGAGCTTCAAGGCTTCCAGCTTCAGGGCACGGTCAGCCACCCGCATCTTGTCGGTGATGGTGGCATTCGGGTCAGCCATGACCTGCCGCAAAAGCTCGTTTAAGGCCTTCTCCAGCTCTGGATTGATGCCCTTGGCCTTCTTGCTCATTTCTGTAGCTTACGGCCTACCGCACGTTTTGCTGGCTTAAAAGGCCTGTTCTGTGTTTTTTTCTGAATGCGCTGGTGATACTCTTCTCCAGCACGGGCTTCATTCTCACCACCCTCACGGGCCATTCTTTGTTCTGCGCTTTCTGCCATGATTATTTCCTTTTTTGAGAATCTGGTGTTACACCAGCTAAAACACCGCCAGCAGTTTTAGCTGGTTGTAGTGCATTGAAAACTTCTTCTTTCATTGGCTGCGGCAATTGACCTAGCAACTCGTCTAGATTTCTTGCAGATTTTGCGGCATTGGTCAACACCCGCATTGTTTCTTTGCTTACTTTGCCTTCTAAAACATCAAGCAATGTATTTGCAGTTGTTATTTTTGTATTGAACAAAGAGGGCAATCTTGGCAAACCAAGATTGGTTTTCAACACATCAGCCAATCTTGTTGTACCAGCAGCGGCTTGCTCTTTTATAACATCTTCACGCTTAACCTCACCTGCAATCTTTCCCAGTTGTTGCTGAGTGCTTGCGCTTATCTGTTTGAATATGTTGTAGCTTCCAGGCCCAAAAACTTTTTCAACTTCATCCAGTGAATTTCCTTCTATTAATTTTACAAATTCTTTTGGACTGCTTTGATACAAAGCCAACACATCTGCACCAAGTTTTGATTGTGAAATGAGTTGTTCTCCAAGAGAATAATTCTTTAAATATTCTCTGTATCCCGTTCCACCAGCACGTTCTACTGCATCAATGATGACTGGTTTGACAGATTCCAAAACACTTGCGGCAAATTGTTTTTGTGCTTTCTTGTCATCTTTAAACAATTCTTTTGCAACTGCATTGATAGAATTTTTACGAATGCTGTCTAAGGCAAAAGCATCTATAACACCCCCGGCGTTTTCCCACTTGGATATGTCTTGTCCAACTCTTACCAAAGCTGTTTCTAAATCTTTATTTCCAGCAATAGACGGGTCACGTAATTTGTTGTTTAACGCATTAACAACAGGTTGCGCTTTCAGAGGCCTTAGTCCATGTGCTTCCAAACTTTGTGCGGCGGCCTCTGCAAATCTTCTTGCATCGCCAAAACGCAAAGAACCTTCCGCTGCTTGTGTAGCCACATCTTCAGCTCGTTTACCCAGTTCACCCATATATGTGTATTTGCCAAATTGTGTGGGCAATTCACGATAAGGTGTTGGATATTGTTCTCTTGTGCTTGGCCTTCTCTCTAATGGCTGACGAGGTGCTTGACCTCCGATATAACTTGGAGCAGCCATTGGCGCACGGCCTTCTGCACGACCTCCTGCCGCAGTAAATCGGCGAACATCTTCTACTTTTTGTTTTGCCGCCTCACCCATCCTAGCGGCTTCACCTTGATATTTGGGTAGCTTTTGACCAGCAATATTTGCGGCCTCTAGCTCTGTTTTCAAAACAGGAATGAGTCTTTCATTCAAGTCTCTTTTCATCTGGTCACGTGCTTCTTTTGCTGCCGTTTGATTTGCACCACCAGCAATTTGCGACAACCTATTAAATCTACTTGCCTCTTGTTGACCAAACAATTTTGTAAAAAATTCAGGGTCACGTTTTTCTGCTCTTTGTAACAACGCCTGTGCGGTGGGCGCATCAAGCACTGCACGACCAGTCTTGGGGTCAAGAACAGCTAATGCTTGTGAAGCAGTCAAGTCGTCCGATGATTGTTTCAACACTTGACGTGCCTGAGTTAAATTTGGCCCAAGAGATTCTGTGGCAATCTTTGCGGCCTTGGTAGTTGGAGAACTTTTCAAAAGGTCACCAATGCTTGCACCAACTTTTCCAGCACCTTTTAATATTTCGGGCAATGCTCTGCCACCAGCTTCAAATGTAGCTCCTGTCAAAACATTCTTGACAGGCTCGGTCACCATCTGTTGTGTTGTTCTAGGTGGCTCGTATCCAGCACCTCTTTTGAGGGCTTGCAACGCTTCTTTTGTTATGCCATAACCAAGACCAGCTCCACCAACAGTTCCTGCTGGGCCAAGAAAAGAACCTAAACCAGCACCAGCAGCAGTACCCAACATCTCCACTGTTGGTTCAACAAACTCCATTGCTTGTTGACCAAAAGGTTTTTCAGCGGTTACCTGTGATAATTTTTGTGGTTTTGGTTTGTCTTCACTGACATCAGATAACTTCATTTAACCTCCTCGACATCAGGGTCATCAGGGTTACTGAGTCCTGTAACTCTATACTTTTTCCCTTTGATTTCAAGAACTTGGTTTATTGAATATTTACCAGTAGATTTTTCTGCGGATTGCGGAGTAACACCACCACCATAGGTATCTACAAAACTTCTTGGTTTTGCAATTTCAGGTACTTTGTATCCTGCTGATTCGTAAGCAAATTTTCTGTTATCTGCTGTACCTTTGGTGTAGTCGATTTGGTCTTGCACCATATCTCTAACCACACTTGGGTCATCTGATTTTTTGGCGGTAAAAGATTGATAGTTTTTCAATTCGTTACCTGTCAATGTTGCCCCAAACAAAGCGTGTCGGTTTGGTGCTTGCAGGCGTTCATACTTAGACCACCATTGAACAGCTTTTCTACCCTCTTCATCTCCAAGCCTACGCTTTGCTTCATAAGACAAATCCGCACCAAAACCTAAAAGACCCAAAGAAGCATATTCATCTTTGAATTCTGACTTTAGTTTTTGCAGGTCTGTTGACAATGACTGCAATCCTTCAATTTTTGACAACTCTGATTCTTTAAGAGGCTTTCCATCTTTGCCACCACCTCTGGCTTTATCTTCAGACATTTGCAATCTGCGTTCTTGCATTGCAAGAGAACGCTCTCGATAGCTACGTTGTTCAGCCTGTGCTTCCAGACGATTTTTTTCTGAAAACAATTTGTTAGCCGCATCGTAGGCTTGCTTGTGATATTCATACAAGCCAGCCAGACCAATCTTGTCAGCCATTTGCTTGTAAAAATTTGCGCCAGTTTGAGCAAACAAAACATCTGCCGCTTGCCTTGAGGCCTCACGGTCAGTCTGCGCCAGCGTCATCACATCCTTGAGCTGTTTGTCCAGCATGTCGTATCTGGACTTCAGATTCTTCATGTTTACATCAAACTTGTCTTTTTCTTTCTTGTACAAGTCTTGTCTACCCTTTTGGTAGCCTTCCAACATGCCGTTCATAGCGTGCATGGCTTGCATAGAGTTCTGCTTGCCACCAGCACCCATAGCCATACCTACGACATTGACCAAAGAATACAAAGCAGCAATATCTTTTACGTCATCTTTAGTAGGTATAAAAGGCTCGCTGGTTTTTTTATACACCTCTTCTTTTTCTGTAAACACAGGAGAAGTCTTTACCGCTTGTGCAGCGGTTTCACCAGATTGCTGATAAGTTTTCTGCCTATCCGCTTCTGCCTGGGTGAGCATTGCTTTTTCAGCGCCAGCAACCTCTGCCTTTGCTTTTGTTGACTCAGCCAGCTTTTCTTGGGCAGGTTTGACTATTTGCTCATAAGATGGAGAAATAGACGGCGTAATGCTTGCTAAATCTTTGAGTGGTTTGGTGACTTCTGCCATCATTCACTCCTTGGTTTTTCAGCGGGTTGACCATAAATTGTTCTAGTCATATTGCTGAAGTAACTGGCTGTCAACTGGTTAGCGTACTGGTCAGCTTGCATACCCGTGCGGATAGCACCCAGAGCCATCTGGTCACCTATACCCGACAACTTCAGGCCATAGTCGTACTGTTGTTGCAACAACTGATTACGCAGAGCCTGTACCTGCGCTTCTGTCTGCTGTGCGCCCACACCGCCTCTGGCTTGTGCGCCCTGTGCAGCCTGTGCCCGTGCAGCTTGAATAGCTTGCTGGCCTGTAGGAGTTAGTTCTCCCCGCTGTGCAGCCGCTTGCAGTTCCTGACCTTTAGCTTGGTAGGGTGCAGCCACAGCTTGTATCTCTTGTTTACCAGCCTGACCAGCTTCCCGTGCCTGTGTAGCTTGTTTGCCACCCAGCAAACCCTGAATGCCAGCAACACCCAGTTTGCCCAAGTCACCCTTGCTGATTCCTAGAGCTTCTGACAACTTGTCAGCGTATCCTTTTTGTGGGCCTTCTTGGTCAGGCAATGCAGTAGCCCGTCCAGCGCCTATGTCCATGTACTGCTGAATATCTGCTGGGCTAGCCACAGGCAAACCAGGAGCTACCGGGGTGGGTGCTGGTTCATATTTGCCACCAAATTCAGCTTGGTAATTTACAGGCTGGTTTCCAAAAATGGAAATTTCTGGGGGCGGGGGAGCCGAAATTTGTTGCGAAAATTGAGGCTCTGACCCAACAGATGTGTCTACAGGCATAGATGAACCAGCATCAGAGGGCGTTTGTTCAGCGCCCATATCCTGTTCTGTCATCTCTAGTGGCTGAAAAGAAGGCACTCCAGTGTCCGCATGAGGCTTACCAGAGCCTCCTTCTGCCTTCAGCAGGGCTGCTTCCTGGGGGGTAATGTAGGCCAGCATGTGCCCTTTCGGGGCTTTTGCTTGCAAAAGTGCGGCTATCTGGCGCACATCTGCGCCTATACCAGTCATTTTCCTGAGTGCTGAAGCCATTTACAGTCCTAACGCATCTTTGAGACGCAGTGATTCCTCGTTCCACACATTCTTGCGAGGCTTACCCGTTTTCTTACCCTCAATTTCACCCGCTCCACGGTATCCTGTCAATGCCTGTCCCAGAGTGCTGGTAGGGTAAAACGGAGCCTGTAGTGTAGTCCCCAAGTTGGTTGTTTGTCGCCCAGGAGTAGTAGGCGCTTTTGGGGTCTTTCCCCCATAAACAAACAAGTCAGGCTTGTAGGTTGTGTCTTCAGTTGTAATGTCTGTTTCAGTGTCGCTTAAGTCTTCACCTGTATCTCCCAGGTCAACACCGCCAGTGTCAATGATGTCACCTGTATCACCCAAATCTACTCCACCAGTAAACGTGTCTGTTTGTTCTTCTGGGCCAGTGTCTCCTAAGTCAACACCACCCGTGAAGGTTTCTGGTTGTGTTACGGCTCCTGTTTCCCCAAGGTCAACGGCTCCTGTAAATGTATCTGTAGCAGCAGGGCCAGTCTGACCTAAATCTACAGCACCAGTAAAAGTATCCGTTTGAGTGGTAGGCCCAGTTTGACCTAAATCAACAGCTCCGGTAAATGTGTCTGTCGCACCGGGAGTGGTTACTTGTTCAGTGGTGACTGCGGCATTACCAGCACCAATACCTGTCAAGTCAATAACGGCTTGGTCAGTTGTAACTGGTGCAGTAGTTGCCGTTTCAGTCGTTGTGGTTGTTGTTGGTTCAGCAGTCTTGGTTGGTTCTTCTGCTTTTGTTACCGAAACAGTTTCTGTTGTTTTTTCTGGTTGAGCCGCAGTAGCGCTAGTAGTCGTATCTGGTTTTGCTGCGCTTGACCCAAGTGCTCCAGCAGCGCCAACAAGCGCACCTGCAACACCACCAGTAACCGCACCGCCAGCAGCTCGTCCAACAATGTTGCTTCCAGTAGCAGAAGAAACACCAGAACCAACAAGAGCTGCTCTAGCATTGTTTAACACATCTTGTTCATTACCACCAGCCGCAGCAGTTTGAACAATTGATGCTCCTGTAGATGCAATAAGATTTGTTACTACTGGATTTTGTACAACATCATTTATTTGTTTTGCAACACCAGGAACTTGCGAGCTTATTACAGCCGCAGATGCTGCATCTGCTACTGCGTTCGCTACAGGTGAGCCATTTGCAACCAGGCGAGTGGCATTTGCAATAGCCGTACCCACAGTTGTAGCTGTGGATGTAGCAGCCGCCCCCGCAGCCGCCGCCTGTGCTGCGGTTGCTCCAGATGCTGTTGCGGCAGCAGATGCTTGCGCTGCGCTTGTCATCACACCCGACTCCATAAGTGCAGCACCAATTTCTACGCCAATCATGGGAACAGCAACTGCCAGCCAAACATTTGTTGCTTGTTTAATTCCCTCGGCTGTAAAGCCACCAAAAAAACCGCCACCAACGGCTGATTGACCCCAAGGCCTTGCTTGAATTCTCGCCACATCTGAAGCTGGCAATATTTCCGGTGGTAATGTGCCACCAGTTGCAACAACAGTTCCTGAGTCATCACTTATGTCCAAAAACTCAGGCAATCCAGTATCAGGATTTTTTGTGCCAGAACCGCCCATCATCTTTAACATGGCTGCTTCATGTGGGTTGATGTGGGCAAGAATAGAGTCACCACCACGTCCTTTAGAGCGTAGTTCTTCTGCTGACTTCTTTAACTTTTGGTCTGCCATCTCACACTCCCAAAGACGATGCTATCTGTTGATGAATAGATTGATGCACACCAACCCAGTCGTAAAAATCATCTTCTACATTCCAATCACTGTCTAGCAATTGAAACGGGTTATCCAAGTTCAAGATAACAGCTAACTGCTGATGCTCTTGGTTATGTACAAACAACCAGTCATCTAGGTTTGCAGGGTCAGCATCTGTGATGGGGTACTTCTGCACAAGTATTCCTCTGTCTGCCAGAATCTCGTAGAAGAGCTGGTGTTGCACACCGTTCTCAAACAGGAACTCCCCGAGGCCATCCTTGTCCCCAAACTTGACGTAGGACAATGTTTCCATGTTCATTGGGCATAGTACGGCACAAGTACAACCGTTCCATTCAAATTAACTTTGATATACCCGGCAGGTACAAGCGGCAAGCTGGATGTGGCAAACGTAGCACTTGCGTTTGTTGCGTTTGTCATCGACACATTTGCTGTGACATTGCCACTACTCACAGTCACGTTAGCCAGCGTGAGGTTCCCCACAGAGCTGGTAGTACCACCCAGCGTGATGGTTGCATTTCCCAGAGTTGCAGTGCTGTTTTGCAGGAGAGTGTTTGTGATTGTGCCGTTAGGGATAGCACCTACGATATTACCTATGATGCTAGTGATGTTGCCACCAGTGATGGCTACGTTGTTAGCATTCTGGATGGACATAGTGCCCAACCCTGACACAGCAGAGTTAGCAATAGCAATAGTGACATTACCAGCACTGGTGATGCGCCCCTGTGCGTCTACAGTTATCTGCGAGACAGCAGTGGCATTGCCGTAAGTGCCAGCAGTTACAGCGGTGTTGGCAAGGTTAAGTGTGACGTTGCCTGTGAGCGCACCGCCACCAGACATGCCTGTGCCAGCAATGATGTTGACGGTGTTAGGCACAGCGCCTGTGATGTTGGCAACAGGAATGGTTGTAGATGCGGTTACAGGTGTAGTGTTGTTGGCATACATGTAGCCTGTCAGACCAGTGACTGTCAGGCTTGTAACCAGGCTGGTGTCCCCACCATCTGCTTTTTGCCAGATGCTACCGTTGAAGATAGCCATATCCCCGACACCCCACAAGGTAGTGCCGTTGAGGTTTGTAGAACCAGCTACAGAAACAACATAGTAATCACCCTGCGTACCAACACTAGACACAAGAGTCGGGTTGTTGGTAGACGCATCCCACGTGCCCTTGTAATTAAGAGCGCCTATGGCATTGGTGATTGAACTAACTGTTTTTAACATTACGAACCGCTACCAGGAGTAATGTAGACAATGGCAGAGCTAGAGCCTGTGATACCTGTGAAATATGCGTTTGGTAAGAACGACAAGATTTCATCTGTACCCGCAAGCAACGGGATAGCAGCCGCATTGTTGGTCACTACAGTTGCATTTGCAGTAGCACCAGCAGCAGTGCTACCAACACCCAGAAAGACAGTAACCGTACCAGAATTAAGGATGCGGTACTGGTTAGAGCCTAGCGAGTAGCTGTTAGCTTGCACAGGCGTAGGAGGCGTGGTTATCACGCCTGTGAACGTGACAGTGTTGCCTGTAGGTGTGAAGGGTGAGTTAATGCTCATTGTGAACTCCAGGGAAGCGGAGGTGTGACCACAGGGGGGTTGATAGCTTGTGCAATCTGCTGGTTAACAGCCGCCTCTGTAGCGTCTTTATCCACGCCGGATGCCCATATCCAGCCAAGCACTTGGTCTTGTGTAAGGTCAGCATACGGGGTGTAGGGTGAGCCAGCGGTGTAGGTCACGCCACAAGTACTGTAGACAGACCCGTTGTAGGTCTTGCCGTCTTGTACTTGTGTGCCGTTGCACTGCCAGTGAACGGTGAATACAACATCTGTTTCCCCTTCGGCTTGCGGGTAACAGTTCATCTGACTGATGTTCCAAACGATTGTTGACATGGTTTATGCTCCGTTAAGTTAGATTGAAGTAATTGTCTGCCAAGCAGAACCGCTATAAACACAGAGTTTTGCAAGAGTGGTATCAAATACCATCAAACCAGCAACAGGCGATGAAATTGCATTCTTTTGGGTTGTGGTCATGTTGGGCATACGAACGCCCTTGGTGGTGCTTTGAACATCAAGAATGGCTGAAGCAGCAGGCGAACTTGTCCCAATACCCACATTGCCACCTTGGGTCTGCATACCAATATCTTTGAATGCTCCACTACCAAGATAAGTTGTTTCAATAACGGCATAAGTGTCAGTGTGATACAACGCCAATGTATTTTGCGTTGTTGCATTACTTGAAAGAATACGAAGGCCATTAGTCCCAGTAGTTTGGTTAATTTGTAATTTGACTGTAGGCGAACTTGTCCCGATACCCACATTGCCAAGCACAGCAAGCCCGTTGTCACCAACGCTTGTCAGTGATGTGTAGCCTATACCTACTGCGCCTACGCCGCCTGTGGCAGAGGCGATACGCATTTTTTCTGCACTATTGATATACCAAATATGAGGTTTTGTTTGCAATGCGTCATATTGCAAGCCACCATTGTCAACATAAATATATGCAGAATCAGTTGCGGCTTTTCTTAATACAAACCCACTTCCTGTCGTACCATTTGTGGTAAAAGATGAGAAATTTGCACCAAGTGAAACTGCGACACCACCAAGCGCTAAATTTGTACCATCAAACACCAACGCACTACCCGTAGTCAGCACCTTTGTTGTGTTTAGGTAAGCAACACCGTTAGCAGTGCCACCTGACAGCACAAGGTTGGTGGTCACGTTTGCATTTGCAACAGTGATGTTTCCCGTGATGGTGGTATTTCCACCCACAGTTTCGTTACCTACAACTACCAGCGTAGAGATGTTTGCAGTGCCACTCACGTTAGCGGTGGTCACAGCTACGTTTGTGATAGTTACAGTACCGCTACTGATAGTGACGTTAGCCAACGTCATGTTGTTGAGCGTAGTGACAGTATTGCCTAACTGCACTGCCGTGTTACCGATAGTGATTGCAGTAGCAAAATTGCTGTCCAACTGGGACAGCGGGATAGCAGCGGTTGCAGTGCCAAAAGTATATGGGACAGCCATGTTAGAACCTCACTCGTAGTTCATGTTCAAATTCAAACGTGTTTACTACAAACCCTGGGTCTGTAGAAGTCATTGTCAGACCCAAATACTTACCGTATTGCTGGGCATCTGATTTGTAAAGAGCATAACCGTTACTTGTCAACCAGCCAATAGTTGCGCTGGAATTATTTAACCAAGTAATAGTCGTACCCAAATTGTTGTACCAAGTGACAGAGTTGTTTAGCACGTAGGTAGGACTAGAACCACTCTCGCTATCCACCGTCACGTTAAATGTGCCACCAGTGGTAAGCGTTGCCTCTATACCAAACTTCAGAGCTTGCTTGGTACGGATGGGGTCTTTCATGGGCGACAAAGCCGTCTGTATCTTGCTAGACACGTTGGCTGTAGAACTGGCATATAGCTTGTACAACGACTTGTCTGCAACACCGTACAGGTTGATAACACCGCTGACAGGCGCAGAAGTTGTGTACGTCAGCGCACCCTGGCTGGTGATAAACCATTTCTTCTCAAAGAACACTGCTTGTATATACCGACCACCTGTGGCATACGGGTAAGTGGACTTCAGGTAGAAGTTAAAGGCAGCGCAGAGAATGTTGTTGAGCAACACCTGACCACCCGTGACAGGCAAGGTGAAGTCTATGTACGGGAACATGCCGTCTAACGGGTCAGACAGCTTGCTGGTGGTAGAACCAACCAGGGCGTATATACCGTAGTTGTTCATAAACAGAACACTGCGAAAGTATGGGAATACCGCATACCGCAAGTTACTGCCTACGCTGGCGCTGACGTTGGTGTTTGTGAACAGGGTTGAGCCTGTAGTAGAAACACGTAGGTCAGAGAAGACGTTGATGCTGTCTTCACCAAAGATGTAGAGAAAGTTGTTTGCGGACAGCAGAGACTTAATGTTTCCGTGCAAAGTTGAGTCTGTTATCGGGAAGTTCCCGGCAGACACAGAGGTGAAGTCACTGTAACTTCCGGCAGCAGAGTAATAGACGGTACGCCCTGCTGCCACCCAAGTGCGTCCTGAGAAAGTGGCAACAGAGGCAATCTCATCGCTGTTGAGGATAACCGTGCCAGTAGCATTTACACCTGTACCGCTAATGGTGACGTTTCCAGCGGCGGTGTAACCACTACCAGGGTTATTCATAATCACTTGCGTGACTGCACCACCGCTTACGATGGCTGTGGCATTTGCGCCTGTGCCACCAGTGCCTGTAACTGATACATAAAACGAACCGCTGGCAGCGTAATTAGAACCACCGTTGGTCACCAGCACAGACAAAGTGCCAGTCTTAAACGTGACAAGCTGGCAGATAGCGGCTGCATTTACACCACCACCCCCTGAAATAGTAATGATAGGTGGGGAAGTGTAGCCTGTACCAGCGTTTGTCAGGGTGATGGAGTTGACCGTACCCTTTGTCAGTACCGCAGTAGCTGCGGCTGCGCCAGAGGAAAAGCTGACTGTAGGCACATTCAAATAGCCTGAGCCTGGGACAGTAACAACAACAGAAGTAACTGCACCAGAAGTAACTACTGCTACAGCTTGGGCTTGTGTACCTCCCTGCACATCTGGGGCCGTGATGATGACACCAGGCACACTTGTATATGAAGAGCCTGGAGAAGTTACGTTAATGCCAGTAAGTCCACCTGCGCCTGTAGTAATTGTTGCTTCTGCGGTAGCCTGGACTCCACCAGTATCGTTAGGAGAGCCGATAACCACTGAGGGTGCAGCCAAGTACCCTGACCCTGGATTTGTAATACCTATAGAGCCTACAGACCCCATAGAGACTAGGTTTGTGCCATCCCAGTTATACAAGCCTTTTGCCGGGTCACCAATGATGATGCGCTCGTTCTTGTACTGGGCGGTAGACACGTTGGCACTGGAAAACGTGCCTGTCACAGCCACATTGCCTTTTGTAGAGTTGGTCAGGTTGAAATATTCAGCCCGTCCGTTATCTTCAAAAGACAAAAGGTAATCACTAACATTGATGTTGGCAGACTCTAGAGAAGTAGTCGTGTTTGCAAAGACAACAGCGTTAGCACCAGAATCCAGTACAGCAGACTGAGCCTGAACAATTTTGATGTTGCCAAACCCGATAGGCTGGGCATTCTCTATCCAGGAGAACTCTTCTTCATCAATTGCCGTTCGGTTGGCCTTTGTGTTTAGGCCTTTGAAGTTCTTGATGACAGCATAGGACTTTTTTTGCTCTGCTGCTGCCATGATTAGTACGGATTTGAGTAGGGGTCTGGAATACGCCGTGTGAAGGTGCTGTTAAGCACGGCATTCACATGCTTCAGATATTCTTGCTTGTAAATCTCCGCTTCACCATAGCTCTGCTCTTTGTACTTGGCTTTGTAAGCCGCATAGAAAGCTACAGGAGATGTGTAGGGGTCATTGATAGGGTCAGTGACAGACGGGTCTGTCGAAACCAAAGGTGTTGGCAGAATGGTGCTGTCAATCTCTATGGCATACGACTGGTCAGGCACAGGCCCAATATAAATCTGAGATTGTCCATAGACTGAAAAACACACAGGTCTGCCAACATAGTTTTGCCAATACCGCAACTGGGCATTGAAGTTTGACCAGGGCAAATAGCGCAGGGGGATGCGACTGTTGCCCCAGTAAAGCGTGATGTTCAGAATGTCTAGCGTTGTTCCAGCACTCAAAATTGCATAAGGAATAATCTCAGCAGGGCCGGAGTATTGCAAGGTTGCCGTTCCATCTGTGAACGGGGTGCTGGGGGGAAATGTGTAGTTAGCGGCAGGGTAGGGAGGCGCAGTTGTACCCAGTACGCCACCAGTAACTACTTTATAGATGAAGATGTTGCTGAATACAAAGTCGTTTGTAGCGACAGTTGCTCCAGCAGTCCAGACAGTCGCAGGTACACCCGTACTAGATATGGGTGTGCTAGAAATTTGAAGTGTGCGTAAACAGCCGGTATCTCTCGCTACTCTCTCACGGGCGCTGTTAATATCGTCCGTTAGTTCAGCGTCTGACCAGAAGACACCATTGGCATCATGCAAGAGCCGCCGGACTTCCGAGATGTAGGAAGTGAGAGTTGCCATTTGGCTTCCATTTTAAGCTGCCCTTTGGGTGACCTTTCCCCCGGCAGCTTTCTCAAGCCGCAGAGGTACTACGCCAACCGCCGAGGGTAACGAGCGGTTCTGTTGGGGAGCCTCTGTCTCAATATAAAATTTAGACAGCTTCTCCATTCCTTGTTCCAATTCGGAGTGAAGGCGTATCCAGCCCAGATGGGCCAGACACGACTCCTTATCGTCTTTACCGTAACCAAAAATGTGTTGAGCAGCCTCTAAAGGTATTTCAACAGTCTTCCCTACTGGGAATTCCAACTCAGAATAAGCATACATTACTGCAAGCCTATCAGGAGAACGATTGGTTACGTAGACAACACTCATAGCGTCACAATGTCGCCGTAAACGGAAATGTCAACCGTGTTGTTAGCAGCGGCTGCCGTGTTCACACAAACAAACAAAGAACCAGTGTAGACCGTAGTGGCGGTGTTAGCCGTCAAGTTCAGGTCTTGGTACTTGGTTGTGCCTGTGATGTTTCCCAACACAACAGCGTTAGACACCGCATTTGCGAGAGCACCATCAGAGCTATTGATGATGGTCACGTTTGCGAGGGCTACGCTGCCGTTGGCTTGTGCCACGGTGATACGGCGAACAATGTAGTTTGTCCCGATAGTCGGAATAGTCGCAACAGCATTACCCGTGTTTCCCAGTCCGACTGGTACAGTGGTAGAGCCAATGACAATGTTTCCAAACTGGTCAGGGTATAGGGAGCCTACATGGTTCGAGTTCATGCCGATTCCTTATGATGCGTAGGTGCTGCTGACGTTGATACCACCATTGGTAGCCAACAGAGTAACAGTACCGTTACCAGCAATCGTAGACTGGGCAAACACGTTTACACCATCAGACAGAATCACGCCACCAGTGTTGTTGGCGAGAACTGTTGCGATGGTAGAACCGTTGTTTGCAGTAACAATCACGTTAGCGGCTGGGAACATCACATACACACCAGCAGGAATCACTGCGCCAGCATTGGTTGCTGTAACAGTGGCATTGCTGAAATATGCACCAGCGGAGTTGGTGGTTGCACCAGCCAGGATGATTTTGTTAGTTGATAGAGACATGATGACTCCTTACAGTGAGAGGTAGTTGTAACCCGACACCACGGTCATCGACTTGGGTTTGACGTTTACCAATTCGGCAATCATCAAAACCGCACCAACGTAACCAATCTGCCAGTTCGGGAGGGTGGATTCAAATCCGGTAAACACAAACGAACCTTGCTCATGGATGTAGAGCGACAGGTAGTTGGTGTTCAGGAAGTAAACCGTACCTTCTGGGCAGTAGGGGTCAGGATAAATGGGAACACCAGCAACCATCAGGGCACGGAATGCTGCCTGGGGGCCGTTGTTGTCGCCATCAAAGCCAGAACCGGGGGTAATGACATACTGTTCTTGACCAACATAGTCTTGAGCCAGCAAAGTCCAAGTGCCAAAACCGCAAACACCAAAGCTAGGCATTTCAGCGCCGTTTTTCACAGTGCCGGAAATGTATTGCAGGATGTTTTGACGGGTTGGGTTCACAGAACCCGCAGCGTAGGCTTTGGACTGCCACCAGCTATAAGTCGAGCGGTTGATGTTGCCATACGTGCCAGTGGCGCTAACGGCAGCAGGAAGACCGATAAACTGCTGAGTGTTGGTGGTGTTGTTGTACAACGCCGTTGCCATTGCATCCATCATCACGTTGGTTGCATCGTTCATACGAGCTTCAATCAACGGAATAATAGCTGCGTCTTGCTGAACAGCGCCTTCCATACCAAGGAACGGCACGGGAGAAATCATCAGCTTGAGGTCAAACTCAGCGTTGTAAGCACCCTGCTGAACTGACGGCTGGGCAAAAGAGCCAGAGTAGTCAGACCACTGAGCATTCACAAACTGAGCGCCCTGCACGGGCACGGTTACGGAAGACACACCGCCGGAGGCTTGCTGACTGTTGGCAATCAGAGCCGCCATTAGGGGTGTCGAGTTGTAAAGCTGGACAACCAGCTTGGGGATAAAGGCTCTACGAGTAACGTAGGTCAGTTCAGTGAATTGACTTGACCCTGTTGCTGGTAGGATGCCGCCGCCAATAGCCATAAGGCCTCCTTAGAAAAAAATACCCTCTTTACAACCCAATGGGCCGCTGCGGTTTCCGCAGGTCATTGAGTGCTTTCATTGCTTCAGAACGGGCGGCAGAAGTCGGATTCTTCCAGTATCCCTTCAGGTCAAACTGTTGAATGACCTGGGGGTTGTAACCAGAAGAAGTCGGCACGGCTGCCTGTTTCATCCACGCATGATACTGTGCTGCTGTCTCATGGTTGGTGATACCTTGCTCCAGCATGATTTTTTCCACATCGCTTACTTCATCTTCAGAAGCAATCAATCCTTTTTTCATCAAGGACTGACGGCGCTTTTGCAATTCATCCATCGCATCCCGCTCACGCCACTTGGCTTCCAACTGTTGCACACGTTCTTCAGACTTGGTTACAACTCTGTTCGTGTAGTCTTCAATGTCAAGTTCGGGAATGGGGAGGTCTGGTTTGACCTTTTTGGTCATACGCAGAAACTCTTTGCGAGTGGCGGGATTCTCAGCGAGTTGTTGGGCCAAGGCCGCTAACTCATCCCGAGCATCTGATGTGATGTTTTCAAGTGACATGGTTTACCCTCTTTATACGTTTAGATGACTTTTTTGCCATCAGCAGGTTTCTGCACAGCCATGCCAGCTTTGCCGACTTTGTTCGGAGCGGAC
>Ga0209084_1000834_pt1 | contig 27939 bp, 39 predicted proteins | sample C_130820_MF_Meta_FD_187309 | JGI IMG/M metagenome (GOLD analysis project Ga0209084, IMG submission 187309) | Freshwater microbial communities from Lake Croche, Canada to study carbon cycling - C_130820_MF_MetaG (SPAdes) (version 2) | ecosystem: Environmental > Aquatic > Freshwater > Lake...
AACAAAATAAGTGATTTTGATTTAATGCTTGCAAGCTTTATGGTTTGCAAGTATAGAGTTGCTTTTAATGGCTATACAAAAAGAAGCTGTTAAATTCAGACACAAGCACCTTTTAGGTATTCAATCTCTATCAATTCCCGAAGTTAATTATATTCTTGATGAGTCAATGCAATTTGTTGATTTCAACAGAGGAGAACAAAAAAAATTAAATATTCTAACCGGCAAAACTCAAATTAATCTATTCTTTGAGTCTTCCACTAGAACTCTAAGCTCATTCGAACTCGCTGGTAAAAGACTAGGAGCTGATGTGATGAACATGAATGTTTTGAACTCCTCAATCAAAAAAGGTGAAACTTTAATTGATACAGCGATGACTTTGAATGCCATGCATCCCGATGTTTTAATTATAAGACATCAAGACTCTGGAGCTGCAAATCTTCTAGCGCAAAAAGTAAACTGTTCGGTGATTAATGCTGGTGACGGCTGGAGAGAACATCCAACTCAAGCACTACTTGATGCGCTTACAATAAAAATTAAAAAAGGAAAAATTGAAGGTTTACGAATTGCAATCTGTGGTGACATAATGCACTCAAGAGTTGCAAGATCAAATATTTATTTACTTAATATGTTGGGAGCAGAAGTTAGAGTGATAGCCCCACCTACTCTAATGCCAAAAAATATTGAAAGTCTTGGTGTTAAAGCATTCACGGATATGAACAAAGGTCTTGAAGGATCTGACATTGTTATGATGTTAAGACTCCAGACTGAACGTATGCAGGGATCTTACGTTCCTTCAACGAGAGAGTATTACGAGTTTTACGGTCTAGATTATAAAAAGATTACTAAAGCTCATCCAAATGCTCTGATTATGCATCCAGGTCCCATGAATAGAGGCGTTGAAATAGACACAACATTAGCCGATGACATCAATCGCAGTATCATAAAAGAACAAGTTGAAATGGGAGTTGCAGTTAGAATGGCTTGTTTAAAAATTATTTGTGGAAAATAAAAAATGAAAATGAAACTTTTGATTAATACTAGAATAATAGATCCTCAAAATAATATTGATGAAATAGGTGGAATTTTAATAGATGAAAATGGGAAAATAAAAGCTACGGGAAAAAAAGTAACCAAAGATAACGCTCCAAAAGATTGTGAAGTTATAGACTGCAAAGGCAATCTTTCAATTCCAGGAATTGTGGATATGAGAGTGTTTGTGGGAGAACCTGGCTTTGAATATAAAGAAAATTTCAGAACTTTAAGCGAAGCAGCTTTATCAGGGGGTGTAACTTCTGTCGTAACAATGCCTAATACTATGCCGGTTATTGATAATGCTTCCATATTAGATTTCACTAAAAGAAGAGCTAAAGATAAGTCTCAAATTAAAATTTATCCACTTGCTACTCTTACAAAAAACATTGATGGCAATGAAATGTCAGAGTTTGGTTTACTTGGAATTGTTGGAGCCATTGGTTTTACAGATGGAATTAAATGTGTGCAGAATAATAGAGTAATGGATAAAATATTTAATTACTCAAAAAATTTAAACAGTTTAATCATTCAATTCCCTCAAGATAATGAACTTTCAGCTAATGGCTCGGTTAATGAAGGTGAAATTTCTACAAGATTGGGTTTAAAAGGAATACCAGATATTGCTGAAAAAATTATTATAGAAAGAGATTTAAGTTTGTTAGAACTTTATAAAAACAGATATCATATCTCGACCGTATCTTCAAAAACGTCTCTTCCAGTAATTGAGTCTTATAAAAAAAAAGGACTAGAGTTTACATCAGGGGTTTCAATAAATAATTTATCATTAAACGAAAATGATATTGGAGATTTTAGAACTTTCTTCAAACTATCTCCTCCTCTAAGAACTGAAAATGATCGTCTAGCTTTGATCGAAGCTATTAAAAATGGATTAATCGATGTGATTGTATCAGATCATAAACCGGAAGATGAAGAGTCTAAACGTTTACCATTTCAACAGGCAACAACTGGAGCATCAGGGATTGAAACTTTATTATCTCTAACATTAGAACTTTATCACAATCAATCTTGTGAACTAAAAACACTTATAAAAACTTTGACTTACAATCCTGCAAAAATATTAAATATTAATGCAGGAAATTTATCTGTTGGAAGTGATGCGGATATAGCGATTGTTAATCTTGATAAGCCTTGGGTGATTGAAAGAGAAAAAATTAAATCAAAATCAAAAAATACAGCAATTGAGAAAAGAAGAATGCAAGGTAAGGTTGAAAAAACTTTTGTTAACGGAAACTTAGTATTTGAGGCTTAATGGACGTACTTATAGTTACACTCTATTCTTATATATTAGGTTCTATACCTTTTGGTTTAATACTTACAAGATTTGCTGGTTTAGGCGATGTAAGAAAAATTGGATCAGGTAACATTGGCGCAACTAATGTTTTGAGAACCGGTAATAAATTTATTGCTGCGCTAACTTTGCTTCTGGATGGATTAAAAGGAACCGTATCTGTTTTATTAACGATCCAATATTTTAATGAACTTACATACTACTCTGGTATCGTTGTTTTTCTTGCTCATATCTTTCCTGTATGGCTAAAATTTAAAGGTGGAAAAGGAGTTGCAACTTTTATTGGAAGTTTATTGGCAATCAATATTTATTTATCAGGAATTTTTATTGCTAGCTGGCTACTAATACTTTTAATTTTTAGAATATCTGCTTTATCTGCATTACTAGGCTATCTAGTCACAACAATTATAGCTTTTATTTTTTTTGATCAAAAAATTTTCTTATTAATTTTCTTTTATTTTATCACTTCAATCTTTACTCATAGACAAAACATCAGTTCATTACTAAAAGGTAAATCCTAAGCAATTAAAGACTTTTTCGTATATTATTTTTTCGAAATTTGACAAAGCGCACAAATTTTGACAGTTCTTGCTTTTTTACTTAAAAAATTATGAATTTAGTTATTGTTGAAAGTCCTGCTAAAGCAAAAACAATTAATAAATATTTAGGATCAGACTATAAAGTCTTAGCAAGCTATGGTCACGTTAGAGATCTTCCTTCTAAGAACGGATCTGTTGATACAGAACATGATTTTAAAATGATCTGGGAAATTGATCCCGGTTCTAAAAAACATCTAAAAGAAATCACTGATTATGCAATTGATGCAGATAGAATCATATTAGCAACTGACCCTGATCGAGAAGGTGAAGCGATTGCTTGGCATTTAAAATGTATTTTGGAAGAGAACAAAAAAATTAAAGATAAAAAATTCGAAAGAGTTGTATTTAACGAGATTACAAAAAAAGCAGTAGAAAACGGAATTAGCAATCCAAGAGATATCAATCCTGAATTAGTTAATGCCTACATGGCAAGAAGAGCTTTGGATTATTTAGTTGGATTTAATATCTCACCTATTCTTTGGACAAAACTTCCAGGATCAAAATCTGCTGGTAGAGTTCAGTCTGTAGCTCTTAGAATTATTGTAGATAGAGAACATGATATTGAATTATTTAAACCACAAGAATATTGGACATTTGCTTGTACTTTTTTAACTCAACAAAAAAAAGAATTAAATGCCAGACTTTATTCTTTTAAAGGAAATAAAATTGAAAAATTTTCATTTAAAACTGAACAAGAAATTAACAATGTTTTAGAACAGATAAAAAAAGAAAATTTCAGTGTTGCAAGTATTGATAAAAAGCCATACCGAAGAAGTCCTTACGCTCCGTTTACAACGTCAACTATGCAGCAAGAGGCATCTAAAAAATTAGGTTTTTCAGCATCAAGAACAATGCAAATTGCCCAAAGATTATATCAAGGAATAGACCTTGAGGGAGATACTGTTGGTTTGATCACTTATATGAGAACTGACGGCACTAACATTTCTCAAGATGCTATTAAAGAGTGCAGAAATTATATTGATAAAGAGATTGGTAAAAAATACTTACCTGGCGAAGCAAGAAATTATTCAGGAAAAAAAGCAAAGAATGCACAAGAGGCGCATGAAGCAATTAGACCTACTGATATTTTAAGAACTCCTGAAAAAATGAGATCTATTTTAGATAAAGATCAGGCAAGATTGTATGAACTTATTTGGAATAGAACCCTTTCCTCTCAAATGGAAAATGCTGAATACGAAAGATGTACTTTAGAAATATTAAATGCATCAAAATCTATTACTTTTAGAGCAACTGGGTCTGTTCAAGTATTCGATGGATTTTTAAAATTATACCAAGACGTAAAAGAAGAAGAGGAAGTAGATAAAGATGAAGAAAATGATCAAAAAATATTACCCGAAGTAAAGGTTGATGAAAAATTAGAAAATCCTAAATTTAATACTGAGCAACATTTTACTGAGCCTCCACCAAGATTCTCTGAAGCAAGCTTAGTTAAAAAATTAGAAGAGCTTGGAATAGGCAGACCTTCCACTTATGCAAGTATTATTTCAGTATTATCAGCTAGAAACTATGTGGAGCTTATTACTAAACGATTTATACCAACCGATAGAGGTAAGCTTATTACAGCTTTTTTGGATAAATTATTTACTAAATATGTAGATTATAATTTTACAGCAACGCTTGAGGATAGCTTAGATGAAATTACTACAGGAAAAATTGAATACCTTAAAGTTTTAGAAAATTTTTGGAAAGAATTTTATAAAAATATCAATGAAGTAAAAGAATTAAGAACAAGAGCTGTGCTCGATCTATTAAATGAAAGCTTAGGAGATATTATTTTTGATAAAGACGTGAATGGTAAAATTTCTAAAAAATGTAAAAACTGTGACAATGGAGAGCTTAGTTTAAAAAATGGAAGATTTGGAGCGTTCATTGGCTGCTCAAATTATCCTGAATGTAAATTTACAAGACCTTTATCAAGAGCAAAAGCTGCTGAGCAAGATTTTCTTGCTGAGCCAAAAGTATTTGGAGAAACTGACAATAAAGAAAAAATTGTTTTAAAAAAAGGAAGATTTGGACCTTATTTGCAAATTGGTAATGAAGAGAAAAATCTTAGAAATGTATCTATCCCTAAAGGCATCTCTTTAGAATCGTTAGATTTAGATAAGTGCAAATTTTTATCGTCCCTTCCTAAAATACTTGGACAATATCCAGAAAATTCACAAGATATCACTTTAAATGTTGGTAGATTTGGACCTTATGTAAAATGTGAAAGTAAATCTGCCTCTTTAGAAAATCCTGAAGATATATTTTCATTAGGATTGAACAGAGCAATAACTTTAATCGCCGAAGCAAAACCTGGTAGGCGGACTTCAAATGAAATTAAAAATCTTGGTGAACATCCTGAGGACAAAAAACCTGTTAAGATTATGAAAGGCCAATATGGACCTTATATTAAATATAAAACAATCAATGCAACAATTCCCGATGACAAAGATCCTGAAAATATATCTATGGAGGAAGCTTTAGTTCTAATAGAGGCAAGAATTGCCTATGACGCTACTAAGAGTGGCAAAAAACCTAAGAGAAAAAGTAAAAAAACTAAAAATACGGATGAGTAAAATTGAAGAAGTATTAAAAAAATTAAATATTAATATACCCAATCCTCCAAAACCCGTTGGTAATTACGCTGCTTTCAGCAGACATGAAAAACTTATTTTCATATCAGGACAGCTTCCTATTGCTGCAGATGGAAAATTAATAACTGGAAAAGTAATGAAGGAAATCTCTTTAGAACAGTCACAAAAAGCCTCAGAAATTGCAATATTAAATGCTCTGGGTCATTTAAAAAATGCATGTGATAGCGATCTAAATAAAGTCAAAAGCTGCATTAGAATAAGTGGTTATATAAACAGTCTGGAAAATTTTACTGATCATCCTAAAGTAATCAATGGGGCTTCAGATCTAATTGCAAAAATATTTCCATCAAATTTACATTCTAGAATTGCAATAGGATGTAATTCATTACCTTTAAATGCTTGCGTTGAGATCGAAAGTATATTCGAGATTAATTAGACTTTAATTTTAACTTTTACTTTATATTCAATTAGAATTTTATCTAATTTGTTCTGCTCATCTTTAGATAAAACATATTCAGATTGCTTATATTCATTAGTTAATTTACTTATAAAATCACTAACATAACTTTTTCCTTTAACTGACTCTAAATCGTTATAAAGAGCATTTAATTCTTTAGTTTTGTTAATATGTAAACTTTTATAAGTAGATTCATTTGGTGAAAAAATAATATTTTTTTGAATAGATGCAATTTCCATAGCAAGTTTAGATAATTTATCCTCTATCTTTTTTGCTTTACTAGAAAATAAACCAAACATATTTATTGAACTGTTTTACTAACTGTTTTTTTTGATGTCTTTTCAATCTTATTAATTTCGAAAGTAAGAACATCTTCTTCAACATCAACTAACACATGCCCCCCATTAATTAATTTACCATGAATTAACTCATCAGCTAAAGGCTTCTTTATTTTCTCATCAATAACACGGTTTAATGGACGAGCTCCCATTTTATCATCAAAACCTAATTTGCAGATTAGATTGCTAGCTTTATCAGTTAAATTAATAATAACATCTCTCTCACCTAATTGAGTTTCAAGTTCGATTACAAATTTTTGAACAATTTTTTTAACAATGTCTTTATTTAAGACATTAAATTGGACAATAGAATCTAATCTATTTCTAAACTCAGGTGAAAAAATTTTATTGATAGTGTCTAAGTCTCCGTCTCTATTAAGGCTTTTATTAAAACCAATCTGAGATTTTTGAAGATCTTCTGCACCAGCATTTGTTGTCATAATTAATATAATATTTCTAAAATCTATTTTTTTACCATTTTGATCAGTTAATTTTCCATAATCCATGATCTGCAACAAAACATTGTAAACATCTGGATGAGCCTTTTCGATTTCATCAATTAAAAGAACAGCATAAGGGTTTTTATCAACTTTTTCAGAAAGTAATCCTCCTTGATCAAAGCCAACATATCCTGGAGGTGCGCCTATTAATTTAGAAACTGAATGCCTCTCCATATATTCCGACATATCAAAACGAATAAGTTCGATACCTAGAACATTTGCAAGCTGCTTAGCAAGTTCTGTTTTTCCAACGCCAGTTTGGCCTGAAAACATATAATTACCTATGGTGCGATTACTATCTCTTAATCCTGATCTTGATAATTTAATTGAAGATACCAGACTGTCGATTGCAATATCTTGTCCAAAAATAACTCTTTTTAAGTTCTTATCTAAATCTTTTAAGTACATTCTGTCATTCACAGAGATATTTTTTTCTGGTATTTTTGTAATTTGCGAAACAATTCTTTCAATGTCTTCTACGTCCAATATTTTTTTTCTTTGATTTTCTGGTTTTAGAACTTCTGAAGATCCTAATTCATCAATAATATCGATGGACTTATCTGGTAATTTTTTATTACCAATATATTTACTTGATAAGTCTACTGATGCTTTAATTGCAGCGTCAGTAAATTTAACATTATGAAATTTTTCATATTTTGACCGAATGCCGTACATAATTTTATAAGCCTCATCGATTGTAGGCTCTGGTACATCTACCTTTTGGAATCTTCTTTGTAGCGCCCTGTCTTTTTCAAAAAACAATCTGTACTCATTATAAGTAGTTGATCCGATACATCTAATATTTCCTGATTGTAAAGCTGGTTTAAGCATATTAGAGGCATCCATTGAACTTCCTGAAGTTGATCCTGCGCCAACTAAAGTATGAATTTCATCAATAAACAAAATATAGTTTTTATTTTTTTCAATTTCTTTTATGATCATTTTAAGACGTTCTTCAAAATCACCTCTATATCTAGTCCCTGCAATCAAAGTTCCCATATCTAGAGAAAAAATTACATGAGATTTAAGAACTTCTGGAACTTCGTTGTTGAAAATCTTTAATGCTAGTCCCTCAACAATTGCTGTTTTTCCCACTCCAGGATCACCTACTAATAAAGGATTGTTTTTAGTTCTTCTGCACAAAATTTGAGCTAATCGATCAACTTCTATTGTTCTACCAATTAGACGATCGATTTTGTTTTGTTCTGCTTTTTTATTTAAATTAACACAATATGTTTCTAATGGGGAATTTGTAGATGGTTTATTACTTGCTTTCGATGAAGAGCTATCAAAGGATCCTCCATAAACAAAATTATCAACTTTTGTAATACCGTGAGAGATAAAATTAACCACATCATAACGCGTAACTTCCTGTTCTTGTAGAAAGAATGTAGCGTGGCTTTCTCTTTCGGCGAATAATGCAACTAATATATTTGCACCCGTGACTTCATTTTTTCCTGATGATTGTACATGAACGATTGATCTTTGAATAACTCTTTGAAAACTAGCAGTTGGTTGCGGTTCTAACTTAGTATCAGAGGTTACGATGTTATCTAACTCGTTATCAATATAAAATTCCAAATTTTCGTTTAATAAATCAACATCAACGTTACATGCCTTCATAACATTGCGCGCATCTGTTTCATCAGTCAACGCAAGCAACAAATGCTCTAGAGTTACATACTGATGTTTTTTTTCAGTAGCAAGTTTAAATGCCTGCGAAATTGCCTGTTCTAAAGATTTAGTAAATGTAGCCATTTAAATAGATTTTTTCATAATACATTTTAAAGGATACTGATTTTGTTTTGCAAAATTTGTAACTTCCATAACCTTAGTTTCAGCAACCTCATAAGGATAAACTCCACAAACAGCTCTACCTTCATTGTGAATTTTAAGCATAATTTGGTTAGCTGTTATTTTGGTCATATTAAAGAATAATTGTAAAACTTTAACAACAAATTCCATGGTTGTAAAATCATCATTTAAAAGAATAACTTCATAAAAATTAGGTTTTTTAATTTTAACTTGAGTCTTATTTTTTTTTAACTTTATAATTGTCTTAGGCATTTACAGGTCTGCCGATAGAATAATAAGTAATATGGCTCTTATTAAAAGACTTGTTATCGTACAAATTTCTTAAATCATATATAGTAACTTTTTTATTATTATTCTTAATTTTTAAAAAATTTAAGTTTTTAAATTCATCCCACTCCGTGTGAATAATAATTAAGTCAACATTTTTAGTAGCTGAGTACAAATCATCAAAATAGTTTACATTCTTTTGTTTATCTAGAATTTCTTTGCTTCCTGATGGTTCGAAATAATTAATCCTAGCTCCTTTTTTTATAAACTTGTATATTAGATTTATTGCCGAAGAATCTCTTAAGTCATCAGTGTTTGCTTTAAATGTTACTCCTAAAAAACAAATAGTCTTATTTTTAACTTTGTTATGTAAAATTTTATAAACATTTTTTTCAATATCTATTTTTCTTTTTTCATTAAAATTAATTACTGAATTAACAATAGAAAGAGGAGAATTATAATTTTTACCAACTTTCGCTAAAGCCTTAGTATCTTTTGGAAAACAAGAACCTCCATATGCCGGTCCCGCTCTTAAAAATCTTGAACCAATTCTTTTATCAAGTCCAATTCCGAGAGCTACATCATCAACATTTACTTGAACTTTCTCACATAGATTTGCAATTTCATTAATAAAGCTAATTTTAGTAGCTAAAAAAGCATTGGACGCATATTTTATAAGTTCAGCCGCTCTTCTAGAACAAGAGACAAATGCTGCTCCTTTATTAATTATAGGGCGATATAATTCATTAAATATTTTTACAACTTTATTATCGTTCGCACCAATAACTACACGATCAGGGTACTTAAAGTCTTTAATGGCCTCTCCTTCTCTGAGAAACTCTGGATTGGATACAATTGTAAACAACCCTTTTTTCTTATTTTTATTTAAAATTTTTTCAATTTTATCTCCTGTGCCGATAGGCACAGTAGATTTTGTAACAATAATTTTATGAGATTTAATATTTTTTGAAATTAAATGAGCAACAGAAAATACTTGGGAAAGATCAGCCGAAACACCGTCTTTTGCTGTTGGCGTACCAACAGCTATAAAAACAATATCCGATTTATTAATAGAACCAATTAAATCATCTGAAAAGCTAAGTCTGCCTGCGTCTAAATTTTTTCTAACCAATTCAGATAAGCCAGGTTCAAATATAGGAATATCTCCGCTTTCAAGTCTGCTTAATTTATCATTATCCTTATCAACGCAGATAACACTGTTGCCAAGATCAGAAAAACAAACTCCTGATACTAGACCGACATAACCTGTGCCAATAAAACAAATTTTCATATTAAAATTTTTTTAATGAATTATTATAACCGTTAACTGTTCCGCAGTCTAAATATGTTCCAGAAAATACATGTCCCATAAATTTATTCCCGTTGTAAATTAAATGTTTTATTGCATCTGTAATCTGAACCTCTCCCGAAGATCCATTGTGGGTGTTTTCTAATGAAGAAATTATTTTAGTTGGCAAAACATATCTTCCTATAATTGCATAATTAGATGGAGAATTTTTTAAACTAGGTTTTTCAACTAAGTCAGTAATAAATAATTTGTTAATTATTTTTTTGGAATATTTTATAATTCCATATCTTGATACTTCGGAATTTTTAACCTTTTTAGAGGCTATAACTGAGGAATGATATTTATTATGAATATTAATTATTTTTTTGGAACAGTTTTCTTTAATAATAATATCATCTGGCAAAACCAGAAGAAAAAATTTACCCTTTATAACTGATTTTGCTGCCAATACAGCGTCACCAAGACCTTTCGGAGAATGTTGATAAACAAATTTAATTTTACTTCTATAACGATCTAAAATTTTAAGTTTTTGAATTGATTTATAATCTTTCTTTTTTTTTAAATAATTTAATAAATAAATATCAGGATAAAGATAATCCTTAATGATTTTTTTTCTTATTGAAGTTACTAGAATAATTTTTTTAATACCTGCTTCCAAACATTCATCTAAAATATGCTCCAATATAGTTTTGTTTCCTAAGGGCAATAGTTCTTTTGGAAGTATTTTGCTAAATGGTAGAAGTCTTGTGCCTAAACCGGCTAATGGTATTATCGCTTCTTTTATCATTAAATATTATAGTTAATTTCTTAAATGAAAATAATTAAAACAGCAAATAAAATAACTTCAAAGTTATTAAATAAAAAAAAAATTGGCTTTATCCCAACTATGGGATGCTTGCATGATGGTCATATCTCGTTAATCCGAAAATCTAAAAAGAAAAAATTATTAACGGTAGTAAGTATATTTGTAAATCCATTTCAATTTAATAATAAAAAAGATTTTAATAAATATCCTAAAACTATTTCAGCTGATTTAAAAATCTGTAAGAAAAATAAAGTAGACTATGTTTATTTACCTTCGAAAAAAGATATATATCCAGAAAAAAAAATAATTATAAAAAATAAAATACATTTTTTTAAAAAATATATGGAAGGAAAATTTAGACCTGGTCATTTTGAGGGTGTTATAGAAGTGATAAAAAGACTGCTTAGTCGTATTGAAACTAACTATCTTTTCCTCGGTAAAAAAGACTATCAACAATTAATTATTATAAAAAAATACATTGAAAGCATTAATTCAAAAGTAAAAGTCGTACCATGCGATACTATTAGAGCCACAAATGGTATTGCCTTATCTTCTAGAAATAAACATTTAGATCAAAAATCATTAAATATAGCCGGAAATATAATTAATTTTTTAAAAAAAAATAAAAAACAAATTATCAAGTCTAATAATAACTTATTTTTTTTAAAAAAAATGAAAGAATTTGGTGCTGATAAAATAGATTATTTATCTGCTTTTAATATAAAAAAATTAAAAAAAACTAATAAACCCTCAGTAAGTACAAGAGTGTTTCTCGCCTATTATTTGGATGGTGTGAGATTGATAGATAACTTTTAATGGAAATTAAAATATCTCATAAACCTGTTGCTTATAAAGAGGCAATGGATTTTTTAGAACAACGCGTAGAAAAAGTTTATGCCAATTTAGAGGATGAAATTATTTGGATTTTAGAACACAATTCAATTTATACAAAAGGCATTAGCGCACCTGCTAAAGATTTATTAATTCCCAACTTATTTCCTGTAATTGAAACAAATCGAGGTGGAAAATTTACCTATCATGGTCCTGGTCAAAAGATTGTTTATTTTGTCATCAATCTTAATAAACGCGAAAAAGAAATTAAAAAATTTGTCCGTAATGTTGAAAGATGGATCATTTCTATTCTTAATGATTTTGATATTTCATCATTTGCTGATCCTAAAAATATAGGCATTTGGGTAAAAAATAATAATGAAGAAAATAAAATTTCAGCCATTGGTATTAAAATAAAAAAATGGATTGCATATCACGGATTTTCTCTAAATGTTAATGTCAATAAATCTGACTATCGAGGGATAGTTCCTTGTGGAATATCAAATAAAGGAATTATTAATATTTCTGATTTATGCAAAATCCCAAATGATGAAAAAATAAACAATTCAATAAAAGAAAATTTTTATAAATTATTTAATTCGTAACTTAATTGTTGCTCCTTACAAAAACTTTGAAAATACAATGGGGGTCCAGCGTGGTGAATTATTTTTTTACTATTTATTAAAAATTCAACTTTAAAAGCATGAAGCATTAAATGGAGCTCTTTAGATTTATTTAAGCCTTTATTTGTATATTTTTTTTCTCCTAAGATAGGATGTCTAATAAAACTCAATTGTCTTCTCAACTGGTGTTTCCTTCCTGTTTCAGGATTCAGAAGTAGCAAAGAGTGATCTTTTGTCTCTGAAATAACTTTATAATTAGTAATTGATAGTTGTGTTTTTTCTTTATTATTTTCAAGATAACTAAGTTCGTTTTTTAAAGTTCCACTTTTATCATCTAAAACCCCATCAACTACAGCTAAATAACTTTTCTTTACAATCTGATTTTTAAAAGCTTCTGAAAAAAACTTAGCACTTTTGTGGGTTTTGCTAATAATTAAAATCCCAGTAGTTTCGGCATCTAATCTATGAACCAAATGTGGAGTTTGATATTCTGTTTCTGAATAATTTTTCAATATATCAAAAATATTTTTTCCAGTTTTTGTTCCAGATTGTACAGCTAAATTATAGGGTTTGTTTAAAACAAAATAATGTTCGTTCTCAAAGAGAATATTATTTTTAATTAAATCGTAATCTTTTTTAGAGGGTAGATATGAAAACTTTTTTTTAATTATTTTATCGTCATTATCAATGTCGGCATAAATCTTAATTTCATCATTTATCTGTATTTTATAAGAACTTTTAACTTTTTTACCATTAACAAGGATTTTACCTTTTCTTAATGTTCTTTCAATCAGTGATTGGGGTAAGGGTTTTACTTTTTTCTTAAACCATTTGTCTAAACGAACATTTTCAAAATCTTCTTCAATTTTAAAAATATGCTTTGGTTCCATTATGAAATAATATGAATTAATTTATCTCCTATGTAGAACATCAATAAGCCAATAAATACAGAAACAAAAATATAAGCAAATGCTAATAAGTAACTAGAATTATTTATAAGATTAAAAAAATCTTGAGAGAAAGAAGAAAATGTTGTGAAACCTCCTAAAAATCCAATAGTGATGTAATTTTTAAAATTTTCATCTATGGATATAAATTTTGTATCTAATATTCCAGAAACTAAACCGATTAAAAAACAACCTAATAAATTTACAGTAATTGTTCCAATTGGAAAAACGGTTTGAAAAATTTTGGGTGTAATTTGTATAACTGAAAATCTTGCTACCGTTCCAAAGGCTCCAAATAAAGCAATTAATAAATATGACTTCATTAACTCTTTACTTTGCTAACTGCTCAGCTTCTTCCTTTGGTTGTTCAGGTTTTTTTTGAACAGGACCTGAATCTTGTCCTTTTGCATTAAAGTCTTTATCTACTAACTCGATATAAGCCATCGTTGAATTGTCTCCAAAACGATTTCTAGTTCTAATAATTCTAGAATAGCCACCTTTTCTATTCTCGTATCTTTTAGACAAAACTGTAATTAATTTTTCAGCAGAACTTTCATCTTGTAACTTTGAAATCAAAGATCTTCTTGCTGATAAATCATTTTTCTTTCCGATAGTTATAACTTTATCAATTAAAGGTTTTAATTCTTTTGCTTTAGGTAATGTTGTTTTGATTTGCTCATGCTTAATTAAAGAATTAAGCATGTTTTTAAACAGAGCTTTACGATGTTCCGAAGTTCTGTTTAATTTTCTATGAGCAATTTTGTGTCTCATTTTTATTAATAGTTATCTTCCAGTTTTTTAGAAAGTTCAGCAATATTTTCTGGAGGCCAATTTGGAACTTCCATACCAAGATATAGCGACATTGTAGTTAGAACTTCTTTAATTTCATTTAATGATTTTCTTCCAAAATTTGGAGTTCTTAACATTTCACCTTCGCTCTTTTGAACTAAATCACCAATGTAAATAATGTTATCATTTTTCAAGCAATTCATTGATCTTACTGACAGTTCCAATTCATCAACTCTTCTAAGTAAGTTTCTATTAAACTCAGGCTCAGAAGGTTTTTTCTCTTGAATGGTTGCAACTGGCTCATCAAAATTCACAAACATAGCTAACTGGTCTTGTAAAATTCTAGCTGCAAAAGCAACTGAATCTTCAGCTGTTACTGATCCATTTGTTTCAACTTCCATTGTTAATTTATCGTAATCTAACGTTAAACCTTCTCTAGCATTAGATACGTTATAAGAAACTCTCTTAACTGGGCTAAATACAGCATCAATTGCTATCAATCCTAATGGAGAATTATTAGCCTTATTTCTGTCAGCAGGAACATAACCTTTTCCTGTATTTACTGTTAATTCCATATGAAATTTAGTTTTTTCATCTAAATTACAAATAACTAAATCTGGATTTAATATTTCAACATCTGGATTTGGAGTAATCATTTTTGCTTTGATTTCTCCTGGTCCTTTTGCATCTAAGATTAATTTTTTTGGTCCAGAAACTTTTAAATTCAAAGCTAAAGCTTTAACGTTAAGAACAATATCCGTAACGTCTTCTCTAACGCCATCAATTGAAGAAAATTCATGTAAAACACCGTCAATTTGTATAGCTGTTACAGCTGTACCTTGTACTGAGGACAACAAAACTCTTCTTAATGCGTTTCCTAAAGTTAAAGCATAGCCTTTTTCTAAAGGCTCAGCGATAATTTTTGCATGTTTTTTATCATCACTTTGAGTGATATTTAATTTTGATGGCTTTATAAGTTCTTTCCAATTTTTATCTATCAAGTTACTTCTCCTATTTAGTTGTTATTAAACGCGTCTTTTCTTTGGAGGCCTACAACCATTATGTGGCATCGGACTCATATCTTTAATAGAGGTAATCTTAAAACCTCTAGCTTGTAATGCTCTAAGAGCAGTTTCTCTACCTGAACCAGGTCCTTTTACTTCAACTGTAATATTTTTTAACCCATGCTCTAATGCTTTTCCGGCGGCATCATCAGCTGCGACTTGTGCAGCATACGGAGTTGATTTTCTAGAACCTTTAAAACCCTTTGACCCAGCAGAGGACCATGAAATCACGTTTCCTTGTTTGTCAGTGATTGTAACAATAGTGTTATTAAAAGTTGCATTTACATAAACATTTCCATTAACAACGTTCTTTTTCTCTTTTTTCTTAACTTTAATTTTTTTCTTTATACCACCCTCTTGTTTAGCATCTTTTGCTGGTGCGGCAGCAGTATCAGTTTTGGGTTTTTTATCTTTAATATTTTTATCTTCAGCCATTTAATTATTTCATGCTAGTTAATTTTTTTCCTGCAATTGCAATCGCTTTACCTTTTCTTGTTCTTGCATTGGAATGCGTTCTTTGTCCTCTAACCGGAAGTCTTTTTCTATGTCTTGATCCTCTGTATGTTCCTAAATCTTTTAATCTTTTTATATCTAAAGATACATTTCTTCTAAGATCTCCTTCAACGGAATACTTACTATCAATAAATTCTCTAATCTTTAAAACTTCATCGTCTGTAAGAGCGTTAGTTCTTTTATTTTTATCAATTTTTAATTCATTGCAAATGTCGTTAGCAGTTTTATCTCCAATTCCATAAATATAAGTAAGAGCTGCTTTAACAACTTTGTTTTGAGGAATATTTATTCCAGCTATACGAGCCATAAATTAAAATGCTATTTTTGAAAAAATGCGATTATATGAATCAAGCTATTAAAGTCAACTACGTACGGCTCTGATTAGGGTAAATAATTGATCACTTATAGCATTAATTTCCTGCATTCCGTCTATGTTTTTCATTATTCCTTTTTTTAGGTAGTAATCTAACACTGGGAAAGTTTTTTCATCATAAGTTTTCAATCTTTTAACAATTGTCTCTTCGTTATCATCAGATCTTGTAAGTAATTTTCTTTGAGTGCACTCTATAAGATCACAAGTTTTTGGAGGATTAAAAAAAGTATTAAATGTTTTATGACATACTGAACAAGTTACTCTGCCTGTAATTCTTTTAACTAAAATTTGATTATCAACTTTTAAATTGAGAGCAAGACTCATCTGTTGATTATATTTTTTTAATAAATTATCTAAACTTCTGGCTTGATCTAAATTTCTTGGAAATCCATCAAAAATAATTCTGTTTTTATATTCAGGATTAGAAACTTTATTTTCAATTAAATTATTAATAATATCGTCAGAAACCAAGCCTCCTATCTTCATTATTTCTTCTATTTTATATCCGAATGCAGTTTTTTTATTTACTTCATCTCTAAGTAAATCACCTGTAGATAATTGAAATAGATTAAATTCTTTTACCAATTTAGCCGACTGAGTTCCTTTGCCAGCGCCTGGAGGGCCAAAAATAACAACGTTCATTAACGATTAAATTTTGTTTTTTTAATTAAACTTTCGTACTGTTGGCTCATTAGTCTTGTTTGAACTTGAGCGACTGTATCCATTGCAACAACAGAAACGATTAAAAGAGAAGTGCCTCCTAAATAAAAAGGAATTGGATAATTTGCGATAATAAATTCTGGCAACAAACAAATTACAACTAAATATAAAGAGCCAATAACTGTTAACTTTAAAAGCAACTGATCAATAAATTGCTCTGTTTGCTCTCCTGGTCTAATTCCTGGAACAAATCCACCATACTTTCTTAAATTTTCAGCTGTCTCTTTTGGGTTAAAAATTATTGAAGTATAAAAGAATGAAAAAAAAATAATGCCCGCTGCGTAAAAAATCATATACAGGGGTTTTCCCTGGCCAAGCATAGATGTAATGCCGACAACAATTTCATTTGAGGAAGATACAAAATGAGAGATTGTAATAGGTAAAATTAAAAGAGCTGAAGCAAAAATTGCTGGGATCACTCCTGCAGTATTAATTTTTAATGGTAAGTGCGAAGCGTCTCCACCATAAATCTTATTACCTACTTGTCTTTTTGGATAATGAATTAAAATTTTTCTCTGCGCTCTCTCCACGAAAACAATAAAATATATAGCACCAACAAGTATAGCCATAATTACAAGTATCACAGGGCCTGAAATTGCTCCTGTTCTTCCTAATTCAAATGTAGAGGCTAACGCTCTTGGAATTTCGGCAACAATGCCTGCAAAAATTATCAAAGAAATACCATTTCCAATTCCTCTAGCTGTGATCTGCTCACCAAGCCACATTAAAAAAATAGTTCCTGCTAACAATGTAATCGTTGTTACTAATTTAAAATAAAATCCTGGTTCTAAAACAATGCCTTGAGAATTTTCTAAACTGACTGCAACTCCGTAACCTTGAATAATGGCAAGAAGTACTGTTCCATATCTTGTATATTGTGTAATTTTTCTTCTGCCAATATCTCCTGAGTTTTTTAAATTTTTAAAATACTCACTTACTCCAGTTAATAACTGAATAATAATTGATGAAGAAATGTAGGGCATAATACCTAAAGTAAAAATTGCCATTCTAGATACTGCTCCTCCAGCAAATACGTTAAACATTCCAAGTAGTGATCTTTCATTGGTCGAAATAAGACCCTTCAAAGCTTGCGAATCAATTCCTGGAATAGGTATGTAAGTACAAAATCTATAAATAACTAAAATGAATAAAGTGTAAAAAATTCGTCTTTTAAGATCATCTAAAGAGGAGTTTGTTTTTAATGAATCTGCAGAAGCAAAGGTGCTAGACATAAAAACTATTTATTTGTTGCTTGTTTCAACAAATTAACGCTACCACCAACTTTTTCAATTTTAATTTTAGCAGATGCGCTTATTTGATGTGCCTCTATTTCTATTTTTGATTTAATTTCGCCGTTACCTAAAACTTTTAGTTTTTTGTAATTGTTTTTAATATTTTTAATCTTTCTAAGACTGTCTAATGTAACTTTAGAACCTATATCTAATTTTTTTTTCTCTATTAAACTTTGAAGGTCATTTAAGTTAATAATCATTTGATCATAACTATGTTTTTTTATAATCGCATTAAAACCTCTTTTTGGAAGTCTTCTATAAAGAGGCATTTGACCTCCCTCAAAACTTTTAATAGACACACCTGATCTTGCTTTTTGACCTTTAACACCTCGTCCAGCAGTCTTTCCTCTTCCGGAGCCAATACCTCGAGCGTATCTTCTTCCTTTTTTATAAAGAGAAACGTTTAATGTATTTAATTTCATAATTTTATCTCCTCGCTACAACTTCGCTAATTTTTTTACCACGGAGTATAGAAATATCTTTAGGAGATCTTTGTTTAGATAACGCTAACATACATGCTCTAACGACGTTGTAAGGATTTGATGAACCAATTGATTTTGCTACAATATCTTGCATTCCTAACATTTCACATATAGCTCGAATAGCTCCGCCAGCAATAATGCCAGTTCCTGCTGGAGCGCTTCTAAGAAGAACTTTTCCAGATCCACTTTTTCCATAAGTGTCGTGATGTATTGTTCTGCCTTCTCTTAATGGAACTTTGACTAGTGAACTTTTAGCTTCTTCAGACGCTTTCCTAATTGCATCTGGAACTTGTTTTGCTTTACCATGTCCATAACCTACTAGACCTTTTTGATTTCCAACAATAACAAGTGCAGCAAATCCAAATCTTCTTCCGCCTTTTACTACTTTAGTAATACGGTTAATTGCGACTAATTTTTCTTTAAGTTCTGATTGAGTATTCATAAATTAAAATTTTAATCCTTCTTTTCTTGCTGAATCTGCAACTGCTTTAATACGACCATGGTACTTATATCTACCTCTATCAAAGTAAACCTCTTTAATTCCTTTTTCTAAAGCTCTTTTTGCAACTAATTTCCCAACTTCAACTGATAATTCCATTTTTTTCTTTTTTTCTAATGCTTTTTCAAGAGAAGAAGCTGATACCAAAGTTTGATTTTTAGCATCATCAATTACTTGAGCATAAATATTTTTTAAAGATCTAAAAACAGTAAGACGCAAACCTGAAGGGTTGTACTTCTTCATTTTGCCTCTAATTCTGCTCTGTCTTTTAATCTCGTTAGCCATAATTATTTCTTTTTGCCTTCTTTTCTTAAAACAAATTGATCTGAGGAAGTTATTCCTTTTCCTTTATAAGGCTCAACTGGTTTAAAAAATTTAATGTCCGCACATACTTTACCTACTAATTCTTTATCGACTCCTTTAACTTTTATTGCTGTTTGCTTATCTATAGCAACTTCAATTCCATCTGGAATATCATAATGAACATCATGACTAAAACCTAATTGAAATATAATCTTTTTGCCTTGTAATGACGCTCTAAAACCAACTCCTGTAAGTTTTAAATCTTTTTCAAATCCTTTTGATACTCCAATAATACCATTATTAATTAAACTTCTATGTAAGCCCCATGTAAGTTTGTTTACATTTTTTTTATCAACTGGTTCTAAAGAAACTTTATTATCAGCAACAGTTACTTTTAAAATACTTTGATCAACAACTAATTCCTTTTTACTTTTGGCGCCTTGAATAATAACTTTATTATTCTCAACTTTAACAGTAACTCCAGCTGGTAATGCAATAGGTGTTTTTCCAATTTTTGACATAATATTAAGAAACCTTACAAAGGACCTCCCCACCCAATTTTTTTTCTCTAGCTTCGTTATCTGAAAAAATTCCTTTTGAAGTAGAAATAATAGATATTCCTAATCCATTTTGAATTTTTTGAATGCTATCAGATCTAGAATAAATTCTTCTTCCTGGTCGTGAAACTCTTTCAATTTCTTTAATAACTGGATCACCGTACATATATTTTAAATTAATCTCTATTGTTTCAAAACTCTTATCTTTTGAAACAGTGTACTCTTGAATAAATCCTTCTTTATGAAGAACATCTAAAACTGCTTTTCTTAGTTTCGAACCAGGTACTGACACTTTTTTTAAACCACGCATCTGCCCATTTCTTATTCTTGTAATCATATCCCCGATTGGATCTGTAATTTTCATATATTCTCCTTACCAGCTAGCTTTCGTCATGCCTGGAATTTTTCCACTAGAAGCAAATTTTCTAAGCGCAATTCTCGACATTCTTAATTTTCTATAATAACCACGGGATCTGCCAGTTATTTCACATCTATTCTTAACTCTATTTTTAGCTGAATTTCTCGGAACTTTTGAAAGTTTTAAACTTGCCAAAAATCTCTCATTTAATGGTAAAGTTTTATTCATAATAATTTTTTTTAGCTTTGATCTTTTATTTTCAAATCTCATAGCCATTTTTACTCTTTTTAAATTTCTCTCAATCGAACTACGTTTTGCCATTTAGTTTAGCTCCTTTTTTTTTTCTTTATTCGTTCCTTTTTCAGCGTCTGCCTCTTTTTTAGCTTTTTTCTTATCTGCAGAAAAAATTCCAGCTTTTGCAAACGGTACATTAAAACTATCTAGTAACATTTTAGCTTGTTCTTGAGTTTTTGCAGTAGTTACAATAGTGATATCCAACCCTCTGATTTTATCTACTTTATCAAAATTCACTTCTGGAAATATAATATGCTCCTTAACACCAAAACTATAATTAGCTTCACTGTCAAAGCTATTTGGATTTAAGCCTCTAAAATCTTTAATTCTTGGTAAAGCAATATTTACTAAACGGTCTAAAAAGAAATACATCTGATCTTTTCTTAAAGTCACTTTTAGACCCAAGGGAATACCAACTCTTGTTTTAAAATTAGAAATTGATTTTTTAGATTTTGTAATTTGAGCTTTTTGACCTGCAATAGCGGAAAGATCATCTTCTGCGCTCTTTAAAATTTTACCGTCAGTTCCGTCTAAGCCAAGACCCATATTTAAAACAATCTTAACTAATTTAGGAGCTTGCATTTTATTATTAAAAGATAAACTCTTACAAAGAGCAGGAACTATCTCTTTTAAATATTTTTCTTTTAATCTAGGCGCTAACTTCATTTTTTAACTTTTGTTTTAGTTTGTTTTGCTGCTGTTTTCTTTTCTTCTTTTTTTGGTTCAATATTTTTAACATCTGTTTTTTTTTCTACTTTTTTCTCTGCTTTAGCATCAGATAACTTTACAACATTAGATATATCAATAGGTCTCTCAACAGTTATAATTCCACCTTTTTGTTCTCTTGTTGGTTTTTGATGTTTCTTTTTTTCATTAATACCTTTCACTAAAACTTTTCTAATTAAAGGAAACACTTTAATTACATCACCTGTTTTTCCTTTATCATCACCTGTTATAACTTTAACGTTATCGCCTTTTTTAATTTTTAATTTAATCATAATACCTCTGGTGCTAAAGAAATAATTTTCATAAAATTTTTATTTCTTAATTCTCTTGTTACTGGTCCAAAAATTCTTGTTCCGATAGGCTCACCATTTGGCTGCACTAAAACAGCTGCATTTGCGTCGAATTTTATAGAAGTTCCATCTAATCTCTTAATTTCTTTTCTAGTTCTAACAATCACAGCTTTGTGAACATCACCTTTTTTAACTTTACCTTTTGGAATAGCATCTTTTATTGAAACAACAATAATATCTCCAATTGTTGCGTACCTTCTTTTAGATCCGCCCAAAACCTTAATGCACTCCACTTTTCGAGCTCCGGTATTATCGGCAACAAATAATTCTGTTTGTACTTGTATCATTTATTTATTTCCCTCAACAACAGTCCAGCGTTTAAGTTTAGAAATTGGCTTAGATTCCATTATAGAAACTGTATCTCCAACTTTAGATATGTTTTGCTCATCATGAGCGTGATATTTTTTATAAACTGTCATTACTTTTTTATATCTAGGGTGCACAAATCTTCTGCTAACTTCAACGACAATTGTTTTATTACTTTTGTCACTCACTACTTTTCCTTTTAAAATTCTTTTAACCATTATTTAGTCCTGTTTAAATTTATAAATGTTTTAACTGTAGCTATAGAACGTCGATTAGTTTTAATAGAAGCTGTATTTGTAACTTGACCATTTTTTTTCTTAAATCGAATATTAAATTGTTCTTTTTTTAATTTTTCCAATTCAGAAAAAAGTTGCTCCTGAGTTAATCTTTTTATTTCTTTAGTTTTCATTATATAGATCCTAATCTTTTAACCATTTTAGTTTTAATTGATAATTTAGACTGTGCCCTTTCAAAGGCTTCCTTAGCTACCAACTCGTCAACACCGTCAATTTCGAAAATAATTCTTCCTGGCTTAACTCTAAATACATAGTACTCTAATCCACCCTTACCTTTACCCATTCTAACTTCGATAGGTTTTTTTGTTACTGGAATATTTGGAAAAATTCTTAGCCAAACTCTACCAGCTCTCTTCATATGTCTTGTTAAAGCGACTCTGGCAGCTTCAATTTCTTTTGAAGTAACTCTATTTGGCTCAATTGCTTTCAATCCAAAAGATCCAAAGTTTAACTCGGCTCCACGTGTAGCTACACCGTGAATTTTTCCTTTAAAAGCTTTTCTATATTTTGTTCTAGCTGGTTGTAACATTTTCTTTCTCGTTTATATTTTTAGCATCAGCATCATCTATTTTTTTCTTATCTTTTTCAAACACAATGCCTTTATAAATCCAAACTTTAACACCAATAATTCCATATGTTGTTTCCGCTTCTGCTTCCCCGTAATCAACATCAGCTCTCAATGTATGAAGAGGAATGCTTCCTTCTCTCAGCCATTCTGTTCTAGCAATCTCTGTGCCTGCTAATCTTCCAGCAACTGTTATTTTAATTCCTTTAGCACCCAATCTAAGTGTAGATTGCATCGCTCTTTTCATCGCTTTTCTATAAGCAATTCGTTTTTCAAGTTGTTGAGCAACATTCTCTGCGACTAAATAAGCATCTAATTCTGGTTTTCTAATTTCTTTAATATTCACCGAAACCTCTGAACTTGATATTTTATTAAGGCTACTTTTAATTTTATCGATATCAGAACCTTTTTTTCCAATAACAAAACCTGGTCTTGATGTAAAAATTGTTACTATGCATTTTTTAGTAGGTCTTTCGATAAAAATCTTTGAAATTCCAGAGTTCTTAAGATTTTTATGAATATATTCTCTAATTTTAAAGTCCTCGATAAGGAATTGACCGTACTCCTTTTTTTTAGCAAACCACATAGAGTCCCAATTTTTATTTATGCTCAGTCTAAAACTAATTGGATTAACTTTCTGTCCCATTATTTAGCGGCCTCCACCGGAGTTTTTTTGTTTTCAGAAACAATAATTGTTAAATTAGAAAAATGTTTTTTAATACCTGCAGCTCTACCTCTTGCTCTTGGCATAAAACGTTTTAGAGTAATTCCTTTTCCAACATATGCTTCTTTTACAATTAAATTATCAATATTTAATTGATTATTATTTTCTGCATTAGCAATTGCTGATTTTAACGTTTTTTTTATCTCGTTTGCTACTCTCTTATCTGTAAATTCTAAGTCTCTCATAGCCACGTTAGCATTCTTTCCTCTTATACTTTTTAATATATTATTAATCTTACGAGGACTTGATCTTAAGTTCCTGTAAATAGCCTTAACTTGATTTAATTCTTTATTTTTTGTCATCTTTTTTCTCAGTTGCTGGAGCAGCTTTTTTATCAGCTGGTGTATGTCCAAAGAATTGTCTTGTTGCCGAAAACTCACCTAGTTTATGACCAATCATTTCTTCTGTAATAGTTACAGGAAAAAATTTTTTTCCATTATGCACTTCGAAAGTCATTCCAAGGAATTCAGGGATAATTGTAGATTTTCTTGACCAAGTTTTGATTGGTTTTTTAATATTTTGGTCTTTATGCTTTTGAACTTTTTTCATTAAACTTAGTTCAACAAATGGACCTTTCCAAACTGATCTACTCATGATTAATTAATGCCTCTCTTCTTCTTTCTTGAAATAATATATTTATCAGTATTTTTATTCTTCCTTGTTTTCTTACCTTTTGTTTTTTGCCCCCAAGGAGTAACTGGATGTCTTCCTCCGTTAGTTCTTCCTCCATGTGGATGATCTACAGGGTTCATTGCTATACCTCTTGTCTGGGGTCTAACTCCTAACCATCTGCTTCTTCCAGCTTTACCAATTTTAATATTTTTTTGATCTGGGTTAGACACAGCACCTATCGTTGCTTTGCATAAGCTCTGTACTCTTCTTACTTCTCCTGATGCTAATCTTAATGTCGTATAATCTTGATCATGACTCATGATTTGAACTGAAGAACCAGCTGATCTAGACAAAACACCCCCATTTCCTGGGGTCATTTCAACGTTATGAACAACAGTTGCTGGAGGCATATCTATTAAGGGCATGCAGTTACCAACTTCTATATCTTTTTTTCTTCCAGAATAAATTTTCGCACCTACTTTTATTTCCTGTGGAGCAAGAAGGTAACTTTGGGTTTTATCCTCATATTCAACAAGCATAATATTTGCTGTTCTATAAGGATCGTACTCAAAACGAATTACTGTAGCCGCCATATCAAATTTATTTCTTTTAAAATCGACAAATCTGTATTTTTTTTTATGACCTGCTGAACGGTGTCTAGATGTAATTCTTCCTAAATTATTCCTGCCGTATGATCCTGTGATTCCTGAAGTTAAAGATTTAACTGGCTTTCCTTTCCAAAGACCTGTTCTGTCTAGAATAATTGTGCCTCTAGTCGATTTTGTATAAGGTTTATATGTTTTTAGAGCCATGTTTATATCCCAGTTGTAATATCAATTGATTGTCCTTTTTTTAAAGTAACAATAGCTTTTTTATAGCCTGAAGTTCTAGCGACTCTACCTCTAACCATTTTGAATCTTGGATGAAGGTTAATAGTATTAACTTTGGTAACACTTACTTTAAAAAGCTTCTCAACACTTTTTTTAATATTTGCTTTAGTTGCAAAAGAAGCGACTTTGAAAACAACTTTATTTAATGAGCTTAAATTTGTAGATTTTTCAGTAACCACAGGCTCAAGTATAATATCGTAAGAAAAGTTATCAGCTATTTTTTTCATTTTAATAATCTTTCTTGAAGTTTTTTAATCGATGAATGAGTAAATAATACATTTTGATACTTTAAAACGTCATAAACATTGGTTCCAATTTCTGGGATATTTTTAATATTTTTGATATTTTTTACGTTATTTAATAAAACTTCATTTTCTTTATCATAAATTATTAACGCACTCTTTGCATTGATTGTTGATAAAAATTTGCTGAAATCTTTGGTTTTGAAATTTTTAAAATCTTTTTCTGATAATATATTAATTTTGTTGTCTAAAACTTTGCTAGATAAAGCATGTTTAAGTCCTAATTTTCTAACTTTTTTATTTAATCTTTTTACTCTGTGTTTTCCTTTAGCTTTTGGACCGTGCGCAATACCACCACCAACAAATATCGGAGCAGTAATATTACCATGTCGCGCTCCACCAGATCCTTTTTGAGGTCCAATTTTTTTTCTTGAACCAGCTACTTCTCCTCTAGTCTTTGTGTAACCAGTTTTTTTTGTGTGACGACTTATTTGCCAATCCACAACCATTTTTATAATGTCTTTTCTAGGTTTTAACGAAAATATATTGTCAGAAACTTCAATATTTCCAACGTCTTTTCCATCAATCCCTAATTCTTTTATTTTCATATAGTTACTTTTTCTCTGCTGCAGACGTTGCTGCTGCTGGTTTTGCATCTTTTTTATTAGTTTCAGCGCTTTTCTCTTTTTTATTTGATTTTTCTTTTAATCCTTCAGCAATATCATCTTTGAAAGCTTGAATAGTGTCTTTCATAGTTCTCTTGTTTCTTTCTTTAACCGCCTTATTAATTTCAACCACAGCATTTTTTGCTCCTGGTACTGATCCTTTAACAAAAAGTAAATTATTTTCTAAATCAGCTTCGATAATCTCTAATCTTTCAACAGTTCTAAATTTATCGCCCATGTGACCAGCCATTTTTTTACCTTTAAATACTCTACCTGGATCTTGTCTTTGTCCTGTAGAACCATGTGATCTATGAGAGACTGAAACACCGTGAGTTGCTCTTAATCCTGAGAAATTATGTCTTTTCATAACCCCGGCAAAACCTCTGCCGATAGTTTTTGATCTGATATCTACAAAATTTATATCCTTGAAAATATTTAAATCTACATCTGAGCCTAATTTCAGATCGCTATCTTTATCAACTCTAAATTCCTTTAAAATCTTCTTCGGTTCTAAAGATTTTTTAGCAAAAACGCCTTTCATTTGTTTTGTAACTTTTGAATTTTTAATATGTCCAAAACCAATCAATACAGCGCTATATCCACGTTTTTCTTTTGTAATAATATCTACTACTTTTCCTGGTTCAACATGAAGAACTGTAACTGGAACAGATTGTCCGTTCTCGTAGAACCTTCTTGTCATACCAATTTTCTTTCCTATTAAGCCTAAAGTCATAATTTAAATTTTAATTTCTACATCAACGCCTGAAGCCAGATCTAATTTCATTAACGCCTCAACAGTTTGAGGTGTCGGATCTAGAATATCAATCATTCGTTTATGTGTTCTTGTTTCAAACTGTTCTCTACTCTTTTTATCAATATGAGGTGATCTCAATACGGTAAAAATTTCTTTACGAGTAGGAAGTGGTATTGGTCCTCTAACCTGGGCGCCTGTTCTTTTTGCAGTATTTACAATTTCAATAGTAGATTGATCTAACACTTTGTGATCATACGCTCTTAATTTAATTCTAATATTTTGTTTTTCCATTATTTAAGCCATCTTTTTTGTAACTTCGTCCTGAACGTTTTGAGGAACGCGATCATAATGATCAAACTGCATTGTGTATTGTGCTCTGCCTTGAGACATTGATCTTAAAGTATTTACGTAACCAAACATATTGGCAAGGGGTACCATTGCATTAATAACAGCAGCATTGCCTCTTTTATCAGTTGATCCTACTTGACCTCTTCTGCTGTTTAAATCTCCAATAACATCACCCATATAATCTTCTGGTGTCACTACTTCAACTTTCATAATCGGCTCTAAAAGCTTCGGATGTGACTGAAGGCATAATTCTCTAAAACAATATCTTGCTGCCAATTCAAACGCTAAAGGACTAGAGTCTACTTCATGGTGTAATCCGTCTAAGATTTGAACTTTATAATCTAACAATGGAAAGCCTGCTAACACTCCAGAGTCTGCAACACTTAAGATTCCTTTTTCAACTCCTGGGATAAATTCTCTTGGGATTGCTCCTCCTTTAATTAAATTTTCAACAATTCTACCTTCTCCCTGAGTAAGAGGCTCGACGGCTAATTTAACTTTAGCAAATTGCCCAGCTCCACCGCTTTGTTTTTTGTGTGTGTATTCAAGTTTTCCGGCTGAAGTAATTGTTTCTCTATAAGCAACTTGAGGGGCACCGATATTAGCCTCAACTTTAAATTCTCTTTTCATTCTATCTACAATAATTTCGAGGTGTAACTCGCCCATTCCTTTAATAATGGTTTGTCCAGATTCATTGTCTGAAGAAACTCTAAATGAAGGATCTTCTTTTGCTAAACGATTAAGAGCTTCGCCCATTTTTTCTTGGTCATTCTTTGTTTTAGGTTCAA
>Ga0209084_1000835_pt1 | contig 27861 bp, 22 predicted proteins | sample C_130820_MF_Meta_FD_187309 | JGI IMG/M metagenome (GOLD analysis project Ga0209084, IMG submission 187309) | Freshwater microbial communities from Lake Croche, Canada to study carbon cycling - C_130820_MF_MetaG (SPAdes) (version 2) | ecosystem: Environmental > Aquatic > Freshwater > Lake...
GTCATTACAACGAATGATTCTATTCGCAGTGCTCCGCGCCTATCGCCATAATCGCTTCATCGGCGAAGTGATCGCAGCAAACAACGGCCCCAGCATATGAGAATTGAGCTACCTTTACAAAAAAAATGGGTCTACCAAGAGGTGATTGCCATGCGCTGGGGCGATATGGACGCCATGGGGCATCTCAATAACACCAGCTACTTTCGCTACTTGGAGACAGTCCGTATCAATTGGTTCACGCAATTGCAATGTGCACCTGACCCCCAAAAGGAGGGGCCTGTCATCCTTAATGCTTTTTGTAATTTTTACAAGCAATTGGAATTCCCCTGCGATGTGTTGGTGAAGATGTATGTCAGCGACCCGCAACGCAGTACGTTTGAATCTTGGGCTACTTTAGAACGTACTGACCAGCCTGGTGTGATCTACGCCGAAGGAGGAGCCACCACGGTTTGGGTGAATTTTCCTCTCCAAAAATCAGCCCCGTTGCCCGATTGGATGAGGGCGCATTTGGTTTGAGAACTCAGTTACTGTCGTTCGACATCATTTAAAAAATCTTTCACAAATAGCAGGATTTAAATTATTTAACTATTAATTGTTATTTTTTGTTGTTATTATCAAACTTTACCACTTAATTTGTGGGTTGACGGAGAGAATAACAGTGACCCTTCCCCACGAGTTGTCAGCGCACATCATGCGCAAGCAACCGACCCAAAAACGCGCTCAACTCACCATTGAAGCGATATTTGAAGCCACCTCGCAAATTGTTGACCGCGATGGTGTGGGCGGGTTGACCACCAACAAAATTGCAGCCAAGGCTGGCTTTTCTGTGGGCACGCTTTACCAATATTTCTCCAGCAAAGAAGCTATTTTTCGAGCAATGTCCCAACACGGACGCTCCTTGGTGCTGCGTGAACTCGAAAGCTATTTGTTTTCAATTGAATGCAGCCAAGACCCGCAAGATATCACCCCCCAAGAGTTTGTTCGCCGTTATGTTCACATCTGTATTGATGGATTCGCTTTGGGCAAAACTTACCGACGCGCCATGAACCGTTTGTGTTGGTTGCTAGAGCAACCCGATGAAACGGCAGCGTCGGTTCAAAAAATGGTTGAGCGGCTGACAATTTGTTTGAGATACTTAAACCATCCTATGCTGCCGGTATTGGATGAGACGCAAATGTTTGTCCTGAGTCGCTCTTTATTGGGTTGCTTGCGAAGCGCCTCTTTAGAACGCTTTTCCCAAATGGACTCTGTCGAGTTCGAGATCCAGTTGGTGGACCTGCTGATGGGCCAACTGGTCCGCAACTTAGAGTCAGCCTGAGTCTTAAGTTTTTTTCTCTTTGGGTATGCGCCCCATCAAATAAAACTCTGGGTTGGGCAACATATTTGAAAAACTGGCCATGCGATTAGACAAACCGAAAAACGCCGTGATAGAGGCAATATCCCAAATGTCTTCATCATTGAGTCCATGGGCGTGCAGGGCAGGGAAGTCAGCTTCCGCTACTTCGTCGCTGTGCAAACAAATTTTCATCGCAAAGTCGAGTATGGCGCGTTGACGCGGGCTGATGTCGGCCTTGCGGTAATTGGTGGCGACTTGGTCGGCAACCAGCGGTTTTTTCTCGTAGATGCGTAATATGGCCCCATGCGCCACCACGCAATACAGGCAGTGATTGGCCGCGCTGGTGGTGGTGACAATCATTTCCCGCTCACCCTTGCTCAAGCCACTTTCTTCGCGCAACATGAGGGCGTCGTGGTAGGCAAAGAAGGCGCGCCACTCGGCAGGGCGCCTGGCGAGGGTTAAAAAAACTTGCGGAACAAAGCCTGCTTTTTCCTGAACTTCCAAAATTTTGAGGCGAATGTCTTCAGGCAGGTCTTTGATTTCAGGGGCAGGGTAGCGGTTCATAAAATCTCCAATAGACTGATTATGCCCAGCAGCCAAGCTTGGCGCTAAGCCCATAGCCCTAGAATCGCCGCAATGCAGCGAAGGAGAGTGGTTTGAATAAATTGTTTCCCAGTGCGAAAGCCGCGCTTGATGGTTTGGTCCACGATGGGCAGTTGATTGCCGTCGGTGGTTTTGGTTTGTGTGGCATTCCTGAAGCTCTGATTGCAGCATTGCGTGACAGCAAGGTACAAAACCTGACAGCCATCTCCAATAACGCGGGCGTGGATGATTTTGGTTTGGGGATTTTGTTGCAAACCCGACAAATCAAAAAAATGATTTCTTCCTACGTGGGCGAAAACAAAGAGTTTGAGCGTCAGTACTTGGCCGGCGAACTCGAACTTGAATTCACCCCGCAAGGTACCTTGGCTGAAAAACTCAGGGCTGGCGGCGCTGGCATACCCGCTTTTTTCACCAAAACAGGTGTGGGCACGGTGGTTGCCGATGGCAAGGAGTTACGCGAATTTGACGGCGAGACCTATGTCATGGAGCGCTCTTTGGTGCCGGATGTTTCCTTGGTCAAAGCCTATGCAGCCGACCGAGTGGGCAATTTGCAGTTTCGCTTGACCGCTCGCAACTTCAACCCGGCCGTGGCCATGGCGGGCAAAGTCTGTGTGGTGGAGGTGGAAAAAATAGTGGAGGTGGGCGAGATAGACCCCGATCATGTGCATTTGCCCGGCATTTATGTGCACCGCATTGTGCTGAACGCCCATCCCGAAAAACGCATTGAAAAACGCACCATCACAGAGAAAGCGGGAGTCTGACCATGAGTTGGAGCCAAGACCAAATGGCAGCACGCGCTGCCCACGAATTAGCAGACGGTTTTTATGTCAATCTCGGCATCGGCATTCCCACGCTGGTGGCCAACCATGTGCCCAGCAACATCGAGGTCTGGCTTCAGTCTGAAAACGGCATGTTGGGCATTGGCCCTTTCCCCAATGAAGACCATGTGGATGCCGACCTCATCAATGCGGGCAAGCAAACTGTCACCACATTGGCTGGAACCTCCATTTTTGGCAGCCACGACAGTTTTGCAATGATTCGTGGCGGGAAAATTAATTTGTCAATTTTGGGTGCCATGCAGGTCAGCGAAAAAGGCGACCTTGCCAACTGGATGATTCCCGGCAAGATGGTCAAGGGCATGGGCGGCGCCATGGATTTGGTGGCCGGTGTCAAGCGCGTGATCGTGCTGATGGAGCATGTGGCCAAGAAAAAAGACGGCACCGAGGATTTTAAAATTCTGCCTCAATGCACCTTGCCTTTGACGGGCGTTGCTGTGGTCGACCGCATCATCACCGATTTGGCCGTGATGGACGTCACTCCTGTCGGACTCAAAGTGGTTCAGTTGGCCGATGGCGTGACTTTAGATTTTTTACAAAGCAAGACTGGCGTCAAGCTGATTTAACGCTTATTTATGCCAAGGGCGCAATGGCCTGATTCATGGTCTTGCTGTGCTCTTGGAAGTAGCGGTTGGCTTGCGCTGTAGGCACCAAATACTTGGTACGACGGTTGGTTCCTTCGTACAAAGTTTCGATCATGCCGATTTCACGCAATACGTCGAGTTTTCTGTGAATCGTGGCTGGCGAGGCAATGTGCGACATGGCCATGGCTTCGGTCACGGTGAGTGACTTGCCCAAAGAATGTCGAACAGCAATAGTCTCTAGCAATTTTTTTGCATCAAGATCCAAAGAGGTGAGTTCACCTTTGCCTTCAATCGTATGCAGAAGGGTCAAGAAACGAAGATAGATGTTGTCATTCATTTGGTGAATATTAACATTTTGATGAAAATTAGGTGACTTTTTGAAAAATTTAAATATATTCAAAGTAATTAATAAAAATAATTATTTTTATTTAAAATATTACTTTTATCATATATTTAATCAGTTTTAATCATTTTATTAGTATATCGCCAATGCAAAGATATTTCATCTCCAAGTATTCGGCCATGCCGTGGCTAGAGCCTTCGCGACCCAAGCCAGACTGTTTAACGCCACCAAAGGGCACGTGTTCGGTCGCGATGATGCCCACATTGATGCCCACCATGCCGTACTCCAACGCTTCGGCCACGCGATAAATACGGCCTATATCTCGGGTGTAGAAATAACTGGCCAAACCAAACTCAGTGTTGTTGGCGGCGTCTATCGCCTCTTGCTCGGTCGCGAAGCGAAACACCGGCGCAAACGGGCCAAAGGTTTCTTCTTTGGCGCACAACATACCGGCATGGGCATCGGCGATGACCGTAGGTTCAAAAAACTGTCCGTGCATTTTTTTGCCACCCGCCAGCACACGCCCGCCTTGTTGCACAGCATCAGCAACGTGGCGCTCTACTTTGACAAGCGCTGCATCTTCGATCAAGGGGCCTTGGGTTACGCCCTCGGTAAAGCCATTGCCTACAGTCAACTTGGCCACTTTGGCGGCAAACTTTTCCACAAAGCTTTCATACACACTGTCTTGCACATAGATGCGGTTGGCGCAGACGCAGGTTTGACCGGCATTGCGAAACTTACTGAGCATGGCGCCTTCAACGGCTGAGTCGATATCGGCGTCATCAAACACAATGAACGGCGCATTGCCACCCAACTCCAAGGCGAGTTTTTTCACTGTGGGCGCCGACTGCGCCATGAGGATGCGCCCCACTTCGGTAGAACCCGTGAAGCTGATGTGACGCACCGTGTCGCTGGCGCAAAACACCTTACCCACGGCAATGCTGTTGGCGCTGTCTGCGGTAAGTACGTTCAATACACCAGCGGGCAGACCCGCACGCACCGCCAACTCGGCTGCCGCCAATGCGGTGAGTGGCGTGAGCTCGGCGGGTTTGATGATGACGGGGCACCCTGCCGCTAAGGCTGGGGCGACTTTGCGGGTGATCATGGCCAAGGGGAAATTCCATGGCGTGATGGCCGCGCATACACCAATGGGTTGCTGCAACACCATGAGGCGTCGATTGTTGTCAAACTGGGGCAGGGTTTCACCATTGACGCGTTTGGCTTCTTCGGCATACCACTCGACAAAGCTGGCGCCATAAGCCACCTCACCTTTGGATTCCGCATAGGGCTTGCCTTGTTCGGCGGTGAGTATGCGAGCCAGATCATCCACATTCGCCATCAGCAAGTCATACCATTTACGCAAAACAATGCTGCGTTCTTTGGCAGTTTTGTTTCGCCATGCAGGCCACGCGGCGTCAGCCGCGGCAATCGCACGGGTGGCGTCGTCGGGACCGAGGTTGGCCACATCGGCCAGTTTGCGGCCGTTGCTGGGGTCAAGTACATCGAAGCGATGCAAGCCTTTGACCCATTCGCCGTTGATCAGCGCATCGGTTTTGAGCAGGCTGGGGTCTTTGAGCAAGGCCAGTGGAGAGGTTTGCATGTCCATAGAGAAGTTGTCGTGTGTAAAGTTCAATTCACATCATGGCATAAAATTGTGCATGACTTCAGCCCCTGTATCTGTCGCCGACATTCGGCAAATTTTTCTCGATTTCTTTAAAGCCAAAGGCCATACCGTGGTGGCTTCCAGCCCCTTGGTGCCGGGCAACGACCCCACGCTCATGTTCACCAACTCGGGCATGGTGCAATTCAAAGATGTGTTTTTGGGCTCAGACAAGCGCTCTTATGTGCGCGCCACTTCGGTGCAAGCCTGTTTGCGCGCAGGCGGCAAACACAACGACTTGGAAAACGTCGGCTACACCGCCCGTCACCACACCTTTTTTGAGATGCTGGGCAACTGGTCGTTTGGCGACTACTTCAAGCGCGAGTCACTTAAGTGGGCTTGGGAATTGCTCACCGAGGTCTATAAGCTACCTAAAGAGCGTTTGCTGGCCACCGTTTACCAAGACGACGACGAGGCCTACGACATCTGGACAAAGGAAATCGGCTTGCCACCCGAGCGCGTGATCCGTATTGGTGACAACAAAGGCGGGCGCTACAAAAGCGACAACTTTTGGATGATGGCCGACACCGGCCCCTGCGGTCCGTGCTCCGAAATTTTTTACGACCATGGCGACCATATCCCTGGCGGCCCGCCCGGCAGCCCAGATGAAGACGGCGACCGTTTCATTGAAATTTGGAACAACGTGTTCATGCAGTTCAATATGGATGAAAGCGGCGCTGTCACCCCTTTGCCCGCGCCTTGTGTGGACACCGGCATGGGCTTGGAGCGCTTAGCGGCCATCCTCCAGCATGTGCACAGCAATTACGAAATCGATTTGTTCTCCGCCCTCATCAAGGCGGCGGGACGCGAAACCGGCTGTGCCGACTTGGCCACGCCTTCGCTGCGCGTGATTGCCGACCACCTGCGCGCCACCGCGTTTTTGGTGAGCGACGGCGTGGTGCCCTCCAACGAGGGGCGTGGCTATGTGCAACGGCGCATCATCCGCCGCGCCATACGCCACGGCTACAAGCTGGGCCAAAAAACACCGTTTTTTCACAAGCTGGTGCCCGAGTTGGTGGCCCTCATGGGCGCGGCCTACCCCAGTTTGGCCGCACAAGCTGAGCGTATTACAGCCGTATTGAAAACCGAAGAAGAGCGGTTTTACGAGACGCTTGAAATCGGTATGCACATCTTGGATGAGGCCTTGGCAGATGGCGTCAAGGTTTTGCCGGGTGAGGTGGCTTTTAAACTGCATGACACCTACGGTTTCCCATTAGATCTGACCAACGACGTTTGCCGCGAGCGTGGTTTGCAAGTCGATGAAGCGGGCTTTCATGCCGCCATGGACCGCCAAAAAAACCAAGCCCGCGCCGCCGGCAAATTCAAGATGGACAAGGCGCTGGATTACAGCGGCGCCCCCACCACTTTTGTGGGCTATGAAAGCCTTCAAGCCAGCGCCAAAATTTTGTCACTCTTCCACGACGGCGTGTCGGTAGCGGCCTTGAACCACGGCCAAAGCGGTGTGGTGGTGCTCGACAACACACCGTTTTACGCCGAGAGCGGCGGACAAGTGGGTGACGCAGGCGAGTTGCTCAGTGGCTCGGCAAACTTTGCGGTGGACGACACCCAAAAAATCAAGGCCGACGTGTTTGGCCACCATGGAACGCTGTCCCAAGGTACGCTGAATGTGGGCGATGCGCTTGTAGCCACTGTGCGCTCAGGCGTGCGTGCGTCAACCGTGCGAAACCACAGCGCCACCCATTTGATGCACAAGGCTTTGCGCGAGGTGCTGGGCGAGCATGTGCAGCAAAAAGGCTCGCTGGTGAATGATGAGCGCACCCGCTTTGACTTTGCCCACAACGCGCCGGTGAGTGACGCGCAAATAGCCGACATTGAAGCGCTTGTGAATGCCGAAATTTTGGCCAATGCCAGCACCCAAGCGCGGGTGATGGACATCGAATCCGCGCAAAAAACCGGCGCCATGATGCTGTTTGGCGAGAAATACGGCGAGACCGTGCGCGTGCTCGACATTGGCACAAGCCGCGAACTGTGTGGCGGCACCCATGTGACGCGTACCGGCGATATTGGCCTGTTTAAAGTGGTGTCCGAGAGCGGTGTGGCTGCGGGCGTGCGCCGCATCGAGGCGGTCACCGGCGCGAATGCCTTGGCCTATGTGCAAAGCTTGGAGCGCACTGTGCAAGAGGCCGCGCAAAGCTTGCGCACGCCACCGGCTGAACTGAACCAACGCATCCACCAAGTGCTCGATCAGGTCAAAGGCCTAGAGAAAGAACTGGCGGCGCTCAAAGGCCGGCTGGCATCTTCTCAAGGCGATGAACTGTTGACCCAGGCGATAGACGTCAAAGGCGTGAAGCTCTTGGTCGCCAAGCTTGACGGTGCAGATGCCAAAGCCTTGCGCGACACCTTGGATAAGCTGAAAGACAAACTCAAAACCGCGGTGGTGGTGCTGGCCAGTGTCGAGGGCGACAAGGTGCAAATCGCAGCAGGTGTAACCGCTGACACCTTGGGTCGCGTGAAGGCTGGCGAGTTGGTGAATTTTGTGGCGCAACAGGTGGGTGGCAAGGGCGGTGGCAAGCCCGATATGGCCATGGCTGGGGGCACACAGCCTGCTGGTTTGAACGCAGCGCTTGCCAGCGTTCAGGCTTGGGTGTCAGAGCGGCTTTAAGCTTTTTTAAACACCAAATCCCACACGCCGTGACCCAAGCGAAGGCCGCGGTTTTCAAATTTGGTTAAGGGCCGGTAATCGGGTTGATCGGCATAGCCGTCGGCTCGACTGCTGGTGTTGATCAAGCCTGTTTCTGCAGCTAACACCGCCAAGATGTGCTCGGCATAAGGCTGCCAGTCGGTGGCCACATGCAAATAAGCGCCGGTCTTCATTCGCTTCAATAATTGCTCCACAAAAGGCGCTTGAATCAGGCGACGCTTGTGGTGACGCAGTTTGTGCCACGGGTCGGGAAAAAAGATATGCACACCGTCTAAGCTGTTTTCGCCCAGCATGTGTTGCAGCACCTCTACCGCGTCGTGTTGCAGTATGCGGATGTTGCCAATGTTTTGCTCGCCAATGCGTTTGAGCAAAGCGCCCACGCCGGGTTCGTGCACCTCGCAACCTAAAAAATTGTCGCTGGGGCGAACCGCTGCGATGTGTGCGGTGGCGTCGCCCATGCCAAAACCAATTTCCAAAATCAGCGGTGCGTTACGGCCAAATAACTCGGCGCTGTCGAGCGAGTTGGGTTGAAACGGCAGCACAAACTGCGGCCCCAGTTCGGCCAAGGCCTTGGCTTGTCCGCTGGTGGTTCGTCCCGCACGGGTGACAAAACTCTTGATGGTCTTAGGGTAGGTGATGTGGTCAGGTGGGGCGGTCATGGTGAGGTGCTCAGCCCGTCAATTATCTGCCCCCCAGCCATTGACTGGTCCACTGTCTCAAAGCTTGCTCGCAAGTCCCGGCTTGAGCGGGCAAGCCCAGCACTTGTGCAGCGGCATTCAAAGCGGCCAGCGGGTAAGTTAAGTTCAGCGGCAGTGCGCCGTTTTGCTTGCTGAGTTTTTCGCCATCGGTGCCCATCACCAACGGGGAGTGCATGTAAGCAGGCGAGGGCAAGCCCAGCGCTTGTTGCAGCAGCATTTGGCGAGGCGTGTTGTCGGCCAGGTCGGCACCCCGCACCACATGGCTGATGCCTTGGAAAGCATCGTCAACCACCACGGCGAGTTGGTAAGCCCACAAACCATCGGCGCGCAAAAGTACAAAGTCGCCCACCTCTTGCGCCATGTCTTGCTGTTGAGCGCCAAGCCACCGGTCGTGCCAGACCCAAGGCTGTGGGAGTTTTAAATCATCTGTCACCTGTTGCACATTCAAGCGCCAAGCACGTGCAGGTTTGCCCCTGAGTCCCTCGCGGCAGGTGCCTGGGTAGACGGCCGCGCTGTGGCGCTGACGTTCACCTTGCGCGTCTTCAATTTCTTTGCGCGAACAGCCGCAGGGGTAGGCCCAACGCTTACTCACCAGCTGCTGGAGTGCCTCTTGGTAGGCCGTGCTTCGCTGCGATTGGTAAAGCACTGGTGCGTCTGGAAACAGCTGGCAAGCCGCTAATTGTTTCAAGATGCGTTCAGACGCGCCATGGACGCAGCGCGGGGTGTCAACATCTTCGATGCGAACCAGCCATTGGCCTGTATTTGCGCGTGTATCCAGCCAACTGGCCAGTGCTGCAACCAAAGAACCGGCATGCAAGGGCCCTGTGGGAGACGGTGCGAATCGGCCTACGTACATGGAATAGTGATTATTTTCAATAGCTTAGATGAGCTAGCCACTGTAACCCAATGGTAAACACTTAATATGTAAATTTAGCTTGACATAGTAATGTGTCAATCTAAAATAACATTTAGATGCAAGGGTTTTAAGGATTTGTGGCCATGGGGGTCATAAATAACCCTCGTGCGGGTTCAGCACGGACGTGAAGATCTTTCAAGGAGATAACAACATGTCAGACAAAGTCGGACCAACAGGTCTTACAGAAGCCGAGTCAGAAGAGATTCATCGGCACCTCATCCAAGGAACTCAAATCTTTGGAATGATTGCCGCGCTGGCGCATTTGCTTGCGTATATCTATTCCCCTTGGCTGAAATAAAAGGAGCACCACATGATCTACGGAAAAATTTGGACAGTGGTCAAACCCTCAGTGGGCATTCCCATTTTTATTGCGGCAGTCGCTATCGCATCGTTTTCGGTGCACTTGGCGCTGACCATCAATACCACTTGGGTCAAGAAGTTTCTGAATGGCAACGCGCCAACAGCAGCGGTCACCCAGACCGTTGCTACACCAACGGCTTAAATTCAGATATTTCAATTAGGGTGGACCGGATTGCTCGTCACTCCGGTCCATTTTTAATATGAACGTGTCACCCAAACTCTCCCGTTCTTGGCTGCATATCAGCCTGAAATTTCTCCCTTTTGCTGATGCCGCAACAGCTGATTTGCCCTTGGGGCGGCTGCTGCGTTTGTCACTGTTTCAAGTTTCTGTTGGCATGGCTTTGGCTATGCTGATTGGCACCCTCAACCGCGTCATGATCGTCGAGTTGAAAGTGCCCGCGGCATTGGTAGCTGTCATGATTGCCTTGCCGCTTTTGTTCGCGCCTTTTCGTGCGCTCATCGGGTTTCGTTCAGACCACCATCGTTCGGCCTTGGGCTGGCGGCGCGTTCCCTATTTATGGATGGGTACCTTGCTGCAGTTTGGCGGTTTTGCCATCATGCCCTTTGCTTTGCTGGTCTTGGGCCGCATGGGCCAATCGGCGAATGCCCCCGATTGGGTGGGACATTTGGGCGCAGGCCTTGCCTTTTTACTGGTGGGTGCAGGTATGCACACCACCCAAACCGTGGGTCTGGCCTTGGCCACCGATTTGTCTGCGCCACAAGCTCGCCCCAAGGTCGTGGGTTTGATGTATTTCATGCTGTTGGTGGGCATGATTGTCAGTTCTCTTGTTTTTGGTTTTTTGCTCAAAGATTTTTCGCCAGGCGCTCTCATTCGCTCGATACAGGGCGCAGCAGTTGCCACTTTGCTTTTGAATGTCACCGCCTCGTGGAAACAAGAAGCTCGCACCAAACGCTTGGGCGACCCGAATGAAAAAGACCTTGATTTCGCTTCTGCCCTGAAGTTATTTGGCCAAGGTGATATGGCTTTGCGACGTTTATTTGCTGTGGGCGTAGGCACCATGGCTTTCAGCATGGGCGATGTGTTGCTAGAGCCTTTTGGTGGCGAAATTTTGCGCTTGAGTGTGTCTGACACCACTTTTTTAACCGCTGTTTTGGCTTTGGGCGGTTTGACTGGCTTTGCTTGGGCTTCCCATGTGCTTAACCGAGGCGCCGACCCTTTTCGAATGGCGTCAATGGGCGTTTTGGTGGGTGTGCCGGCTTTCTTGGCGGTGTTGATTTCTGCGCCCCAAGCTTCTTTGCTTTTGTTTGCCTTGGGCACTTTGGGTATTGGCTTTGGTGCTGGTTTGTTTGGCCACGGCACCTTGACCGCCACCATGAACCACGCGGCGCCTGGTCAGGCTGGCTTGGCTTTGGGGGCTTGGGGGGCTGTGCAGGCCACCGCCGCTGGTTTGGCCATGGGCTTGGGCGGTATCATCCGCGACTTAATGGCTTTGGTGGTGGATTCAGCAACGGCTTACGCTGTTGTTTACAGCCTTGAAGTGGTGTTGTTGCTCATCACCCTTTATGCCATGTATCCCCTGATTGCCAAGAAACCTCAACAGTCCTAAATCAGTTTTTTAACCCAAGGAGAAAACCATGAAAATACATCACATCCTATTGATCATGTGGGTGCTTGTGATGCTGTTTATGTTGGCCAACTGGTTCAACAAACCCTACAAGAAAAAGTAATGCGCCTAGTCTGGCGCTGTTATGCCTAGCGCCAGACTCAATCCGCTGACAAAGGCGTCCTCGACGCGGTGACCGATCAGCCAGTCACCGCACATCCCTATGTTGAGCTGCTCGTCCCAGAAAAACGCCTGGCCTGCGGGCGTGAGGGTTTTGGCGTAACGCCACAGATGGATTTGGCTAAACCCGGGCTCTGCTCGGATGCCAGTTAACTCAGCAAACGCTTTTAATAATTTAGCCTCTACCCGCGCTTCATCGTCTTGTACATGTTCTTGAGACCACTCTGCGCTGGCTTGCACTGTCCAACGCTCGATGGGCGATCTCCCCGGCTTTGACGACTCACGCGCCACCCAAGCGATGCGGTGGTGCGTGCTTTGTGCCACATTCCATTGGGGGCCCATTTGGCCCAAGCCCGGTTGCACCAAGGGGAAAGCCAGCATCAACGTCCAACAGGGCGCGACCATCACGGCCTCTGTGTCAGCAAGCTTGTTGAATTGGGCGGCGGGTGCGCCTGATTGGCGCAGCAAATAAGCGGCTTGCACATTGGGGATGGCCAACACCACGCTGTCGAAGTCGCCAAGCACTTGGTTATCGGCAGCCATCAATTGCCACAGAGAGCCATGACGTTGCAGCGATTTAACGGTGGTGTTACAAAAGAGTTGGCCCGCATCAGCCAAGGGAGCCGCCCAGTGCCTGACCAGTGCATTCATACCGGGGGCACCCACAAAATGCAAATCTTTCGATGGCTTAGGGACTTCAATGACTCGGCCAAGAGGGTCGCGCACTTGCACAGAGCTGGCGCTCCAAGCTTTGCACAAAGCTTGCGTGCCCGGAACTTCGTTCAGTGCTTGCATAAAGCGTTCGTCACGCACCGTGAAATATTGGGCGCCATGGTCAAAGCCGCCGAAAGGGGTGTCGCGGGTGGCCATGCGTCCGCCAGCAGCCCTGCTTTTTTCAAACACGCTGACGCTGTGGCCGGCTTGGACCAAAGTTCTTGCGGCGGTAATGCCAGCCATGCCAGCACCGATAACGGCGATTTTTTTCATAGTACCTACTCTACACCGAGTTGATGGCTTTAGGGTGTTTGACGTAACAAGGCTTTGCGCGTTTTTAGATGACTGAGTTGTTGCAACCACCATTGCAGGGCTTTGTCACCTAGGACTTGCCCTTTGGGGCTGGGATTTTCACGCCAAGCGTAGCTGAGCGTGGCGAGTCTGACCGGTTGCATGACCTCGCAGACACACAGCAATCCTTGGTCAATAAATGGCTTAGCCAAAGACGCGGGCAAAAAACCCGACCCCAGCCCGCGCAATTGGGCATCGAGTTTGGCTTGCATGCTGGGAACGGTGAACACATCTTGCCCTGCCAGCAGGCCAACGGTCAGGCCCAGTCCTTGTGGCACCGAGTCGGCCACGGCCACTGCGCGGTGCGCTTGTATTTGCCTGTCGCTGAGCGGCTGCTTGATGTGAGCCAAGGGGTGATGGGGTGCCACGGCAAAAACAAATGCAACCTCTCCCAGCGGGGCAAACCGCAAGCCAGCGTTGTTGCTGAACAGGTCGCTCACGCCAAGAGCCAAATCGGCTTGACCAGAGGTCAAGGCGGCCAAGGTGCCGCTCAAAGTTTCATGGCGAAGCTTCAAGCGTGTGGGCGGATTGAGGGCAAAAAAATGTTCGCTCAACTCCATCATGATTTGAAAATCAATGACTGCATCGACCGCAATCGTCAGTTGCCCCTCCCAGCCCGTGGCCACACGCTTGACGCGGTGCGCGATGCTGTCCATGTCTAGCAGCAAACGGCTTCCCTCGGTCAGCAATTCGCGCCCTGCCGCGGTCAGCTTGGCTTGTCGCGATGAGCGGGAGAAGAGCAGAACATCCAGCGCTTCCTCCATTTGACGGACTCGGTAGCTGAGTGCGCTGGGGACCACGCCTATCTCTCGTGCGGCGGCGGCAAAGCTGCCGTTTTGCGCAATGGCGTTGAGCATGAACAAGGCGTCGGGGGTTAAAACATCGCGAGCAGATGACATGAAAAGCCTTATTGATCAAATTATTTGAATGATGCTATCAATTTTGCACGTCTTTTGGCGCTTCTTGCCCACTACATTTAGGTCTCTCCTGAAAATAAACCATGCAAAAAATTCGACTTTCTCAAGACAGAGGCTATGCCGACCACGGTTGGTTGAAGTCTTTCCACAGCTTTTCCTTTGCCGGTTACCACGACCCAGCGCACATGGCTTGGGGCGCTTTGCGCGTCATCAACGAAGACCGGATTGAGTCCGGCCAGGGTTTTGGCACCCACGGCCACCAAGACATGGAAATCATCAGCTATGTGTTGTCGGGCAATTTGGCTCACCAAGACAGCATGGGCAATGTCAAAGGCATTCCGCCCGGCGATGTGCAGCGCATGAGCGCAGGCACCGGCGTCAAGCACAGCGAATTCAACCATGCCATTGGCGAAGAAACCCATTTTTTGCAAATTTGGATAGTGCCCAATCAGCGCGGGGTGACCCCCAGCTACGAGCAAAAAACTGTCGATCCGGCCAGCAAACGCGGCGCTTTGGCCCTGATTGCCAGCCCCACACCAACCGGTGACGCAGTGAAGATTCATGCCGATGCAGCCTTGTATGCGGGATGCTTTAACGGCGACGAAAGTGCCAGCTTAGACATCAACCTCAATCACAAAGCCTACGTACACCTGATTCGTGGTCAACTGCAGGTGAACGGCCAGCAGTTGAAAGCAGGAGACGCTTTGCTACTGGATAAGGAACACCGCATCGATGTGAGCGGTGGCTTGGATGCAGAAGTCCTCGTATTCGATTTGTTCGAAAACTGATGATTTAAATTGGAGACAGTCATGATTAAAGTAAATGATTCCTTGTACGCATTGGTGGGTCGCATTTTGCTGGCCGCCTTGTATTTGCCAGCAGGTTTGATGAAATTGGCCGGTTTTGCCGGCACAGCAGGCTATATCGCCTCGGCGGGTTTGCCGCTGCCCGAAGTGGGAGCTGCCTTGGCGATCGTCATTGAAATTGGCGGTGGTGCAGCTTTGATTGCGGGCTACCACACCCGTTTGGCCGCCCAAGTGTTGGCGGTTTTCACGCTGGTGGCAACCGTTTGCTTTCACAATTTCTGGGCGGTGCCTGCGGACCAAGCCTTTGTTCAACAACTGTTGTTCTTCAAGAACATTGCGGTGATCGGTGGCCTGCTGATGTTGGCGGCCCACGGCGCAGGCGCTTGGAGTTTTGATGCGAAAAACCATCCGGACGACCATCCCTTGTCGCACGATCACGTTCACGAGTAATTTTTTAACCCACCTCTAAGGAGCAGTACTGCATGAGTAAGACCGTCGTTGTTTACCATTCTGGCTATGGCCACACCCAACGTGTTGCCCAATTCGTGGCCGAGGGCGCCAAGGCCCAAGTCATCGCTATCGACGCTGAAGGCAATATCAGCGAAGCCGATTGGACAGCATTGAATGAAGCCCACGCCATCATCTTTGGTTCGCCCACTTACATGGGCATGGCTTCTTGGCAATTCAAAAAATTCGCTGATGCCACCTCCAAGCAGTGGATGAGCGGTGCTTGGAAAGACAAAGTAGCTGGCGGATTCACCATCTCTGCCAGCCCCAGCGGCGACAAGCTCTCTACCCTTCAGTACTTCATCACTTTGTCCATGCAACAAGGCATGGTCTGGGTGGGTCAACCCTCCATGAACGACGGCACCATCAACCGCATCGGTTCTAACTCTGGCGTGATGGCGCAAGTTGGCCCCAACAGTCCCGCGGCTGACATTCCTCAAGGCGACTTGGACACAGCCAAAGCCTATGGCGAACGCGTGGCCCACATGGCCGCCAAACTGCACGCCTGATTATTGGCCTGCTGCAGCTCGAGCCGCTTGGTGCGAAAGTGCCAAGCGGTTTTTTTTGATGCCTTGGGTTAGCATAAAGCCATGAAGATTTTGAGCATACTGCCTTGGGCAGATTGGTTGGTGCTGGTGTTTTTTGTGATGATGTGGATTGGCTATGCCCAATTCGCCAGCCGCTGGTCGCTCAAGCGCCCGTCCATCTTGGCCGCGACCAACCGCTTTCGCTTGCGCTGGATCAAAGTGTCTTTGTCGCGGGATCCGCGGGTGCTCGACGGCATCATCACCCAAACCTTGTCCAACACGCCGGCGTTTTTTTCGTCCACCACTATTCTGATCATGGGTGGTTTGCTGGCCTTGATGGGGACCACTGACAAAGCGGCTGAGTTGGTGCGTGAAATTCCTTTTTCTCAAGCCACACCCATCTTGGTGTTTGAGTTCAAAATATTGGTGATGATTGCGATTTTTGTGTATGCGTTTTTTCGTTTCTCGTGGTCTATGCGGCAATACACTTTTGTCGCCTTGATGATTGGCGCTTTGCCTTCGCCTGAATTTTTCGCCGAACAACCTGACAAAGAAGACGATTACGCCGAACGTGTATCCGCCATGACAGGACTGGCTGCCGAAACCTTCAACGACGGTTTGCGGGCCTACTATTTTTCATTTGCAGTGATGGGGTGGTTTTTCTCGCCACTGGCTTTTGTGTTGACCACCTTGCTGATCGTGGCGATTTTGTACAACCGAGAATTTCGCTCCGATGTGCTGGGCGTGCTGAACGACGGCAATTAACGGGACAAAAAGCTTTCAAATTTTTGCAAGGTTTGGATTTGTTATTTTTTAAAATCCATCTATGTATGGTCCCAAAAGAGTAAGTTCGAACTACCTTGCTGTTGCTGAAATCAGATTCAGTACCGGAGTTGATATATCCAACTTCATCATGACAGCGCAGGAATATTTCAGCCAAGCCAACTACACACAAGTGGCGGTTTTAAAAAACCAAAGCATGAAAACCGAGCAGTTCGGCGAGCAAAACATGCTGGTACCCACTGTTCAAAAAATTTATGCCTTTACCAACAGAGATGCCACCCGCCAGTTCATTTTGAACGAGCATTGTTTGGTTTTCAAAGTCACTGACTTTCAAGATTTCGACTCTTTCATGGCCTTGTTTCAAGAGGGTGTTTACCTGGTCAACAAGTTGATTCACATTGTCTCCAGTCAGCGCATGGGTTTGCGATTACTCAAGCGCATCATGCCCAGATCGGGATTGGGTATGAGAGATTATTTGCAACCCAGTGAGGCCAATGTATTGGGGCGTTTTGGCGGCTTGTCTGGCCACAGTCAAACCGAATTCGCACACCAATTTAACGGTATCCATTTGCTACACAGGGTGAAGACAAGCCCGCATTCAGGGCTTGAGCTTCCCAAGGATATTCATTCCCAAGACATGGCTTTCAATGCCGATGTGTTGACTTACCATGGACCCAGTATTTTTTTGGATAGCGATGGGTTTGTCGAGAAACACCAAGACCTGAGTTTGCCAACAGTCAAAGACAATCTAAAAAATATCCACGCTATTTTGGGTGTGGCATTTCAATCATCTGTGAGTGACTTGGCCTTGAGCGAAATTGGTTTTCGCTAGGCACTGCCAAAGAATCTGCTCAACAGGGTTCTGCCGCTGACCATTGACCCTGGTGGGGTTGGCATAGGCGCGGGGGCGGGCATAGGTGTAGGCAGGGGCAGGCCACCAGCCAATGAGAAATTGGACAATAAACTGGGCGCCAAGGTTTTGATCAAAAACGCCACTGAAGATGCGCCTGTGAGCACTTGGTAAGTGACGGGGCTTTGCATCACCTCCCGAGCCGTTGCATAAATTCGATCTTCCCATACAACTACCGCGTTGTCGGTTGATTTGTTGACAGGCTCAAGCGTGCTTGGAGAAACGGCCAATACATCGGATCCTGCTTGCATGGGGGGCAAGGGCATGTCCACATCCATGCCTTTTTCGTCAAATCCCATGACCAGCGCTGGCGCGACCTGCGTCATTGGCTTGGCCTGTGTCGGATTGGGTTGGGGCACTTGTTTCAACGCAGTTTGTAGCAGTGGGGCCTGACTGTTTGTGATGACTTGTTTGTCGGGTCCAAGCTTTGGTGTTGCAACGGCTACTTCAGACTTGGTTGCATTCACTGGAGCCGCTTGCACGGTATTGCTTGGGGCCTTGGCGTCTTGCTGTGTTGAGGTTGTTGTCAATGTCTTGGTGGTGTCTTGCGTCTTCACGACTGCTCGATTGCTTGTTGTTTCCGTGGGGCGGTCTGAAGCAACACCTTTGGTGGGCAAACTGCTCAGTACAGCCACCGCCACTGCTGGTCTATTCGCTGCGATCATCGGCAGTGGCATGACCGTGTAGTTGGCCATGGCTGTGGTGAAGGCGGTCACCACATAGTTGCTGGCGTCTTCTCCAGATAAGCTGTTAACGGCTTGTTTATAGTTTCCCACCTTGAGGAAACTAGGGGCACTGTAATCAGGGTTGTCGATCACCACTGTGGCCGTCACTTTGTCTGCCCCTATAAGTCCGTTTAAAACAGCTGCACCTGGTTTTTCTGTGCCAGTGACAGCGCTAGACGCCGCTATGTCTGTGACTGTCAATGGCGCGGGGGTGATCAAGGCTGCTGTGGTTTGCCCTGAGGCCAAACTGTAGTTGCTGGACAAGCCCCCGTTTGCGCCATCGCTGAGCGTCACGCTGCCCACGCTCACCAAATTGGCAGTCACCACATTCTTTGAGTTGAAACTGGCAGTGCCTGTGGCGCTAACTTGTTCTGTACCTACCAAGCCCGAGGTGATGGCGAGAGTGGGCGTGGCGGTGGTGTTGCCGTCATACACCTTGTTCGGGGCTGTGACAGTTGCTGTCAAAGGTGCAGGTGTGATGAAGGCTGCCGTGGTTTGCCCTGAGGCCAAACTGTAGTTGCTGGCCAAGCCCCCGTTTGCGCCATCGGTCAGTAACACGTTATCCACTGTTACCAGATTGGCTGAAATCACATTCTTGGAATTGAAACTGGCTGTGCCTGTGGCGCTGACTTGTTCGGCTCCCACCAAGCCCGAGGTGATGGTGAGGGTGGGCGAGGCGCTGGTGTTGCCGTCGTACACCTTGTTGGTCGCTGTGACGGATGCCGTCAGTGCTGCTGGCGTCACCGATGCCACACCGGTCTGGCCAGCCGCAAGTTGGTAATTGCTGGCCAGTTCGCCATGGCTGCCATTGGATAAAACCACACTGTCAACGGTGAGTTGATTGGCTTCCACCACGTTCTTGCTGTTCAAGGTGGCAGCCGCTTGAACGCCTAAATGGCTGTCACTGCCCACCCAACCGGCCAAGACCAAGCTCGGTGTTGCCAGCGTGCTTGCGTCATACACCTTGGTAAATGCATTGACAGTTGCCGTCAACGTGGCGGGATTGATATCGGCTGTCACGCCGGAGATGCTTGCCACTGTGTAGTTGGCCGCATCCGCGCCCGACAAGCTCAAATTAGAGACAAGCACGGGAACTGCCATGCCTGCATTAGCGCTGGCAAAAACTGCGGTGGGTATGCCTGAAACAGTCACTTGGTCACTGCCCAATGGCGTAGCCATGGCATTGCCTGTCAAGTTTGCCGTAGTGGTGCCGTCATAGGTTTTGTTGTCAGCCACCAAGCCACTCACCGTCAAAGAAGCAGGGGTGATGTTGCCGGTGACGCCTGTGGGTTGTATCAAGTTGTAATTGGCTTGGGCGACACCGGTGAAGCTGTCGTTGAGTGTGACTGATTTCGCCGTTCCCACACCCTTGTCTGCGAAACTTCCGCTTTGCGTGAGCAGCAATACATCTGCGCCTTGAACACCTACCAAGCTGCCGCCTGTGACAGTGGCTGTGGTGGTGGTGTCATACACCTTGCTGGTCACACTGCTGCCAATGACCGTCAGGTCTCGCTGGCTGATGGAAGCAGTCATGCCAATGTCGGTGGCCAACACATAGTTGCCACCATCACCCGTTGCTGTGTCAATGCTCAATCCGCTGAGCAACACCGACTTGCCCACACCCACGTTTTTGTCACTGAATTGACCAGCTGCCGTGCCGGTGAGTGTGACGCTGTCACTGCCCAACACGGTTGGTAACGCTGTGCCCGTCACCACCGCATCGGTGTCGGCGTTATAGACCTTGTTGCTTGCTGTTAAGCCAGTTACACCGAGCGTGGCGCGGCTGATGCTGGCGGTGATGTTGCTGGGTTGGGTCACGCTGTAGTTGTCTGCGTCTGTGCCCAACAAACTGTTGGTGGCGGTAATGGATTTGTTCAAGCCTGCGTTTTTGTCGACGAATTGACCCGACTGGTTTAAAGTGACGGTGTCACCCGTCAACACACCATTCAAAGCGCCACTGCTGAGCACCGCGCTGGTGGTGGTGTCGTATACCTTGTTGGCGGCAACTTGGTCCACCACGGTCAAGCCCAAGGGGGTTATGTTTGCCGTGTAGCCCGTCAGTCCTGTGGCTGCATAGTTGCCTGCATCTGCGCCACCTAGAACAGCGGTGACCGATTTGCCTGTACCCGCATTTTTGTTGTTGAAGACACCGGTGGAAGCGGTGACTACATCACTGCCTATCAAGCCTGTGAAAGTGCCGCCTGTGAATGTGGCGGCAGTGGTGCCGTCATAGACCTTGTTGTTGGCCGTCAAGCCAGACACAGACAAACTGGCGGGCGTGATGTCACCGTAAACACCGTGCAAACTCGTGACTTGGTAGTTGCTTGCATCCGCGCCTGTCAGGGTGAAGCCGGTGACATCAATGTATTTGTTAACGCCCACATTTTTGTTGGCAAATGAACCTAGGGGTGTGCCGTTGAAGTTAACCTGACCGCCGCCCAAAGGCTTGGCCACGGCCACGCCCGTCAAATTGGCGGTGGTTGTTCCGTCATACACCTTGGAGGATGCAGACAAACCTTCCACCGTCAAAATGGCCGGCGTGATGTTGGCTGTCAAGGAACTGGGTTGGGTCAGTAAATAGTTGGCCGCTTTGGTGCCGCTCAGCACATTGTTTGGCGTGATGACAATGCCGGTGCCTACATTGGCGCTAGCAAATGTGCCCGCTTGTGTGAGGCTCACATCATCCACACCGACCACGCCAGACAAACTGCCGCCCGTCATGCTGGCCGTGGTGGTCGCGTCATACACCTTGTTGCTGCCAGTTTGGCCGTTGATGGTCACTGTTTTGGCTGTGATGTTGGCGGTCAGGCCAGTGGGTTGGGTGACCAGGTAATTGCCTGCGGCTGAACCACTCAGGCTGTACAACAAATTCACAGCGATATTGGCGCCGGCATTGGCACTGGTGAAGGAACCCGCAGGCGTCAAACTGATATTGCTGGCGTCCATGGCCAATACACCTTGAACCACGCCATTGGCCACTGTTGCCGTGGTCGTGCCGTCATACACCTTGTCATTCACCCCGGCATTGGCCACGGTGATGGCCAAAGGATTCACCGTGTGGTTGGCTGCCACATAACTGAACTGGTAGTTGTTGGGGTTGCCGCTGGATACAGTGACGGCACTGGGGGTGACCCTGAAACTGCCGGCTTGCGCTACGCCAGTTTTGTTGGCTGTTTGGCTTAACGAGCCAATGGCGTCTGTTCCCACCAAAGCGGTGTTGGTGTAGCTGGTTTGACTGGCCAATGTGTTGTAACTGGTGACGCCATCGTAGTTGGCACTCATTGCCGTGTTGGTGATGGTGATGGTCTTGGGCGAGATCACCAAATTGGCATTGGTGATGACCGGGTTGCTGTAGTTGGTTTGTGCCGAGCCTGACAAACTCACCGACATGTTGGAGCTGTAGGTGCCCGCGTCTGTACCTGTTGCCACACCCGACACGCTGATGAGCGCCGCGTCGGCAGCCACCATGGCGCTGCTGGTGTAGGTGCCTGTGTAGGCGCTGCCTTTGTAAGGGTTGCCGGTCAAGCTGGCCACGGCCGACACCGACAAAGCAATAGGGTTGAGGCTTGCCGTGTTGGTGGTAGTGGTGTTGGCTGTGGCGTTGTAAGAAGAGGCGACGTCGTAATTGCTGAAGTTGGCGTTGCCGGTGTTGGCGGTGATGGCCGTCACATACTTGTTGGCGGTGGCCACATTCGCATTGCTGACGGTGACCGCTGTAGGCACCATGGTTTGGTTGTTTTTCAAACCCGTCACGGTGTAAGAGGTGGGTGTGATGGAGGTGGTGCCGCTGTAGGTGCCCGTGACAGACAAACCCAAAGGTGCTTTGCTGACGGTCCAATTGGTCGGACTGCCACTCATGATGGTGTAGTTGCCTAAGCTGATTCCGCTGTTATAGGAGAGGCTGTAGGTCCCGGCGTTGGTGGTGCTGGAAATACTTTGGTTACCGATGAAACTGCCATTTTGAGACAGCGCCCACACCGGCGTGCCTGTGGCGGTGGGGCTGGTGATGGCGTTGCCAAACGAATTGGTGATGGCATAACTCAATGTTGGTGTGTCGCCATAGATACTGGAACCCGATACCAAGGTGATGGTGGCCAGGGTATTGTTTTGCCGCAGGAAGGGCAACTGGTTGTTGAAATAACTCAGCGACTGCCAAACTGAAGTGGTGTCCCAACCGCTGAAGTTAGACAACGTTTGCATCTGTGTGGTGGACAAGCTGGCAATGCCTGCGGTGGCCGATGTCTTTCCAGCGACACTGCCATTCACCGTGTGCAAGCCTGCGTTGTTGGTGTTATTCCAGTAATTATTTTGTAGCGTGGTGCTCGCACCTATAGCGCCAAGAAAACCACCCAAGTTGGTCGAACCGCTCACACTTCCAATTGCGTAGGAGTTTGAAATACTTCCACGGGTTGCTGATAAAAATTGGCCTATGAATCCACCTAAATAATTACCAGAACCGCCTTGGACATTGCCAATGGAATAGCTGTTGCTGATGTTGACAGAGCTACCCGCCGAAGAGGTTGGCACCATTCCCACAAACCCGCCAGCATAGATAGCGCCAGTGTTGGATGTTTGAACTGATCCTGTTGAATAGCTTTTTTCGATATTTGCAGAGCCAGAACTGGCATTGATTTGACCAACAAAACCACCAAATCCACCTGTTGTATTTCCAGGCGCAGTGACAGCGCCATTGGAGTAACTCATGCTGATGCTCGCATCACTGCCGGCAGCACCAGCCAAGTTGTAACCTACCATTCCCCCAAAGTTATAGGACGTGTTTGAAGTTGAACTGACGTTGCCAGATGCATAACTTTGGGTAATGGAAGAGTTTCCATTGCCGGCGTTGTATCCGATCAAACCACCGACATGAACACCGCTTGAGACCACGTTACCTGAGGCATAACTTTGGGCAATGGTTGCTGTGTTTCCACTGCCTCCTGAATAATTTTGACCAATCAAACCACCTACGTAACTGACGGCAGTGTAGGTATCCGTCACATTACCCGTTGCGTAGCTACTAGAAACATTTGTCGTTGACGATGTGCCTGAAATATTGGCCGAGTTGACCCCAATCAATCCACCCACACTGCTGTTAGAGCCTGTCACGCTTCCATTCGCATAACTGGTCGTGGTATTGGCATTGCCACCGGAGTTGGCAACGTTTGATCCCAAAAGTCCACCCACACTGGACGTTCCACTGACATTGCCCAGAGCATAGTCATTGGTGAAATTTGCTTTGCTTCCATTGGCATTGGCAAGGTTGCTGCCTACCAAGCCTCCTACCCCGCTGGATGTCCCTATGACCGTGGCGCTCGCGTAAGAGTCAGAAATCGACACATTGGCATTGTTCGCATTGGCATAACTGTAGCCAACCAACCCGCCCACACTGCTGGTTCCTTGGACGGTGATGGTCGTTGTTGGGTGGGATGCATAACTGTTGCTGATGGTGGCAGTGGCGCCGACTGCACTGGCCTGATTGCTACCTACCAGTCCACCCACACTCGCAGCGGTCCCCGTGACATTTCCTTGAGCGTGTGCGGAGCTGATATTGGCGGTTCCGTTTGTTCCGCTGATGGAGTTAAACCCAATCAGACCACCGATTTGTGTCGTTCCCGAAACATTGCCCGTGGCGTAGCTGTTGGAAATATTTAAATTGCCAGATGTCGATGAATCTGAGGGGAGATTGGATATATTTTGTCCAATCAATCCCCCAACGACCCCAGAGCCAGAACTCGCTACATTGCCAGTAGCGTAGCTGTTAGTGACAGTTGCCTTGCCCGTCGATTGATTGCTACCAATCAATCCACCTAAGTTTCCGGAGACCCCATTCACATTGCCCAACGCATAGCTGTTGCTCACTGAGATGTCGCCAAGGGTTGAATTGATCGCGCTGTTGTTTCCGATCAAGCCCCCCCAAATGCCTGTGCTTGAGCTTTGAGCCACAGTAAGGCCGTCCACCACACTGACGTTGCCTGTTGCATAGCTATTGCTTACCGTTGATTTTGAAGCCACGCTGCTTCCTGCTGTTGTATTGCTTCCAATCAAACCTGCCGCGTTGGAATTGTTGCTTTTCACATTGCCTGTGGCGTAGCTCAAACTGACCGATGTATCACCTGCAGCGGTGGCATTGTTATTTCCAATTAAGCCCCCCGTACCTGCTGCACCATTGACTGAGCCTGTGGCGTAACTTTGCGTCACTATGGAGGTGGCACTGGCGCCAGCGGCAGAATTGCCTCCAATCAGCCCCCCAATGCTTTGTGAATTGCCATTGGTCGTGCCATTGGAATAGGTATTGACAGCACCGGTTGCATAGCTTCCCGTGACACTGCTCGAACTGCTTGCAGACAAGGCCTGATTGGTGCCCACAAGCCCTCCAACCGCACTGGCTGCAGCATTGACATCGCCGGTTGAATAGCTGTTGGTGATGCTTGCATCTGTTCCCGTGCCCTGCGCTCGGTTCAAGCCAACAAGACCGCCAAAAGAATAGTTGGATGCACCATTGAACGTAGGTCCAAAAATTGTCCCGGTGGAATAACTATTGGAGATGGATACATAACTGTTTGCAGCCCCCGTATGGTTATAGCCAACCAAGCCACCCGTGCCAGCGTTGACAAACCCAGTTACATTTCCAGTGGCAAAGCTGTTGATGATTTTGGCCGAGCCACCCACACCAGAGGTCTTGTTCTCCCCGATCAAACCACCTCCAAGTGTTCCTCCACCCCCCCCTGATGTGACTGAAGCAGTAGAAAAGCTGTTCAAAATATCGCTGGGTAACAAGTTGCTGCTGGAAGCATTGATACCTATAAGACCCCCCAATAAACTTGCCCCATTGATCGAACCTGTTGAAAAACTGTTGCTGATAGGTCCTGAGTTGGTGCCGACCAATCCACCCAAAGTGCCGTTCAGGGCGGTACCACTCGAATTGGCCGTGGAATAGATAGAGGCATTGGCAAAACTGTTTTTGATCACGCCCGAATTGGTGTTTACCAATCCACCCGTGCCCGTTGTGGCATTGCTGGTGGACATGTTGACACCGACATCGCGAATCAAACCCGATGAACTGCTGAACAAGCCAATCGCACCTGTACCGTTCAAGTTGCCAACGGTATGGCCCAGACCTTCAAACTTGCCGGTGAAAGTACCCGTGATGGGAGAGGCGGTGAAGGATCGGTCGAAGTTGTAGTTTTGACCCAAGGCATATTTGCCGCTGGTGCTTTTGAAGTCACCGGTTGCGTTGGTTGATGCCGCATAGGTGCTGGGGTTTCTGATCACGGTGTAACTGTCTACCGTGTTGCCACCCAACTGGGTGGTGAACAAACCCGCACCGGTGCCTGCAAAGTTGATAGATCCCGTGAACTGCGTGTTGCTGGCACTGAAGCTGCCAAAGTTGTAGTCGCCAGTGGCCACACTGGTGCCGTACACCAAGGCCACTGAACCTCCTGTAGGCACATTGATGGCGCTGTTGATGTTGATGTTGTTGGCCGCTGACAGCGTGAGCTTGTTGGCAGCAGACCAACTCACGGCATCGTTGATGTTGATATTGCCACTCGTGCCTGTGCCACCGCTGCTGCTCAAAATAGTCACGCTGCTGGTGTTGAGGTTGGCACCCAAGGTAGCGCCCGACATATCACTGCCAGTGCCACTGCCTACCGTGAAGTCAGTCGGGTCTATCAGCCAACTGCCGCCGGTTCCCCGAGGCGCATTTGTGGCTATGCGGGTGGTTTCTGCAATCTGTACATGCGAGCCCGATGTCTCTATGAAGCCACCGTTGCCGCCTAAGTCGCCCCCCTTGGCGCTCAAGCTGCCATCGATGACGGCTTTGCTGTGGGCATGGCTCAAGTCAGCAATGACCGAAATTTGTCCACCGCTGCCTGTGCTGCTAGGCAATGCATCGGCTGTGATGGAACCCGTGTTGCTGATGCTGTCGCTCGCCACCAAACGAATCACGCCGCCATCATTCACCAAACCATTGGCTTGTAAGGTGCCGGTGTTGTTGACCACACCGCCTTGAATCGCATTGGCGGCTTGGGCTGACAAAATCACCAACCCACCCGGCGCCATCACCGCGTTGCCGTTCTCTACATACGCCGCCACTGTGGCCGGGGACACCAAGACATTGGTGAGTGTGTCGTTGGCTTCAAACTGCAATTGATAAGTTTCACCGGCAGCCAACACAATGCTGCCGCCTTTGGCCACCACCACGCCAAGGTTACGCACCTCAGGTGCCAGCAAAGCGATATAGCCGCCCAGCCTAGAGCTGAGCTTGCCAAAATTGATTATTTTTCCAATCGCGCCGTTGCGATTGAATTTGATGTCCCCAGCCAAAAAATCTGCATCACTGATGCTGTGGGTGGTGGCCACCAAACTGCCCACATCCACGCTAGACCCGGGTGCGAAATACACACCATTGGGGTTTTGCAAGAAAACAGTTCCATTGGCTTTGATGTGTCCAAAAATTTGACTGGGGTTGTTGTCTTGTACCCGGTTCAAGACCACGCTTTGACTACTGGGTTGATCGAAATGAACCGCAGCTTGCGAACCCACATTGAAACTTTGCCAAAGCAGCGCAGCTTTGTCGCTGGTTTGCTTGACCGTCATCACTGCGCCAGACTGCGACACATTGGCTGTACCTGCAGTCACTTGTCCGCCAGTAGGCAGTTGCGTGGCCGTGGGTGCAGCCAAAGGCTGCGCATAGCAGGCAAAGGTGAAACCTATGCAAATCAATGCTGCAATCAAGGGCTTGATGAAAAAGTGAGATACCTTTTGTGGCTGTGCTGCCACCACCATAGGCTTGATGCTTGTGCCCCCCACGCCTTGGCCCGTGGCAACTTCAGGCACTGCCACAAACGTGGCCGTTGACGGGTTCCAAATGACTTTAAAGCAATGGTTCATCTTGGTTGCAACCCGTCTTGCTAAAAAGCCAAGTTGGCGTTGAGCCAAAAACGGTTCATAGCCAAGGACCCATCTTGGTCTTTCCCTGTGCTGGTGGGGTTGGGGTTTCGCCCCAAGCGTCTGGCCACCATCGCCTTGAGGCTGATGCCATGGGCGCTGACAAAGCTGTATCCCAAGCCATAACCATTCAATTCCAAAGCATTCAATGCTGCCGTACTGTTGGGGTTGACGACCACTCGTCCATGGTCATAAAACGCAAACCAAGTATGGTTGATGTTCAAGCGGTGGCGAAATTCAATATTCAGCAATCGACCCGCAGAGCCACCCGCCTCGCTGCTGGGATAAGCCCTGACACCGGACATGCCTCCCAGATAAAACTTCTCCGAGGAATCTAAGTGGGTCTTACTTAGCTGCCCATTCAGTGCAGCATGCAAAGACATGCTGGAGTTGAGGTCTTGGGCTTGGGTGAAGTTGTATTTGATTTTTTCAAAATGACCTGTATTCAAGCTGTCTGACGTGTCTGTCTTTTTCTTCAAGCGGCCACCTGCGCCCATCAGCTGCCAAGTCGAGATGCCGCCCCCTTCCCAAAGATCAGAAAACTGACCTTGCAATCCGGCATTCACAGCGCGAGTGTCATAGCTTGTCACGACTTCTTCGCTGCGCAGGTTCTCATAGGTTTTGATATCCCAACTCATCACCGCATTGAGCTTGTAGCGAGTGCGCCATGCCAAAGGGTAAGTCGTTTCCAGTCCAAAGGTATCCGCACTTCCTTTCAGGGGCAGGGCGGTGAAGGCCACATCCGTGACTTTGTAATTCAGGTGAGAGCCGTTCAGCCCCAGCGTCCAACCCCTGTGGCCCACCGGCCACTGGTAGGCAGCTCGAACGTAATCGCTGCCCTTAGAGCTCATCGCATTGGCAGTGAGTTGATCGCCTAGGTGCAAAGGGCTGTTCAACTTGAAGCTCAAACTTACTCTGTCTTGGCCGGT
>Ga0209084_1000837_pt1 | contig 27855 bp, 26 predicted proteins | sample C_130820_MF_Meta_FD_187309 | JGI IMG/M metagenome (GOLD analysis project Ga0209084, IMG submission 187309) | Freshwater microbial communities from Lake Croche, Canada to study carbon cycling - C_130820_MF_MetaG (SPAdes) (version 2) | ecosystem: Environmental > Aquatic > Freshwater > Lake...
CTTCTGGCTAATCAAGCGGATCGTTCGCCCATAGCCAAATATTTCTATCTTCCGGGGTGCCTTCCAGTGATTCAAAGGAGTTGATGCCCTCACGATGACGCTGCCAATCATTGGCAGCCAGAAGCCTTGAGAATCCTGCAAGTGCCACTGGGTCACTCAACTCTTTCTCGCTTCCTTTAAATAACAACGGTCCAGCATGATCGATGATTGAAGTTCCAATAACAATCTGGTCATGCTCAGCTTTCATGATTTCGATAACGCGAGATTGTTGTGGCCAATCAATATGTGAACCTGTGCGGATCTCCCAGAATGCATGTGTGCCATCACTCTTTACACACTCTTGAATCTTATGATCGTGCACATGTCCTGAGAACCAGAGAATGACGTTCGGATACTTCTCAAGAAGTTCTCGAACTTCTTTTTCAAGGGCAGGCTCACCCACACCGTCTGGCACATAGCTATTAAATAAATTCTCTAGCGGATGATGTGACGAGAGCACAACATATTTATCTTTTGATGCCTCCAGTACTTCACAAAGCCATTCAAATTGTTCGCGGTGAATACATCCTTGCCAACCTCCGTATCGATTGACTGTATCTAGACCAACCAGGCGAACTCGTTCACCGATATTGCGATACCAATATGCAGTCTCTGGCTGCTCGTGATCTAAGCCGTGATCATGCCCACAGTTGGTATGGATATCTATCCAATCCCTCATCTCGACTAATTTGCGTCGAGAGTCAGCACTGACTTCAATTGTGTTGAGTTGATCAACACCCGGGTATACAGCAGGTCCGACTTCGCCGAAACCTGAAAAGAGGGTTGCTAAATCATCCATACTCTTCAGTCCTGAAAGTTTTGCTCCTCCTTGCACTAATTCATCGAGGGTTGGTGTTGGTACAGCAGTTCCTTGTAAAAGTGCATCGTGATTTCCATGTACAGCAAGCCACTTATGTTGTATCCCTCGCGCCTCAAACTCTCGTTCTGAAGCCGCTAATAGCCCTTCGTAATGAGGGAATCCGTACTCAGTGTGAGGGCGATCAGCTTCCAACCCTGAAGGTGGACCATCGGGATGATAGAAGCGCACGTCATAGGTATCCGGATTCGATGAATGAGCAGCCTCGGATTTCTCGCCGTGACCACTCTTGGGATTTACTTTTCCGCCTTCAAGAATTGTCTTATACCAATACAGCTCGTTGCTCTGTGCGTTATCGGTTACATCCCCTGTAACCACTACTACATCAATGGGCGCTCCGGTCATGGGTGCATGAGTTATCTCATTTACCGCTTTCACCATAGCTTCAAGAACTTGCGTTGTCAGAAATTCTTGTGCTCTATATGTGCCAACGTAAGGAATAAGTGCTGAAAGTGGGTGGTCTGGATCTGCAAGACGATCGAGAAACTCTAAACGCGCAGGAGAAGCTGCATCACAGATATGAAGATCGCTAAGGTGAATAAATGTCGCAAGCGCTTTACGTTCGCGCGGTTCGCTACCAATAGCAATCTCTCCGCTATCCATAACCAAGTCGGTCCACTTTGATTCTGAAGTTGCTTTAGAACGAACGATCTTTCCATCGAGTGAATTAGACATGTGAGACGAGCACCTCGCTCAAAGTTACATTCAGTGTTACATCTTCACCGGGATGGAGATCTCCAGATTCGTGACTTGGCATCAGCGCCTGGATTACTGCGCCTTCTGCGGTCTGACAGATAATCTGTGAAGAGGCTCCGAGGAACGAGCGAGTGATGATCTTCGCGTTTCCACTACCCGATGTTCGTGTGACTTCAATACTCTCTGGTCGTACAAGGGCTGACACGGAGCCATTGACTCCCTTCGAATTCTTGACACGAATTTTCTTGCCGAAAATATCTACAGTGTCACCAGATGCAATCGTAGGTATGTGGTTCATAGTTCCAACAAAGTTAGCAACGAAAGTTGATGCCGGGTTGTTGTAGAGAACATCTGGAATATCAATCTGTTCGAGGCGACCGTTACTCATAACCCCAACGCGGTCAGAAATGGTTAACGCTTCCTCTTGATCATGGGTAACGAAAAGAGTCGTAATTCCAAGTTCTAATTGAATTCGTCGAATCTCATCGCGAATCTGACTACGGACTTGTGCATCCAGCGCTGAAAGGGGTTCATCCAGAAGCAATACACGGGGTTCGATTGCTAAAGCACGGGCGAGTGCCACTCGCTGCTGCTGACCACCGGAGAGTTGGTGTGGAAATGATTTCGCCTTACTTTCTAAGGCAACGAGTTCAAGCATCTCCGCAACTCGCTTAGCACGTTGTGCAGATCCAATCTTGCGTGCCCGAAGACCATACTCAATATTCTCGGAAACATTGAGGTTTGGGAAAAGTGAATATGACTGAAAGACCATGCCCATATCTCGAGCATTTGCGGCTACTCCGTTGTATCTCTCACCATTCACAAATAACTCACCTGACGTCGCTACTTCTAGTCCAGCGACAATGCGAAGAGCAGTTGTCTTACCGCAACCAGACGGCCCCAAAAGTGCAACTAGTTCACCTGGAGCAAGCACAAGATTGAGGCCGTCTAAGGCTCTAACGGGTCCAAAGTTTCGACTGATTCCACGCAGTTCAAGAGTGCTACTGATACGTTCTTTTTTACTCATTGGTCTACCTCTACTTTTCGCGCACTCTTCTTTGGGAAGAGTGCGAATATTGATAAGAGCGCAATTGCGCCCACAAAACTAAAGACTGATAGTGCGATCGCACCCAGAAGATTCTGTTGTGAGGCCACAACGGTCCATGTCGGAAAAGTTTCCCAGTGCAAGAGCGATGTAATTGTGTATTCGCCGATTGATAATGCGATAGTCAAAAACAGTGCGCCAGTTATTCCACCGCGAATGGCTGGAACAATTACACTAATAATCGTTCGCATCCATGACGCTCCTAAACTTCGTGATGCTTCGACTAAAGTTTTTAGCGAAATGGCTTGAAGTGCGGTATCAAGTGAGCGGTATGTGAATGGCAAACCAATAATGACAAAGAAAAATACAAGTTCGTATTGGGTATTTTGAAGAAAAGATGGCATTGCATTTTGAGCGCCTATGGCTAGAGAAACAACTGGTATTACAAGTGGAAGAATGCAGATGAAATCAACCAGCGGTTTGAACCTCTGCCCCGTGAAATTGAGATAGACCATCGTTGGAACCATCAACGAGATATTTAAAATTCCAGCTAGCGCGGCCAACTTTAAAGAAATCCCCATGCTGGCAAAAAAGCCATCTTGATGCAAGAGCCAGGTATAGCTAATGAAGGAAAATCCCTTGCCTCCTGGTTTCTGAAAACTGTAAATTGAAGATGCAATGACTGGCATTACAAAGAGGGTGAAACCGAGAAGAGTGGCAAAGCTAATAATGAGCCACTTTTGTAATGATGAGATCCTCAAGATTGACGCCATTTTGCACTGCTCTTCTGTGCCCATATATAGCCAGTCATCACAACGAATGCAACCACAATCATGCCTACCGCCAATGAAGCGCCGAGGTTGGCTTGGCTGGCTTGAGTATTACCATCGACTAAAGCACCGATAACTATTGGAACGATTGAAACAGTTCCACTGGTGAGTGCTCTGGCTGTTGCATACGCTGAAAAACCGCCAGCAAATAGCAGGAAAAATGCTCCAATAAATGGAGGCAGGAGAATAGGAATTCCTACTCTTCGCCAGTAAGTAAGTGCGCTTGCTCCAAGATTGGTACTTGCTTCCCGCCATTCTTTTCGCATTCCAGAAATCGCCGGCTGAAAAACTAATATCATAAGAGGTGCTTGGAAAAATGTATAAACCAGTACGACACCAGTAAATGAGAAGATTGTAAAATGCCCAGCATAAATATCGAAGCCCAAAAATCGAATAAATTTTGTTGCAAGACCATTAGATCCAAAAGCCGCTATGAACATAAAGGCTAAAGGCACGCCACCTGAATTTGCAAAAACTGCCGAAATAGAATCAAGAACATTCTTTAAACGTCCACCAACATACGTGACGATAACAAAAGCAAAAAATGCACCAACAATGGACCCGATTGAAGCTGTAATCAACGCTAATTTTATTGAAACTATAAATGAATGAAGGTAGGGACCACTGTGAACTATTGGCCTAAAATTATCTAGCGTCCATTCACTATTCTTGCCCTTAAAGCTCTTTAAAGTCACAGCTACAACTGGCCAAAGAAGAAAGAAGCCTGTGAAGGCAAAAAATGGGAGCAGTGGAAGTACGCCAGAACCGCGGCTACTCGAGCGAACTCGAGATTGTGCTTCAACTGCTCCCATTAATTTACCGTTTCTCCCTAACTTGATTTAGTGATTAGTTAGAAGAGATTGTTGGCCAGACCGCGGTGATTGCTGTTTTCGCAGCAGCTTGCTGATCTGGATTTGGAGTACTGCCCTTCTTTGCAGAAGGAATCACAACGCTTGGAGGTGTGACATTGAGACCCTTCTTGATCATTGCAGGCTCTGTGATTGGGTGAGCTCCGCCTGTGATCCAAATGTTCTGTCCACCCATAAGTGAAGCGAAAATCTTTGAACCTGACATGCCCTTTGTTGATCCTAGAGTTGAAGAGATTTTTCCCTTAGCTTGTGAGTAAAGGAATTCAGTCCATAGACGGGCTGCCGCTGGGTGTGGAGCCTTAACTGGAATACCAGTTACGTAAGGTGTTCCAATGATTGCAGCATCTGATGGAATTGCACACTTCATGTCAACTCCAGCTGCTTTGTATGTAGCAACTGTGCCTGGGCAGTTGAAGTCCCAGGTAAGCACTACCTTGTAAGCACCAGAGGTAAATGCTGCAGCTGACGGTGCAACAGTGACATAGTTTCCTAAAGTCTTGAGCTCCTTGATCAGGTTCAAGCCCTTGGTTACATCATCAAACGTTCCGCCTGCTGCTTGGTTAATTGCGAAAACGGTCATCAACGCTTCTTGAGCCGATGTTGGATCTCCCATAGCAAATGCACCTTTGAATGCTGGCTTCTTTAGGTCTGCAATTGAAGTTGGAGGCGTTGGAAGCGATGCTGGATAAAGGAATGCAATTTCTCCGGCGTAGCTACCCACCCAGCGACCATCTGGCTGCTTGTATTCGGCAGGAATATCGTTCCAGGTTGCTGGCTTATAGTTTGTGAAAAGATTTTCGTTTTGCTGTCCATAAGTAATTCCAATATCTACTTGATCTGGAATCTTTGACGCTGGGGCAGTCTTAATTGTCTGGATTTCATAAGCCGATGATCCAGTTGGATTATCGTTAGTGATTTTAATTCCGAATGCCTTGCTAAAGGTATCCATCATTTCGCCATAGTTTGCCCAATCGCGTGGCAAAGTGATTACGTTAAGAGCTCCCTCTTTTTGGGCTGCCTTTACTAGCGCATCCATGCCACCGCATGACTTTAGGTCTGTGCATGTTGAGTAATTTATTGCTGCTTGAGCAGGTGCTGTTGCAACAACAAGGCCTGACACCAAGATTGCTGCAGATGTTGCAGCAACTACTAAACGCTTTGCGCGCATATTTTCGATCCCTTCCTTAGGATTGTGGGAGGAGTATCAACTTGATGCAATAACAAGCGGGGGTTAAATAGTTAATTGTTAACGTAATGTAATTGAACTGCGATGGACGGGAATATGTTAAATAAATGAAGAGATGTCGGCTACAGAGTTAACAACAGATGTCGCACCGCCTGCAATAAGTTGTTCATACGAATGTGCGCCACTCAGCACACCGAAAATGTTCTTGGATCCATAAGCAACTCCAGATTTCATATCAGAAGCTGTGTCCCCCACCACAAGCGAGAACTCTGATGATGGCGCATTTACTTTCTGTGCCGCAAATTGCAACATATCTGGGTGGGGTCTTCCACGACCTGCCTCCTCTGGTGTCACTGTTAAATCAACGAGGTCAAACCAATTCAATTCAGTCAGCAATACATTGAGAGTTGAACGGCTAAAGCCTGTAGTTAAAACTACTGGAATCCCTTTTTCGCGAAGCGCGGCGAAGAGTTCGATTGTTCCTGGAATTGGTGAGATTCCTTGCTCTGCAACTTCATTCACATAAGCTTCCTCAAAGGCAATATTTGCTTCGTAGGCAGCTTCTGCATTTCCAAGAAGTGTAGTAAATACTTCAATCTTGGATTGACCCATGGTGTCGATGGCATATTGAGTCCATTGCGCACCCTTGGTTGGCCATAAATCCGGTTGAGTCATTTCAAATGCGACTTTAAAGGCTTCGATAACAATTCCATCATCTTTCACCGTTGTTCCTGCAACGTCGAAAGCGGCCATCTCTAGATTCATTGAATTTCCCCTGGCTTCATTTAATTTCTCCTAGGGTGGTTTCCGCAATGGCTGGTGCAAGTGAGTTTCCGCGCCCTCCGGGACCGGTAACAGAAATAATATTTGTCGCAATTCGGCGGCGATCACAAACTCCGCCCTCAGTCTGTTGGCTATATACACCGCTCCACCTATGGGTAATTGGGGGGAGTTTTCTGCCAAATAAATCGCTAGCGATGTCGTGTAAGTATTGGTATGGCGGCTCTTCTAACTTAAAAGGAAATGGTTCCTCATATGCATGTGTATCACCCATCGTAATAGTTCCATCTGCGCGCTGGACAAGAAGTAGTTGCATGTGGTTTTTCTCTGCAACTGGGTGTTGTGCAGGTAAGTGTTGCAAACTAGGTACGTCATACCCTGGGTAATATCGCATCGAATCACCATCAGCAATTGATGTAGTGATCTCTTCCTTAAACGGGGCGGTACTCATCATCTGCAAATAAACTTTTCTGATTGGCGCAGTGTCAAACTGTTCCTTAAAAATCGAACTGTGATCTGCACCGGGACAATGAATAAGAAAATCTCCCTCAAATACTTCACCGCTCTTTGCAACTGCGGTGACGCGATCTCCCGATGATTTAATATCGACAATGTCGACCAAATTTCTCCAAATATAATTCTCATTCTTGGTAAGTCCCATGCGAAGTGATTTCAGTACTGAATCTGGTTCAACAGCGCCATCGAGTGGACACCACAGTGATGCAATAAAATTTCCACGTAAGGCAGGATTTATTCTCTGTGTCTCCTTCTTTCCTAATACTTCCCATTTGCGCGCATGGGCATCACTCTTATCTAAACACTCTTCCATAACCCGAAGTTCGGCTTCATTCTGTGCAAGCGTGAGAGAGCCATTGCCGCGAAAGATTAGTTCAGGGTTTTCTAAATGAATCTCTTCCCAAATTTCGCGAGCACGAATTGCAACATCTAGCTCTTCTCCACTTCGTCGACCACTTACCCAGATAAGACCAAAGTTTCGAACTGATGCGCTCTGTGGTGTCTCATCGCGCTCGAGATGAATTACCTCATGGCCCTTCATGAGGGCAGCTCGGGCATGGGTTGTGCCGATAATTCCGCCGCCAACAATCACGATCTTCATAGCGCAATCTTGGTCGCACCAGATGAATTCCAGATATCCCAGGGGCTAATGGTGAGAAAAAGGTCCCCGCGCTTGCCTAAGTTACTGGTGGGTAGCATTATTGCCCCATGAGCCATTACAACGCCAACCTGCGCGATATCGAATTCTGCCTCTTTGACCTTCTTGGTCGCGAAAAAGTCTTGGGTACATCTATCTACTCCGAACTCGATCGCGATACTGCGATGGGAATGTTGGAAGAGATGAAGCGTTTATGTGAGAACGATTTAGCTGCATCCTTTGTCGAAGGCGATCGAGTTGGTGCAATACTCAATAAAGAAACTGGCAATGTGAATCTGCCTGCAGGTTTTATCAAGTCTTACAAGTCATACATCGATGGCGAATGGTGGCGCCTTGATGCACCCGTTGATTTAGGTGGAATGAAAGTTCCAGCCTCTATTCGCTGGGCAATTGCTGAGATGGTCCTGGGATCAAATCCTGCAATCCATCTTTATGCATCTGGATATGCATTTGCACAAGTTGCATACGTTTTAGGAACAGATGTGCAAAAAAAGATGGCAAAGCACATGGTTGATCGCCACTGGGGTGCAACGATGCAACTTACCGAACCTGATGCAGGTTCTGATGTTGGCGCTGGTCGCACAAAAGCTGTTGAACAAGCAGATGGCACATGGCACATCACGGGAAATAAGCGATACATCACTTCAGGAGATGCTGACTTTTACGAAAATGTCATGCACTTTGTTCTTGCTCGTCGTGAAGGTGGCGGACCTGGAACAAAAGGTTTATCGCTCTTCCTCATTCCAAAATTTATGTTTGATCTTGAAACAGGCGATCTCGGAAAGCGTAACGGCGTCTATGTCACAGCTCTCGAAAGTAAAATGGGGCTCAATGTCTCTGCCACTTGCGAAGTAAATCTTGGGGAGAAAGAGCCTGCTGTCGGTTATTTGTTGGGCGATGTCCATCAAGGAATCTTCCAAATGTTTAAAATTATTGAGTTTGCCCGCATGATGGTTGGAACTAAAGCGATTGCAACTTTATCTGCTGGTTATCTTCAAGCGCTCGATTACGCAAAGACTCGTGTGCAAGGTGGCGATATGAAGGTAATGAACGACAAGGCAAGCCCACGTGTAACAATCATTAAGCATCCAGATATCCGTCGCTCCTTGATGGTGCAGAAGGCTTATTCCGAAGGTATGCGCGCACTCGTGCTCTATACCGCCTCCATTCAAGATGAGATTGAGTTAGCACGAGCTGCCGCTGATGAAGAGAAGATTGAGAAGATGGAACGTTTAAATGATCTCTTGCTTCCTGTAGTTAAGGGATTTGGATCTGAAAAATCTTGGACACTTCTTGGTACCGAGTCTCTTCAGACTTTTGGTGGTGCTGGCTTTACTCAAGACTGGCCACTAGAACAATATGTCCGCGATGCCAAGATCGACACCTTGTATGAAGGAACCACTGCGATTCAAGGTCTTGATTTCTTCTTCCGTAAAGTTGTCAAAGATGGTGGGCGCGCTCTTGGTCTGCTCGGAAAAGAAATCCAAGCATTTGCCGAAAATTCAAACGGTTTTCATGCCGATGAGAAGCAAGCTCTCTTAAAAGCCCTCGCTGATCTCAATGGCATCATCGGTGTCCTCGTAGGCCACGCAATGGCATCACAAGAAAAGGCTGAGGAAATTTACAAGGTGGGTCTTAGCACATCGCGTGCGCTGATGGCTGTTGGCGATGTCATCATTTCTTGGTTGTTAATTCGCCAAGCAGATATTGCAGCAGAAAAACTTGCAGCTGGTGCTGGCAAAGATACTGATTTCTATACAGGCAAAATTGCTTCAGCTAAGTTCTTTGTTGCAACGGTACTTCCTCACATCACTGCAGATCGCAAGATTGTTGAAGCAACTGATTCATCGATTATGGAGATTCCAGAGTCTGCTTTCTAACATTTCTAAGATAAACTCACCAGGTGCTCTCAAAACATCGTGGTGAGTTTTTTCTTGCCCTGGGAGCTCTATTTTTCTCACTCAGCGGAATCGTTGTCACTGTAGTTCTCAAACATTTGCCCGCATTCCGCTTAGCTGAATTTCGTTCTGTCACAGCCGTGTTGACTCTTGGCACATACGTTCTTCTCACTCGCCCTGAAATCATCAAATTAACTCGCCGCGAAATTCCTAAGTTAGGTTTATATGGCGTCATCGGTTTTGCGATGGTTAATTTTGGCTATCTTCTAGGCATCCAACGAGGGGTGCCATTGGCGCTGGTTTTGATTATCGAATTCACGGCATCAATCTGGATTGCACTGTGGATTAAATTTATTCGCAAAGCTTTTGTTGCGCGCGAAATGTGGGTTGCAATTGCGCTCTCGCTCCTTGGTTTGGTTTTAGTTTCAAAGGTCTGGGATGGCTTTACCTTTGACTTAATTGGTATCGCAGGAGCCACAGGCAGCGCATTTGCACTTGCTGCGTACTTCTTGATGAGCGAGAAGATCGGCAAGAAGCGCGAACCCATTGCGCTCCTTATCTTTGGTATGGGTTTTGCATCAATCTTCTGGCTTGTCGTATTACCACCATGGAGTTTTCCTTTTGAAGTATTTACAGAGAAGATGGATCTGGGCGGAATCGCGGCAGGCACAATGGTTCCTGGTTGGGCGATGATGGCGCTGGCTGCAGTCTTTGGAACAGTCATTCCTTATCTCTGCGTTCTCACCGGTATGGGTCTTCTCACCGCATCGAAAAGTAGCGTTATTGGAATGCTCGAGCCGGTGATGGCTGGATGTTTTGCATGGATCTGGTTTGGTCAGAGTTGGGATTTCTTACAACTTATTGGCGCAATAGTTGTTTTGGTTGGAATTTATCTAGCTGATCGTTCTAAATCAGTACCGGCAGAGTAAGTTAAAAAAGAACTACTCGTTCCAGCCACCATCACCTGGCGCTGTCGGTTGTGTATCGACTGCTGCCGCTGTTGATTGAGTGAAGTCGCGACCTGCCCCAACATTTGGCGCCATATCGAAGAAGCGGGCAAAGTGAAGTTGGGCAGAGACTGTAATTGTGCGAGTTGGTCCGTTACGGTGCTTAGCAACAATGAAATCTGCTTCGCCAGATCGGTTCTGTGAATCGTACATATCATCGCGGTGGAGCAAGATAACTACGTCAGCATCCTGTTCGATAGAACCAGATTCACGTAAGTCAGAGAGCATTGGACGCTTATCGGTACGTTGTTCTGGTGAGCGGTTGAGCTGTGAGATAGCGATAACAGGAACATCGAGTTCCTTAGCCATCAACTTAAGGTGGCGTGAAAATTCTGATACTTCTTGTTGACGGTTTTCAACGCGCTTACCTGAGGACATCAACTGCAGGTAGTCGATAACAACAAGCTTTAAATCATGGCGCTGCTTAAGGCGACGCGCCTTCGCGCGGATCTCCATCATTGAAAGATTGGGTGAATCATCAATAAATAGTGGCGCATCAGAGATTTCTCCCATACGACGCGCGAGCTTTGACCACTCTTCGTCGCTGAGTTGTCCTGAGCGAATGCTGTTGAGTCCTACGCGCGCTTCGGCTGACAACATACGCATTGTGATTTCAGATTTCGACATTTCAAGAGAGAAGATAACTGCAGTTTGGTTTTCGTGAATCGCAGCATGGCGCGCAATATCAAGACCAAGTGTTGACTTACCGACTGCAGGACGAGCTGCCAAAATAATCATGTTGCCTGGATGGAATCCGTGAGTAAGTGCATCGAGATCGCGGAAACCAGATTTAACTCCTTCAATACCAATACCTTTAGAGATTGCTTCAATCTCATCGAGCGCTTGCGGCAATAAAGTATTGAGCTGTACATAATCTTCCGAAGAACGGCGTTCAGTAACTGCATAGACCTCTGCTTGCGCAGCATCAACAGCATCATCTACTTCGCCATTTTGATCGTAACCAAGTTGAACGATCTTTGTTCCGGCCTCAACAAGGCGTCGCATGATTGCATGTTCAAGAACAATCTTTGCGTAGTAGCCAGCATTTGCAGCTGTTGGTACAGATGAAATTAGCGTGTGTAGATATGGCGCACCACCTGCGCGTGCAATTTCACCGCGCTTTGTTAGTTCGGCTGCAACAGTGACAGCATCTGCTGGTTCACCGCGGCCGTAGAGATCAAGAATTGCATCGTAGATAAGTTCATGTGCAGGACGATAGAAATCTCGTTCGCGAAGTACTTCTACAACATCTGCAATTGCATCTTTCGATAACAACATTCCACCGAGAACAGATTGCTCGGCTTGAAGGTCTTGTGGCGGTGTACGTTCGAATTCGGCGCCGACAGTGTTGTACTGCCCGCTATTGCGAGAGGAGTTATTAGGTAGTTCTGCAATGCTCACGCGACATACCTTCCTCTAGACCACTGACACCAACGGGTGAAAGTTATGCCCCGCACGCTCAGTAAGCGAGAAAGGCTCCCTGTGCATGGGGATAAGGGTGTGTACAACTGGGTGGATAAGCGTAAAAAGCTGTGCAGAACTTGTTGATGAAATGTGGGTAACTTTTCATTTGGTGCTATCACTCACCATATCCGCAGGTCAGAGCTGCGCTTTTCTCATATCGCTTGTGGATGAAAGTAAATATCAACTTCTCACACAGTGAGATGTCATCTCATATTCATCTTTCTAGTGAAGACTTCGCCCATGATCGTTGATTATGCCCTCTACCAAAATGGCAGACGTTACACCGAACCTTCCAATCTTCCTGCGCTAATTCAGAAAGCTAAGAGTGATGGTGGTTTCGTTTGGTTAGGACTCGCTGAACCAACTCAAAATGAATTTGAAAAAGTTGTTGGAGACTTTGGATTTCATCCTCTAGCAATTGAAGATGCTGTTACTGCACATCAGCGCCCGAAATTTGAAGAGTACCCAGGCGTGCAAGCGATGGTTCTAAAGACAGCCTTTTATGAAGATCGTGGAAGTCAGATTTCAACGGGTGAAATATTCTGTTTTATCGGCGATCACTTTATTGTTGTTGTGCGCCACGGAAACGGTGCTCCACTTGTCAACACTCGCCATACACTCGAGAGCAATCCGGATCAATTAGCAAAAGGTCCCTACGCAGTACTTCATGCGATTCTGGATCATGTTATTGATTGCTACATCGACATTTCAATCGAGCTTGAAGCAGATGTTGTACAAGTCGAACATAAGGTATTTGGAGATACTCGCGAAAGCGCATCACAAGAAATTTATCTACTCAAGCGTGAGGTTATTGAATTTCGTCATGCTATTGACCCTTTACTTTCACCACTCCAACACATTGCAAGTATCGGTGCAAGAAACATCCCGACTGAATTAACTCCTTTTTTCAGGGATACATTGGACCATTTATCGCGCGCATCTGATGCTGCGGCAGGACTTGATGCGCTACTTACATCCGCTCTTCAAGCAGAAATCGCTCAAGTACAACTGCAGCAGAATGAAGATATGCGCAAGATTACTTCTTATGTTGCGCTCGCTTCAGTGCCAACTATGGTCGCTGGAATCTATGGAATGAACTTCGATACGATGCCTGAATTACGCTGGAAATTCGGCTATCCCCTTGTACTTGGATCCCTTGCTCTCGTAACGCTGATCCTCTTTAGGAAATTCAAGAAATCTGGTTGGCTATAAATAAGAAAACCCGCCACATATCGTGACGGGCCTTCTTAGGTAAAACTATTAAGCAGAGACGACTGTGAGATTTACAGTTGCAACAATGTTATGTGCAAGTGAAACCTTTACAGTGTGTGTTCCGGTCTTCTTGATATGACCAGAGGTCTTGAGGTTGTGGCGATCGATATCAATAGTTGTAGCTGACTTAATTGCAGCTGCAATATCTTTATCTGTAACAGAACCAAAGAGGCGACCAGCTGTGCCGGTCTTTACCTTGATAGTCACTGTTGCCTTTTCAAGATTTGTCTTAATTTCTTTAGCGTGATCGAGATCGCGAACTTCGCGTGCAGCACGTGCGCGACGAATTCCATCGATCTGCTTCTCGCCACCAAGTGACCATGCAATAGCGACTCCGCGTGGCAACAAGAAGTTGCGTGCAAAGCCATCTTTTACGGTTACAACGTCGCCTGCATTACCTAGCTTATTTACTTCACGAGTAAGGATGAGTTTCATAATGTAATTTCTCCTTATCGCGCTGAAGATGTGTAAGGCAGTAGCGCAACTTCACGGCTGTTCTTGACAGCTGTTGCTACTGAGCGTTGATGTTGTGTGCATGCACCTGTTACTCGGCGAGCGCGGATCTTGCCGCGATCTGAGATGTACTTGCGAAGGGTCGCAATATCTTTGTAATCGATATATGTAACCTTGTCGCGACAGAAGCTGCATGGCTTCTTCTTGAACTTCTTATTAAGGGCAGCAGCTTTCGCGCCCTTGTTCTTTGGCTCGCGTAGAGCCTTGTTATTTCTTGCTCCCATTGTGGTGCTCCTTTTCGGGCCCTTTTACTTAACCGTTTGGTTGGGTAGAAGGAATGGATTGTTAGTTGTTAGAAAGGTGGTTCGTCGGTTGTAGATGTTCCCCATCCACCACCGGCGGGTGAAGTCGTTGCTGCAGCCCAAGGATCGTCGTTAAATGAATCTGCCGCAGCAGGTGCTGCTGATCCGCCGGTTCCGCCTGCGCGCTGGGTACGTGTGACCTTAGCTGTCGCATTGCGAAGTGATGGACCTACTTCATCAACTTCTACTTCAAAGACTGTTCGCTTTTCGCCTTCTTTTGTTTCGTACGAACGTTGCTTAAGTCGTCCAGAGAGAATGACGCGCATTCCCTTTGTGAGTGACTCTGCAACATTCTCTGCAGCTTGACGCCAGATTTGGCATTGAAGGAAGAGGCTCTCGCCATCTTTCCATTCATTTGTAGCCTTATCTAGATAACGAGGTGTTGAGGCAACACGAAATTTTGCTACCGCTGCACCACTTGGTGTGAAACGTAGCTCTGGATCGTCAACTAAGTTGCCGATCATTGTGATTGTTGTATCTCCTGCTGCCATTTTTTCCTCTTCTCTTGACTGTTGCCTACTCTGGGGGATCTCTACTGGTGGAGTCCGTACTTATAAATTACTCGCATCGAGTGACTTTTTCTTCGTAAAACGCCTTGGCTGTGGATTGATTCCAATAAGCAAAGCGTTCTGGAATTCAAAAGACTATTCGGGGCGCATAACCTTTGTGCGAAGAACAGATTCGTTCAGATTGAGCTGACGATCTAACTCTTTAATTGCCGCTGGCTCGCAGTGCATATCTACAACTGCGTAAATGCCTTCTGGCTTCTTATTGATTTCGAATGACATACGGCGCTTGCCCCAAACATCGAGCTTGTCGACGCGGCCTCCGCTGTCTTTGATGATCTTGAGATATGTCTCAAGTGATGGTGTGACTGTACGTTCTTCGAGTTCTGGATCGAGAATGACCATTAATTCATAGTGACGCATACGTTAACCCGACCTCCTCTGGACTAAGACGGCCACGGCATTTCCGTGACAGGAGGGTTAATAATCCCGACCCAATTACCCGGTGGGCAGCTGAATCAGGAGGTTAAGGGTAACTCTCGGCTGTAGATAAGAGAAATTCGCTGGGAAATACGCGGGATTTTTGATGGCGGGCCGCCAAGCGGACTATCAAGAGAATTGAGGCTGCGATGCGGATCAATGAAATCAGCGAATATGCCACAACAGGTAGGCCAAAGTGAGCGCCAGTAACTAGAGCTAAGTGCTGCCAAATTGCAAGATGATATAAAAATTCGCACCCTTGCCAGAACCAGAAGATTCCGATCTCGCGTTTATCTATCAACGCTATGACTGCAAGCGGTGTTAACCATAGAACATATTGCGGTGAATACACTTTGCTAACAGCGGTGATGATAACAAAGACAAAGATTGCAGTATGTGCAAGTGTGGGAACAAATCGCAGTTGCAATAAATAGATCGCTAGCGCGGTCATTCCGATTAGTGCGCAGAGAACCGATAAATAATTTTGATGGGTTAAATCGATTCCTAGATTCGACAGTGCATACCAAATAGAGCCCCAGTCAGAACCGCGATGCAGGTTAAGTGAGTAAAAGCGCCACCAACCGTCGGGTGTTGTCAGATAAACAGGCAGATTGATTGCGATAAATGTGATGGCTGTGTAGAAGATGTATTTAAGTAGGCTCTTAATTTTCTCTTGGCGAAAAAGAATTATTGATATTGGTATGAGCAAAAAAACTGGGAGAAACTTTGTAGAGATGGAAGCTCCTAACGCAAGCGCGCTCGCAACTTCTGCCTTGCGATCAAACCAATAAATCGCAAGCATCATCGTTGCAATAGCCCAGAGATCCCAATTGATATAGAGCGATGCAACTGCTGCTGGCGCCAAGGGAAGTAGATATGCAAAATCCGGTCTCACTTTAAAAGTTATTAGTGCAATGAGAATAAAGAGGAGAGCCAGCAAAATTGCGTTTCCATAAAAGTAATTGTTTATGCCGTGTGGAATTAGTTTGGTGCTCACCCACATAACTGCCCCTTGCAGAACTGGATACTCCACGGCTTTGCTTGCCCCGCTATATGCCCATCGACCTTTATCTAAAGCTCTTTCACCATATAAAGCAGGTATATCTGAATAACATGCATGTATATATTGCCCAGGTGATTGCCAATTTTCAGTTGCGCAATAGTTAAATTTCGCAAAACTTATTAGCGATGCACATACTGCCAAGAGAATCAGAACGCGACTAGTCACGCGCATTAATTACTATCCCTTTTTCATTGATTGGTGGCCGCCACTTGTCATCACGACTGGGTCAAGACCACCAATATTTGCAGGTGCTGGGAAACTCATTACTGGTTCGTCTTTGAGGGCACCTTTCATAAATGCTGTCCAAATTTTTGCTGGGAATGTTCCACCAGTTACCGATGTAAGTCCGCCAATACCATTGAGTGATTCAGATGCGCTATCGCGGAAGAGTGCAACAGATGCTGCAAGTTGTGGTGTGTATGCGCTAAACCAAGCAGATGCATTTGATTGAGAAGTTCCAGTTTTGCCAGCAGCAGGGCGGCCAAGTGCAAGGGCTGCAGAACCTGTTCCGCCATTAACAACGCTCTTCAACGCATAAGTGAGATCTGCCATGACCTCTTTACTAAATACTTCTTGTGTCTGTGCTTTACCTTCGTAGAGCACGCCCTTATTTGGTCCAGTCACTGAGGCAACCATGTATGGCTTTGAATAAATACCTTGTGCTGCAAAAGTTGCATAGGCGTTGGCGACATCAATAACGTGTGGACTAGCAACCCCGAGAACAACCGATGGGGTTCCGATCATGGCAACACTTTCAGGGATTCCAGCACGTCGAGCAACATCAACAACTTTATCCATTCCCGCTTTTATTCCAAGAGGAACAAAAACCGTATTCACAGAGTGTTGTGTCGCTGTGAGCAGATCTATCTGTCCCCAACCTTCATCACCGTAATTAGAAACTATGTATGGCTTTCCAAGATCGTCAAAAGTTTGGGGTGTATCGCCATTCCACATCGATGTCAGCGGTATACCTGCTTCAAGTGCGGCAACGAGAGCAAATGGCTTAAAAGTAGAGCCCGCTAGCGCAATTGACTGTGTTGCATCGTTAAGTTGGCGAAGCACATAATCTTTTCCACCGTACATGGCAACAACTTCGCCAGTTCCGGGTCTGATCGCAACAAGGGCTGTATGCAAGTTTGTAGGCGCTCCGGTTGGAGTTAATTTATTGATTGCATCTATCGCAGATTGTTGTGCGTGTTGATCAAGAGTTGTTTTAATGACATAGCCGCCAACAAGTAATTGTTCTTGGGTGTAACCAACTTTAGAAAGCTCTTTCTGCACTGCATCGATGATGTAACCCTTAGGTCCACTGAGTTGTCCTGAAGTAGTGCGCGGGGAAACTACCGGCAACTTTGCATTTTTAGCTTCAGCTTCTGTAATCCACTTGTTATCCAGCATTCCTTGAATCACATAACGGAAACGATTCTCAAGACGCGCAGCATTATCTTTAGAGAGCGCTGGATCGTAATAACCAGGTGATCGCAAAATACTTGCGATGACTGCGGATTGGGAGACTGTTAATTGATTAGCGTTGCGATTGAAATATTGCTGCGCGGCAGTCTGTACACCGTAAGAACCTCGACCAAAATAAATGGTGTTGAGGTAATTTTCGAGAATTTGATCTTTTGTCAGCGCGTTTTCTAGTTTGAGCGAAATGACAAGTTCTTTAATCTTTCGTTGAACTGTTCGGCTTGGTGTAAGAAAGGCAGTTTTCGCATATTGCTGTGTAATCGTTGAGCCACCTTCGCCATTGAGCGAACCTGATTTCAAATTATTCAATAGTGCGCGTGCAATGCCACTTGGGCTAAATGCTCGGTTTGAATAAAAATTACGATCTTCAGCAGCCATTACCGCATAGCGAAGTCGGAGAGGAATTTTTGCCAGCGGAAGAATCTGACGATTCTGAGTTCCAATTCTGCCGATTTCAGATCCATTAGAAAATTGAATAATTGTTGATTGGCTATTTACATAAGCGTTGGGATCTGGAATCGAAACAGTGAACCAAGCAAATGCGAAGAGAGTTGCGCCTGCGACAAAACCAAAGCCGGCGAGGAATATTCCGGCTCTTATTAATTTGGTTTTGATCATTTGCCTAGATTACTAGGTAACTACGCTCACTTCAGCGAAGCGAAGTCTTCATCTTCCAAAGTTCGTTGTTTGCGAGGCGCTTTACGCTCGCGTCCATCGCCTAGTAAGTAGGTGGAGCAGAGGTGATTCCATGAACAGTCGCGGCATACTTCAACAACATAGACAGCGAATTCACCGAATTCATTCTCCATCTCTAACAATTCATCGCCGTTCTTAATGCGGCCTGAGAACTGACCGAGTTGATCGCCAAATGTGTAACGCAATTCAACGAGTGAATCCTTCTTACAGACTGGGCAATTACGTCCTGCTTTTTCTCCGTGGTACTTCGCAGCGCGGATTAGATAAGGGTCTGCATCGCATGCATCAACAACACCGCGGAAGAGTGCGAGCAAAGTCGCACGCTTGTCGAGTGAATAGTCGATGAATCCTCGCTTAGTTTTCATAGCAGGAGAAGAATAATCCCCTTTCTTTAACTACGCTTGCTATATGACTTTCTGGGAACTTATCCGCGACAGAAAGCTTCTGCGTTTACTTCGGATTCGCTGGTCTGGGCAATTAATTGATGGCTTATTCCAAAGCGCACTTGCTTCTTTTGTTCTCTTTTCACCCGAACGTCAAGCAAGTGCTGTTAACGCTGCAGTGGCATTCGCAGTTGTCTTGCTTCCATATTCAATTATTGGTCCTTTTGTTGGAACTGTTCTCGATCGTTTCTCTCGCCAACGTGCAATATTTTTTGCAAATCTCACTCGTGCAGCGACTCTTATTGTTATTGCATTCTTGATGTTTAAAGGATTCAACGGTGTTGAAATCACAATTTTCGTACTGATTGCCTTCGGAGTGAATCGATTAATTCTCGCTGGGCTTTCTGCAGGAATTCCTTTAATGACAACTCCTCAATCTCTTATCTCAGCAAATGCACTTGCCGTGACCGGCGGGTCTGTCTGGGTTGTTATCGGTGGCGGTTTGGGATTGGCACTTCGCCGCTTTATTGATGTCAGTACTAGCGCTGATCATGCTGATGCGCTTTTGGTATTGGTTGCATCGGTTGGCTTCTTTATCACCGCACTTCTTACGACTTTGATTCATAAAACTGAGATCGGGCCACGTCCACACGAGATAGTTAAAGGAAGTTTCACGCAAGGCTTCAAGGAGATGCGTGAAGGTTTTGCATTTCTCGAAAACCATCCAGATGCAGCTCGCGGAATAGCAGCAACTGCCATTCATCGCGGTGGATTAACAGCGTTGACTTTAACTGCGCTTTTATTGGAGAGAAATACTTTTCATAACCCAGCTGATAGCGAAGCAGGGTTAGCTGGCTTAAGTTTGATGCTTTCGATTGCAGCTATTGGTTTTGTCATCGGCGCTTTGATCGCCCCCTATGCGGTCGCTCGCATAGGACGACACCGTTTTATACGACTTTCAATTACCGCAGCAAGTGTGGGCTCACTCATTCTTGTCATTGACCGGACTCCCACATTATTGGCGCTCACAGCATTTTTCACGGCGTTATGCGGGCAGAGTGTAAAAGTTACAAATGATGCACTCGTTCAATCAAAGATTGATGACTTCTTCCGCGGACGCGTCTTCTCTGTTTATGACGTTGTTGTCAATGCAGCAATTGTTACTGGTGCACTCGTGGCTGCCTGGGTACTTCCTACTTCTGGAGATTCCTGGTTGCTGCCGCTCTTGGTATCGGTTTCATGGGCACTTGTTGCGGTGGTTCTTCTTCGTCCAGCAAAGTTCTTTTTTAGGGATGCCGTCTAGCTTTCCACCATTGAAGTAGTTCTGTAGTTGCTCGCTCTTCACCCAAGGGTCCATGTTCCATGCGAAGTTCCATAAGAAAATCCAGCGCTTTACCTACATCGGCAGATGGTTTGATAGAAAGTAATTGCATGACTTGTGCGCCGTCTAGATCAGGGCGAATCTTTGAAAGCTCTTCTTCCTCTTCCAACTTTGCAATCCGTGCTTCTAAGCTGTCATATGTACGAGCAAGTCGGTCGGCTTTTTTGGCATTGCGAGTTGTGCAATCTGCTCTGGTTAAAACGTGTAAATGTGTAAGTAATTCACCGGCATCGCGAACGTACCGTCGCACCGCAGAATCGGTCCATTCCCCGTCGCCATAGCCATGGAATCGCAGATGCAGGGCAACAAGAGTTTCCACTGCATCGATAGTTTCATTATCAAAGCGGAGCGCTTTCATCCGCGTCTTTGCTAAGCGTGCACCAACTACTTCGTGATGATGGAAAGAAACGCCACCGCCTTCAATTAAATTACGAGTCTTTGGTTTTCCAATATCGTGCAAGAGCGCAGCTAGTCGGCTCACAAGATTGGGGCCACCTAAGCGCTCTTCCTGCGAAATGGCTTGCTCTAGAACGGTAATGGAATGCTCGTAGACATCTTTATGGTGGTGGTGCTCATCGACTTCTAACCGTAACTTCGGAATCTCTGGCAAAACGAGTTCTGCTAGTCCGGTATCAACAAGAATTGTTATTCCAAGACGTGGGTTTGAAGACATCAACATTTTTACAAATTCATCACGGATACGTTCTGCGGAGATAATTGAAATGCGTGACGCCATCGAACTCATCGCAGCTAAAACTTCCGCGTCGATCTCAAAGTTGAGTTGGCTTGCAAAACGTGCTGCTCTCATCATTCGAAGTGGATCATCAGAAAAAGATTGCTCGGCGCTTGCTGGCGTGCGCAAAATTCTCTTCTTTAAATCTTCAACTCCGCCAAATGGATCGATAAATTCTGGTTGCGGTGTCGTTAATTCCAGTGCCATAGAGTTGACAGTGAAATCACGTCGCGAGAGATCGCTTTCAATAGTGTCACCGAATTCCACATCCGGATTTCTAGAATTCTCTTCATATTTTTCAGAGCGGTATGTTGTAACTTCGACTGTTGTTTCGCCGAGCTTTCCTGCAATTGTTCCAAATGCAATTCCAGTATCCCAAACATGTTCTGCCCATGTCTTAAGAATCTTCTTTGTTTCATGCGGATGCGCATCAGTGGTGAAATCTAAATCATTTCCAAGACGGCCGATGATTGCATCGCGTACTGGTCCACCAACTAGTGCGAGGCGAAAACCTTTCTCTTTAAAGGCTTGAGCCAGCGATGATGCAAGTGGCGCTGCGGTGATGAGCGATTGAATGGCTAATTCGCCAGCCGCCCCTAAATTGCTCTTCTCTGCGCTCACAATAGATAAGCGTAGTCGCGTACTCTTCTCTTATGACCCCGGCACCTGGTGCGGGCAGCGAAGGTACGAAAAAGAAACGCAGGCGCAGGCGCCCTGCCAATCGCTCCCCACAAAATCAAGATTCGACCACCCCAACAAACCCTGTGCAACAGCGCGCAAAAAAACAGCCAGCCAAAGTTCCCTATGCCAAGCGCGTAGATGAAGTTAGTGCAGGCGGTCTTGTAGTTGATCGCACAGGCAAGCTCGGACTTCTTATCGGCCGTCGCGATTTAAAAGATGCCACAGGTAAAAGAATTCTCTGGTCACTTCCTAAAGGACATATTGAAGAAGGTGAATCTCCGGAACAGGCTGCACTTCGCGAGGTGCAAGAAGAGACCGGAATTGTCTCAGTAATAGAGAAGTCACTTGGTGTAATTGATTTTTGGTTTATGGCTGGCGGAAAGCGGATCCATAAAACAGTGCATCATTATCGATTCCGTGAAGATGGCGGACTTCTTGCCGCCCAAGAAAGTGAAGTTGATGAGGTTGCTTGGTTTCCACTTAGTGAAATTGTTGAACGTTTGGCTTACCCGGATGAGAAGAAATTAATTGCACGTACTAATGCTGCAGAAGAGATGGTAGCGCTATGAAAAAGATATTTGCCACCGTATTCGCGTTGACTTTTCTTGCTATTCCAATAGCGCACGCAGAAACTTCAGTTATAAGAATTACCGATCAGCCACATATAAATTTTGATGGGACTTTTCGTAATAATGATTTAGCAACACTCATACTTCCTGATCAGAAACTGGGTAAGTTAGTTTTTGGAGCTTCGCCATTTAAGAAGACTTGGGTCATTGATTCTGAACTAGTTGACGAGATTGCAACAATGGCTGCTGGTTATTCAGTCAACGGAAAAAAAGATGAGAACGGCAGAATTGCAGCGCAACGGTGGTTAGCGCAATTAAAATATGCCTCTGCAAATAATCCGGTTATGGCACTTCCTTATGGAAACCCCGATGAATCGCTTGCAAAACATTTGGCTCCCAGTGAGCTTCGTTTTTATTCGGCTTATGGGAAAGAGAAATTAGAAGCTCGGTTAGGCAGAACTGTCTCAGCAGAAAATGGCTGGGGAAAGGGAGTTTCTCGGCTGAGCTACCAATTCAAAGCTGCATACTCAAAACATCGTCAGCAAATTACTGGTTTATCTACAATATCTACAGCTACAGAAATTACAGATCTGCGAGCACGTCTTGCCATCGTAATGAATCCTGCTCTGAATAAGGAAGATCGCGCATATTTTTCTTACGCATCTGAAATAGCGACCCAGAAGGCCCTTAAGAAATTACGGGTAGTTACAGGTAAGTACCAATTGACTTCTACAACTTCCAAAGTTCCCGTCACTTTGGTAAATGAATTCGATACTGCAACAGTAGTGAACCTTTCACTCATTCCTATGAACTCCAGAATGCAGGTTCGTAATCAAAATAATATTACGTTGGCGGCTAAATCCCGCCTGCAGCTCAACCTTGAAGTCACCGCTGTTGCACCTGGTTCAACGCTAGTTCTTGCACAATTTATCAATAGCAAAGGCCAATTAGTCGGCGAGAGATCGAAACTCAATCTCACCGCCACAATTATTGATTCGCGCGTTGCTTGGTTTACAACTGGTGCTGCAATACTTTTATTTATAGCGGCTGTGGCTCAATTGGTGCGACGTGTGCGAAAGGCTCGTAAATGAAAAATAACGAACTTTTCAGAGCATCTGGAATTATGGCTGTCGGAACCATTCTCTCTCGCATTACAGGATTTATCCGTGCCTTGCTTGCAGTTGCTGTTTTAGGTACCGCACTACTGGCAGATACTTTCAACGTTGCAAATACCATGCCAAATATTCTCTACAACTTACTTGTGGGTGGTGCACTCACCGCAATTTTTGTTCCGCAGTTGGTTCGCTCATTCTCTGATGAGGATGGAGGACATGGTTTTGCAAGTCGTTTAGTAACGACGATTTCACTCATCCTCTTTGCTCTTGTGATTATCGGGGTCATCTTTGCTCCAGCTCTTGTCCGCCTCTACGCACCAGAATTTTCAACAGTGGGGTTTGAAACTGAGAAAGAGATTGCAATCGCCTTTACTCGATACTGCTTGCCGCAAATTTTCTTCCTTGGGTTATTTACTATGTTGGGGCAAGTCGCAAATGCGCGAGGATCTTTCGCCCCTCTGATGTGGGCGCCAATTGCTAACAATCTTGTTGTCATTGTTGTATTTGCTGGCATGCTCATTGTTGAGCATTCACTAGCTTTAGGGACAATTACCAACCTGCAGGTACAAATACTGGGTTGGGGTACAACGCTTGGCGTTGTTGTTCAGGCTCTCATTCTAATTCCAGTTGTAAAACGATCTGGAATTCATATCCGCCCCATGTTTGGAGTTCATGGTCTTGGTAAATCCTTTGGGCTCGCTGGTTGGACATTAGTTTACGTATTAATTTCACAACTTGGTTATTTAGTGACCGTCAACGTCGCAACAAGTGCTGCGGTGCGCAGTGCGCAAGCCGGTATAAAGACAGGCGTTGGCTTTACCCCATTTACAAGCGCGTACTACATCATGTTGCTTCCATATTCGATTGTGACAATATCTATCGTGACAGCGCTATTGCCACATCTTTCCAAACTAGCAATTGATAGAAATGTCGAAGAGGTTCGTTTGCAACTGATTCGCGCGATTCGGATGGTTGGTGTCGTCACTGTCCCAAGCGCTGTTGCACTTCTCTTCTTTGGCCCACTTATTACCGAAACTCTATATCTGGGAATTCCACTTGCAGATGCGCGCTACATCGGTTTTGTGCTGGCCGCCCTGAGCTTTGGCTTAGTGGCTTTTTCAATTAATTTGATACTGATCCGTGGATTTAATGCATTTGAAGATACCAAGACTCAAGTCAGTTCAATATTGATTATCAATATCATCTCTGTTGGTCTCTCCTATCTTTTCTTGGCAACACTCAAGAGCAACTGGGTAACAGTTGGCTTAGGAATAGCCTTTTCGGTCAGTTATATAGTCGGCCTCTTTATTACGATCTCACTTCTTAAAAAACATATTGGTTCGTTGCAGGTAAGTGAATTTGCATCACAGCATCTGCGCTTATTTGTTGCAGCTGTCGTCTCGATGCTTCCATTCTTTGCAATCTCGTATCTTTCACACTGGGCATATATAGAAACAGCGCTTCCTGTGCGAGCCCTGCGATTAGCGTTACTTCTCGGCGGTAGTGGTGCCACTTATTTATACTTGGCGAAAGTTCTAAAAGTGAGTGAAATCGCAGGTCTTAAAGGTTTCGCCACGTCTGTGCTTCGTCGCAGTCGAAAGAAGTAAGAGCGTCGCTCGCGATATTCTCAGCCCATGAGCACTGAAGTCCGCGAAGTTGTCATTGTTGGATCTGGACCAGCTGGTTATACAGCTGCAATTTATGCCGCTCGTGCGCAGTTAAATCCGGTGATGTATGAAGGTTCTGTAACTGCCGGTGGTGCACTGATGAACACAACCGAAGTAGAAAACTTTCCAGGATTTATTGATGGAATCATGGGGCCAGATCTCATGGATAACATGCGTAAACAGGCGAAGCGTTTTGGTACCGAACTCATTACCGACGACGTTGTTGAGATAGATTTGACTGGCGATATTAAAATTATCAAAGATGGTTCAGGAAATACCGTTCGTGCAAAATCTGTCATTCTCGCAATGGGTTCTGCATATCGCGAAATCGGTTTAGAGAATGAGAAGCGTCTTTCAGGTCGCGGAGTCTCTTGGTGTGCAACGTGCGATGGCTTCTTCTTCCGTGACCAAACTATTGCTGTTGTTGGTGGTGGAGATTCTGCAGTTGAGGAAGCAACATTCCTTACTAAATTTGCTACTAAGGTCGTTTTGATTCACCGCCGCGGTGAACTTCGGGCATCAAAGATCATGCAAGAGCGCGCCTTTTCAAACCCAAAAATTGAGATGCTCTGGGATACAGAAGTCATCGATGTTCTGGGTGCCGAAAAAGTTGAAGCTCTCGAACTTCGCAATACAAAGACCGGGGAAGTAAGTAAGCGCGACTTCACTGGCTTATTTGTTGCTATCGGGCATATTCCTCGCTCGGAACTTGTTACATCTTCTGTAACTCTCGACAGCGAGGGTTATGTTCAAGTTGAAGGACGCTCGACACGTACAAATCTTTCAGGAGTATTTGCATGCGGTGATCTTGTCGATCACACATATCGCCAAGCAATTACTGCTGCAGGTTCTGGGTGTCAGGCAGCCCTTGACGCTGAAAAATTCTTATCTCACTAGTAACCTTCAGGCATATCCGACTAGAGGCTTATTAATAAAGTCTCACATATAAATAGGAGCAGTAATGAGCGCACCAACTAAGGTCACAGCCGCTAATTTCGATGAGGTTGTATTGAAGAGCAGCACACCCGTTCTCGTTGATTTTTGGGCTGAATGGTGTGGTCCTTGCCGCGCAATTGCCCCAATTCTTGATGACATTGCCGCAGAACATGGCGAGAAGCTAAAGATTGTAAAACTCAATACTGATGAAGAGTCTGCGATTGCGATTAAGTACGGAGTCACATCAATTCCGATGCTCAATGTTTATGTCAATGGCGAAGTTGTAAAGACAATCATTGGTGCAAAGCCAAAGCCAGCTCTTCTTAAAGAGCTCGAAGGCTTCATTTAATTAACCCTTACCGGGGAAGATTTATATTATGAAAGAGATGTCTCCAGATGAGATTCGCTCTTTCCAACAAGAACGCGGCCTGCATGTAACTGGCGAACTCAATGACGCCACTGCTCGCGCAATTGAGGAAGCTCGTTGGAAACTCGGGGATCGTTCGCTTTACCTTCAACCATCTCCGATGATGCGTGGCGATGATGTTGCCGCACTGCAATCACGCCTTACTGAAATGGGATTTCATTGCGGTCGCGTCGACGGAATCTTTGGTGAGATGACTGAGTCTGCCGTAAAAGATTTTCAGAAATCTGTTGGAGTAAAAGTTGATGGCAGGTGTGGTCCGGCAACAATTATTGCTCTGCTTCGATTAACAAAGATTGTCTCTGGTGGCGCACCATCTGCACTTCGCGAAAGTGCGCTGCAGAAGAATCGTGGTCCTGCGCTAGCAAATAAAGTAATTGTTTTAGATCCAGGATCTGCCGATTTCGAAAAAGACTTTGTTTATGATGTTGCGCAACGTATTGAGGGAAGATTGCTCGCGCTGGGTGCAAGTGTTTTTCTTACTCGCGGTGCAAGTAACAATCCATCTGATGCTGAGAGAATTTCATTTACAAATAAGAACAACGCTGATTTATTGATCTCTTTGCATTCTGAAAAGCATTCAAATCCAGAAGCTCATGGTGTTGCAACTTTCTTTTACGGTAACGACCAACATGGTATTCACTCGATTGTTGGTGAGCGTTTTGCATCTTTGGTGCAACGCGAAATATGTGCACGAACAGATTTGCTTAACTGCCGCTCGCACGCAAAGACCTGGGACTCGTTACGTTTAACTAAAGCCCCTGCTGTTCGCGTGGATCTTGGATATGTATCTAATGTTGGGGATGCCGAAAGGTTATCGCAACCAGAATTTAGAGATACCGTCGCAGAAAGCTTCATTATTGCGATTCAACGACTGTATCTAGCAACCGAAGATGATGCCAAGACCGGAACTCTCCGTATTTCAGACCTTCGTAACGCCGGTATTCGCAGATAATCTAGATAATCAATTAGCAAGCATCTCCGGCAGTATGGGAGACTTCTCCTTATGTCCGATATTTCAATTCGCTATCAAACCGGTGCGCCGCAGAATCTTGAGAAGAGATTTGCAACTCGCGCCGCCGGTATGTTGCCTTCTGAAATTCGCTCCTTATTTGCCGTTGCATCGCGCCCAGAAATTGTTTCACTCGCGGGTGGAATGCCAAATCTTTCGGCGCTTCCCATGGAGATGATGGCCGGAGTTGTTAATGAATTAATTCTTACCAATGGTTCTGAAGCCCTTCAATATGGAAGCGGTCAAGGCCATCCAAAACTTCGTGAACAGATTTGCGATGTGATGGCGCTCGAAGGAATTCGCGCAAACCCTGACGATATTGTTGTGACAACGGGTTCACAGCAGGCGCTCGACTTAATCTCTCGTATCTTTATCGATCCAGGTGATGTTGTTCTCGTAGAAGCACCTTCATACGTTGGCGCACTTGGTACTTTCCGCCAGTACGAAGCATCTGTTGTACACGTTGAGATGGATCAAGATGGGTTAATTCCTGATTCGCTGCGGGGTGCAATTAAGAGCGTTCGCGCTGCTGGGCGCAAAATTAAATTTTTATACCTGATTCCTAACTACCAGAATCCAACTGGTGTCTGCTTGCCCGCAGATCGCCGTACTGAAATCCTTAATATCTGCCGCGAAGAAGAGATTTTTGTTGTCGAAGATAATCCTTATGGTCTCCTTGGTTTTGATAAGCCATCGCCAAATGCAATGCGTGCCGAGGATTCAGAGAATGTCATCTATCTTGGATCTTTTTCAAAGACAATCGCTTCAGGACTTCGTGTGGGTTGGG
>Ga0209084_1000839_pt1 | contig 27843 bp, 26 predicted proteins | sample C_130820_MF_Meta_FD_187309 | JGI IMG/M metagenome (GOLD analysis project Ga0209084, IMG submission 187309) | Freshwater microbial communities from Lake Croche, Canada to study carbon cycling - C_130820_MF_MetaG (SPAdes) (version 2) | ecosystem: Environmental > Aquatic > Freshwater > Lake...
TAGTCGAAGGAATAAACTGGTTATAGAAACTATATTCCTATAAGTGCATTAATTTGTGCTGGTATACCCTTGCTTTAGCTATTAAGGATCATTTCTCCTGCCCCCACAAGCGTTACTTAAAGTAACGCTCAAAAGACCGAACCCCCACTATCGCCAGTAAGGGTTTTTTATGGTGGGCCCAAGAGGACTTGAACCTGGGACCAAAGATAACAACACTATAGAGCTCACCCTGGACAACTCAGTTTGTGAGGTCGCTAACAACCCAAGAAGCCCAGCAGGATAATTTTTCTAGCGGTTTTAATTAGGCGAAATAGAAAGGTATATTAGGCCTGAAGGAGTTAGATAATAAAAGCCCCCACCGAAGGCGGGCGTAACGAGTGAATTCGCTGTCATCGGTGGTAAGGCCGAAGACTGTGCAAGAGTGCGGCCCGTGGCAGCATCTAACCACATTACCTGTTCCGTATAATTTGTACCGAATAAATCAGGAGAATAGGAGCTGTGCTTGGTGGTAACCAAGACCCGTTGATTGGCTGGTCCAATAAGTGATTGCAAGGCTGCAGTTTGAAACTGCAGTGTAAATACTGTTGTCAATTCTCCGGTGCTAGAGTTGAACTTGAGTCCAGCTATGCCGCCAACACCGACATCATTCGAATAAACCATGTTGTTGTCAGTATCAATCGCAGTCTTGGGAGGAGCCCAGCTACCCGTATTAGGCGGGTTGGTGTTTGAAGGTGGAATAGGAAACTGTGAGATTGGGAATGGAGTATTGAACTGTTGATTATTCGGCGTGGATTGATTGATTGCGACGACACTAGATTGGACCTGTGCAATACCACCGTTGGTCTGAATGAGAACCCAGTTACCTAAAAATCCGGGTGCAGCCGAGGTGTACTGGCCTGCTTGCAGGAATGAAACTCCAAATGTCTTATCTGGCTGATTTGTCCAAGATGCATCCTGAGAGAGTTTTTTAGTCGTTGGATTCCAGATATAGCGGTACGCCCTTTGCAGATTACGGTTACTACCACCTGCATAGATGACAAACTGACTATTAAACGTAGTGATAGTATGCGGTGCCACTGCCATCTCAGGCATTAGTACAGCATCGTAAATCTGCAGTGTTTGTGGATTGACGGCCACTAACATCGAGTTCGCCTGAACAGTTGGACCATCGCCTGCTCCTGCGCAACTAATAAGTGCTCCCACCCCCTGAATGGGGCAGTTGTAAGGCCGACTCTGCTGCTTCAAAATAATCGTACCATCAGGCGCAATCGTCACATCCTTAAAACTTCCATCTAAACTATTGTCAATTCCTCCAGGCAGATTTGCTGGTAAGGTTACTTGCTTTAGGATTGCACCGGTACTGGGATCAAGTAGTGCAATCTGATTACTCCATGCTTCTACGATGTTGCCATCGGAAAGGATATTTAAATTAGTTGGACCAACCCAATGGCCATCTTGGTTGTTGGTGGCGCTACTGAGCACCGTTTGCCAGATAGGCGCACCAGTACTCGAATTAACCTGAGCCACAAATGGTCCAGCAGCAGCATTAGCCGGCGTTGGTGGAGGCTGTATCCCACCCACCAAGTAGACTTGACCAGGCTCCCTATTATTGATGTACCCGGCCCCAAGATAATTAAATTGGGCCGATTGTGTCACCGTATTAAAAGTCGGTCCTTGCCATGATCCAAGAAAAACAGCGCAGGGATAAAGCTGGCTACGTTGCGCATCAGCAACCTCGGCACCATTTAGTGAAGAGAAGTACCCTGGTGTACTGATATTTTTTTGACATGCTACTTCAGTCGCAACGATTGTCGAGTCAACTGTCATTCCGCTTGTAGTAGTTGAGTTAATTCCCTCACTACAACCATGCATTAAAGTTGCAGCAAGAGTAGCAATAACCAGCCAAACAATAACTTGCATTCACAGCCCCTAATAAATATCTGATATTCGAAATCTGGGGCGGTAGGTTTAGCAGGATGCTAAGTCAGCTCAAAGGTCTGTTGGGATCAGTCTAGCTGAGCTTGGCGAAGATAAGCAAGGTCTTTATAGAATTTATTACGAATATTTGAGATTGGAAGATTGAGCATAATAAACAGGGCATTTTGGTACGATCTCAAGGGCCAGGCCTTTGGCCTGCCCAGCACGATTCGAACGTGCGACCTACGCCTTAGAAGGGCGTTGCTCTATCCAGCTGAGCTATGGGCAGATAGAAACACGAACTGCTGGACTAAAGAATCATGGTCGGGGCGAAAGGATTCGAACCTTCGACCCTCTGCTCCCAAAGCAGATGCGCTACCAGGCTGCGCTACGCCCCGACTAGCTGGCTATTTTACATGGGCTGAGCAATTTCACCGTAAAGTTGAAGCTAGAAGGTCTAATTTAGGAGCATTCGGCAATTTTTCATGGATTTTCGCCGCAATTTGGTTGCGCGTAAATTCTGCCAAGGCTTTACGTTCTATGCCTTTTGAGGCTATTGGTAGGAACTCAAGCACGACTAATAATGGCTTCGCTTGCAAAATCTTACAAATAGACGCTATCAACCCCATCTCACCAATAAACGCTGCCGCACTCGAGGGCTGAGGTCCATTCGCTGTATCACTAAAATATTGAATCATCGCCATCGAAACAGGTACATTGGCCACTACGGCCGCCTCAAATAAACTCGTTTTAAAGGGTAGAACCTTGGTACCGTCAGTAGAGGTGCCCTCAGGAAATATACAAATACTTTCCTGCTGCAGAATGGGTAACATATCTTGCGCTACTTTTCGACCATGAAATGCGCTATCTCTTCGTACAAATAGAGTTCCTAATTGAACTGCCATCCAGCCAAAAAGTGGCCACTCGGCAACTTCTGACTTAGCAACAAAACGCATGGGCTTAAATGCCAATAGCGCTTGTATATCAACCCAGGAAATATGATTTGCAACTAATAAACAAGGGCCTTTTGGAAAAAAATCTGCATTAACTATATGTAAGCGTATACCGAGTAAAGCTAATAACTTGCGAGTCCAATTTTGAATCTGCCGCGCTTTCGCCTCACTACTAAGAAAAGGAAATAGAAAGCAAAGCGTCAGCATACCGCGAACAATATGCCAAGTTATTCTACTTAAGGTAAAGAAGATTGAAAATGAAAATAGATTAGCCATCTAGCGATCATAAAATGATAACAAGTCATAAAAATGACATGAAACTGTCATGCTACTTACATAAGTGAGTGGCTTAATGAACTTCCATGCAGCACTACAGAGCTATTTGGATTTCGGATGTGCACCTCGGAACAACAGGGTGCCAAGCAGACTACCTTCTCGATTTTCTGAAGCACAACGAAGCCGATACCTTTTATTTAGTAGGCGATATTATTGATGGTTGGCGCTTAAAAAAATCATTCTATTGGCCACAATCGCACAATGATGTCGTACAGAAATTACTACGCAAAGCCCGTAAAGGTACTGAGGTAATCTACATCCCTGGCAACCATGATGAAAGTGCCCGCCAATTTTTTGGCCTCTCATTTGGAGACGTCAAGGTGGTGGAAGAATGCATTCACGTAACAGCCGATGGAAAAAAGCTGTGGATTACCCATGGCGACCTCTTTGACGGGGTAATGCAATATGCTAAGTGGCTGGCCTACGTTGGCGATAGCTTATATACCTTCATTCTTCATCTGAACCGCTACTTCAATCATCTGCGGATGAAAATGGGCTTGCAATACTGGTCTTTATCTCAGTATTTAAAGCACCAAGTAAAAAATGCCGTTAGTTTCATTGCCGACTATGAGCATATGATGGCCCGCGAAGCACGAATGCGCAATTGTGATGGGGTCGTATGTGGGCATATTCATAAAGCAGAAATTCGCCAAATCGATGGACTACTTTATTGCAATGATGGTGACTGGGTTGAGAGCCTTACCGCTCTAGTTGAGACCACCACCGGTGAATTAAAAATTATTCATTGGCCAAGAATTAAAGGTGATCCAGTACTTTCACTCGAAGAGGCATTGGAACCAAAATCAACTACTCCAAATGAGGTATTTGCATGAGAATTATGATCATTACAGATGCATGGGAACCGCAAGTAAACGGCGTCGTCCGTACCCTAAAGCAAACTCGCTCTGAACTTATCGCTATGGGGCATCAAGTCGATATGATTACCCCGCAGGAATTTAAAACCATTCCCTGCCCTACTTACCCCGATATTTCTTTATCTTTATTTCCAGGCAAAATTTTAGCTGAGCGTATTAAAGCATTTGCTCCAGACGCAATGCACATTGCTACTGAAGGCCCATTAGGCCTAGCGGCACGCTCCTACGGAGTGCGTAACCATTTGCCCTTTTCTACAGCCTATCACACGCGGTTCCCTGAGTACGTACAAGCACGTACAAAAATTCCTGTAAGCATCACTTATCGTTTTTTAAGGTGGTTCCATAAACCTTCTATGGCCGTAATGGCGCCAACGATAGTGGTTAAAAATGATCTTGAAAAATATGGCTTTACTAATGTGGTCTTGTGGTCACGGGGCGTTGATCTCACCATTTTTAAGATGCAGCCCTCAAAAGTACTCAATTCAGCTCACCCAATTTATCTCTATGTCGGTCGAGTAGCAATTGAAAAAAATATTAACGCTTTTTTAGAAATCAATTTACCTGGTTCAAAATGGATTGTTGGAGATGGTCCTGCCCTGGCATCAATCAAGCAAAAATATCCTGAAATCAATTATTTGGGTGTGCTTGACCAATTTGAACTTGCTAAAGTTTATGCTGCCGCCGATGTCTTCGTTTTTCCCAGCAAAACTGATACCTTTGGCTTAGTCTTACTCGAAGCTATGGCTTGCGGCCTACCCGTAGCGGCTTACCCAGTAACTGGGCCAATTGATGTTCTGGGTAAATCGAATGCTGGCGTAATGCATGAAGATTTAAGAGAGGCTTGCTTACTGGCCCTAAAAATTCCTCGGGAACAGGCTCGTGAGCATGCTGAAAAGTTCTCCTGGCGGGCTGCTACCGAGCAATTTGCTAGCCACCTTAAGCCTGTCCCCAGTCCTCACTTACATAAAACCGCCCTCGCGTAACTCACTCAATTTGAAGCCACCTTATCACATCAATCAAAACCCCCATAAGGGTAATCGCGGCATCGCTCGCGCTTGGCATGCAGCTAAAAATTCTTGGTGTGGCGTGGTTTATGCCTTTCAGGAGGAAAGTGCATTTCGGCAAGAACTCACTTTACTAATAATTCTGACGCCAGCTGCTATTTTAATGCCCGCCACCCATTTAGAAAAAGTATTAATGGTGGGCTCTCTCTTATTAGTTCTAGTAGTGGAATTATTAAATTCTAGCGTTGAAGCGGCTATTGATCGTATTTCTTTTGAGCATCACGACCTTTCTAAGCGCGCTAAGGATTTTGGCTCAGCAGCAGTCATGTTGACCTTGTTATTTGCCTTATTAGTTTGGCTTACTATCGCCATCCCACTTATTGTTAGCTTTAATTAAATTAATTATTGAAAGGTAGATGTATGACAGAAATTCCTAACCCTTTTAGCCATTTAGAAAGCCTGATTGTTTTTGATAAAGCAAGGTGGGGGAAAAAATTAAAGCCCTTAAAAAAGATTTTTTCTAAAAAGCTTGCTAAAAAACTTTTTGGTAAGAATTTTGCCCTGAAGTCGCGCGCATCCCTATTGGCCCAAGGCGATATCGTTGCGCCCAGCATTAAACCCCCTAAAACAAAAAAGCCTACGTTACAAATCTCGTGGGCTAGTGATGCGCAAGAAATAGTAGAGGCTCAACAATTAAGATATGAAGTATTTGCTGAGGAAATGGGCGCCCAACTGGCTTTTAATAGTTCAGGTTTAGACATCGATGAGTTCGATGCGTATTGCGATCACCTGCTAGTGCGCGATCAAGAAAGTCTTCAAGTAGTTGGTACTTACCGTGTTTTGCCACCCCATAAAGCCCGCGAAATCGGCCGTCTTTATTCCGATTCCGAATTTGATCTCACTCGATTAAATCATTTACGCCCTAAATTAGTAGAAGTAGGACGTTCTTGTGTGCATGCCGATTACCGTTCTGGTGCAGTCATTATGGCCTTATGGAGCGGTCTAGCCCAGTACATGCGATTACATCAATATGAAGTTATGTTGGGCTGTGCAAGTATTCCGATGGCGGATGGAGGGCATTTTGCCGCTAGTCTATTTAATTCATTAAAAATTGAGCAAATGGCACCAATTGAAAATCATGCATTTCCTCTAATTCCATTACCCTTAGAGCGACTAAATGGCGGTTTAGAAGTAGAGCCTCCACCACTCATCAAAGGCTACCTAAAGCTTGGCGCCAAGATTTGTAGTGCTCCAGCTTGGGATCCTCAATTTAATACCGCAGATGTACTCACTATTCTGCGTCTCGATGAGATTAGCCCGCGCTATGCAAAACATTTTTTTGGTACAACTTCATAAATGCTGTTTACTTCAATTTAATCCGATAACTGCGCCCAATACGTTCCCATTCTAAAGCTTCTTTTTTTAAACTAAATTCAGTTAAAGGGTGGTCATTGGCCCAGTCTTTAGGCAGGCTAACGACAAAACCACCCTCTTCGAGCGAAACTTTAACCGCAGGTAAATCTGCGTCAATTCGGCCGCGGCTAAGTACATGGGCTAAGCGCAAACTAAATAACATGCGCCAATCTAAAAATCCTTCACTTGTGGCTAATTTACCTAACTTACCAGTGTGACCGAGTAATAAAGTCGCTAAACGCACTTGATCTTTTTTAGAAAAACCAGGCATATCGGCATTACCCGCAATATATGCCGAGTGGCGATGATAGCCATTATGAGAAATCGACAAACCAATTTCATGTAAATTAGCAGTCCACTCGATGAGCGCTAAATTATCACTACGATTTTCTAAGTTCGGCTTTGGTAATTGTTCTAAAAAATCAGCAGCTAACTTTCCCACTCGCTTAGCCTGATCTCGATCGACAGCATAGCGCTGCATAAATTGCTCTACCGTCACAAAGCGCATATCGTCATGCTGAGCGCGACCCAGTAAATCATAAAGTACCCCAATGCGCAACGAGCCATCAGTTACTTCCATCGAATCGATTCCAAGCTCATTAAATACGGCCAACATAATCGACAACCCGCCTGGTAAAACTAAGCGACGATCATCTTTTAAGCCCAGCAATTCAACTTCGCCGACATTATCAAATTGAAGTAATTTTTTTTTAAGTAACTTTAAACCCTCTCGTGTAATTAAACCCTCTGGATGATTCACATCGCCATTTAAATTATTTGCCATCATCAAATCAGCCAGAGCTCGTGCAGTTCCTGAAGAGCCTACTGCCTGACGCCAGCCCGCTTTTAAAAAGGCACCAGAGATTACCTGAATTTCACGTTGGGCAGCTAACTCAGCCTCTTTAAAAGCATGGGCGTCGATTGCGCCTTTGGGGAAAAATTGCATGCTATGCGAAACACAGCCGATGTAAAGGCTTTCTAATAATTGCGGCTCGTACCCAGTGCCGATGACGAATTCGGTTGAACCCCCGCCAATATCAACTACCAAGCGATTGCCCTGCACAGCTGAGGCCTCATGTGAGGCGCCAATATAAATTAAGCGCGCCTCCTCAACCCCAGCAATAACTTCGATGGGAAACCCCAAAGCCTGTTCAGCATCAGCAATAAAGTTTGCTGAATTACGTGCCACTCTTAGGGTATTGGTTGCCACTGCCCTTACCTTACCAGGATCAAACCCGCGTAAGCGCTCACCAAAGCGGTGAATTGCATCAAGGCCTCGCTGATATGCATCGTGCCCCAACAATTTATTTTCGGTTAAACCCGCAGCTAACTTAACCGATTCACGCAGGGTATCAATCGGCCTTAATTGGGTGCCTGAGGATGTATTAATAGGCTGAGCAACCAACATACGAAAGCTATTCGAGCCTAAATCAACTGCAGCTATCAGGTTTGAGCCCAGCGGGGATGAAATATTAGGAGAAGTGGGCAAAAGTGTAAAACCAGTGAAAAATAATAGATAAGCTTATATTATGAAATAAAAGTGACATATTAATGAAATATATCTTAAAAAAATGGTGACCCCTCTACTCAACCGTGAAATCGGTATTCTAGAATTCAATTCGCGGGTCTTATCGCAGGCTGAAGATCTTCAAAACCCATTATTAGAGCGTTTGCGCTTTTTAAGCATTGTTTCTAACAATTTGGATGAGTTTTTTGAAGTACGGGTTTCAGGACTTAAAGAACAGCTCTTAAGTCAGCCCCTCAAGCTTGAACCGGACGGCCTCACGATTCATGATTGTTACCAACGGGTGGCTGAATACTCGCATCAACTCGTCGCGCGCCAATATGAGATTTATCAAAAAGTTATTATTCCTCAGTTGGCAACTGCTGGAATTCGTTTTTTAAGGCGTGAAGATTGGTCAGTGCAGCAACGTCGTTGGGCTTTAGAGTTTTTTCGTGCTGAAATACTGCCACTCTTAACGCCAATAGCCCTAGATCCTGCTCATCCATTCCCGCGAGTCGGCAATAAAAGTTTAAATTTTATTGTTTCTTTAGCTGGCAAAGATGCTTTTGGGCGTGAAGCCAATTTAGCCGTAGTGCAAGCGCCACGCGCTTTACCGCGAGTGATTCAAATTCCCAAACGAATTTCTGACTGTGAGTATTCTTTTGTCTTGCTCTCCTCCTTAGTGCAATCGTTTGTGGCCGAACTTTTTCCTGGTTTAGACATTTTGCAAGTCCATGCTTTTCGCGTCACGCGAAATTCTGAATTATTTGTATCTGACGATGAGGCCACTGATTTACGTGAGGCTTTGCAGGGCGAACTGCCAACTCGACATTTAGGCGATGCAGTAAGGCTAGAAGTTTCGGCAGATACCCCTCATGATTTGTTAGAATTCCTGCGCCTGTCAACCCAATTGGAGGCAACTGATTGTTATCGTGTAAATGGTCCAGTAAATTTAGTACGACTATCGCAAATACCCGATTTTATTGATCGCCCTAGTTTAAAGTTTCCTCTTTATCAGCCCGCTATCTTAAAAACTAGTCCTGACGAAACGCTCTTTCAAAAAATCCACCGGGGCGATATTTTGCTGCATCATCCTTATGAAAGTTTTGAGCCTGTTTTGCAGTTGCTACGTGAAGCTGCACAAGACCCCGATGTATTAGCGATTAAACAAACGGTTTATCGTACCGGCGATGAATCGCCTGTGATGGAGGCCTTAATGGAGGCCGCTCGCAATGGTAAAGAAGTTACTGTAGTACTTGAGCTATTGGCGCGCTTTGATGAACAAACCAATATTAATTGGGCATCTAAACTGGAGTCGGTTGGAGCGCATGTTGTTTACGGCGTAGTGGGCCATAAATGCCATGCAAAAATGCTGTTAATCGTGCGCCGAGAAATCATACCCACGGCGAATTTAAGTTCTAGTAAAGCAGCGCCAAAATACATTTTACAAAGATATGCGCATTTGGGCACGGGCAACTATCATCCTCGTACGGCAAAACTCTATACCGACTTCGGCCTCATGACTTGCGACCCTGATATGACGAGTGATGTCCATCAACTCTTTCAGCAGCTAACGGGTACTGGCTTGCAATCCAAGACGAAAGACCTGCTAGAGGCTCCATTTACCCTCTTAAGTGAACTTATTAAGCTGATTCGCGCTGAAGCACGCGCGGCACGGTTGGGGAAAAAAGCCCTTGTTATTGCAAAAATGAATGCCCTGTTAGAGCCCACCATCATTGAAGAGCTTTATAAAGCATCGCAAGCTGGCGTCAAGATAGAACTCATTGTGCGTGGTGTATGTGCCCTTAAACCTGGCGTAAAAGGCTTATCGGACAACATTCAAGTGCGCTCGATTATTGGCCGATTTTTAGAGCATCACCGCATTTATTATTTTTATAACGGTGATAATGAATTGGTCTATTTATCTAGTGCCGATTGGATGGAGCGTAACCTTTTGCGGCGCGTCGAGGTGGCTTTCCCGATTAAAAATTCCGTTTTAAAACAAAAAGTTATTCAAGAGGGCTTAAAAGTACTTCTGGCCGACAATGCATCTGCCTGGCGCATGCGCTTTGATGGCAGTTACCAGCAACTGGAAACCAAGGCCAAGCAAAAGCCGATTATTGGTCAAAATGTCCTGATGGACCAGTTTTTCAGTACCTAGCCTGTCATATTTGGAGGTTAGAATATGAATATATGGATTCGTTGCGTCCTGAACATCATGAATTCGAGCTAAAACTCGTCTTCCCGGCCGAAAAATTACCGGCAATCGAAAAATTTCTTATTGGTAAAGGCGGCCTTAAGCGCCAACGCCTACAAGCCGCTTATATTGATACGCCAGATTTTCGTTTGGCCCGTGCTGGTATTGCCCTACGCTTGCGCAAAGAAGGCCGTCAATGGATGCAGACCCTCAAAACCGGCACTTCAAGCAGCTTTGATCGGCTTGAGCATGAGCTAGCCGTTCCTCATCGTGGGGCTGGTATTCCAGCCTGGTCACTGGCCGCCCATGCTGACCACCCCGCTGGGGCCATTCTCATGAAAGCACTTGTAAATACCTCTGCTGAAGCTTTAGCTGTGCGGTATTCCACCGATATCTGGCGCCGTAAGGCCCATATTAAGGCGCGTAATGGCGTGGTTGAATACGCCCTCGATCTCGGTCAAATAAAAGCACTTGACACCCAAGGCAAAGAGAAAACGGTTCCCGTGATGGAGCTTGAAATTGAGCTCTTGAGTGGGCAACGCAGTGCGGTCATTGCCCATGCATTAATGATGGTGAGGCGCTTTGGTGCCTACATAGACACTCGCGGTAAAGCACAACAAGGTTTTACCTTGGCTAATGGCATTCAATCGAGCCCCCCTGTGCGCGCAGAGTTAACCAATTTTGCTAATGCTAAACCCAGCGACAGCGAGATTATTACGACCATTGTGCAGTCATGCTTAGCGCAAATTTTGCCCAATTTAAGCGAAATGAATGCAGGCATTAATCATTATGATGAGCACTTACACCAACTTAGAGTGGGTTTAAGGCGCTTTAAATCGGCACTAAAGATCTTAGCAATGAATCATATCTACATGACCGAACCCCAAATTCAATCGCTCGATCAGGTATTTCAATTACTTGGCACCTATCGCGATAGCAATTTTATTGCTGAAAAATTAAGCCCTGCCCTAAAAGCCTCGAAGGGACCAGCAATACAACTCGAAAGCCTGCCACCGCAAGCACATCCGAGTGCATTTCTTCGTGCCAAGCCATTTCAAGAATTGTTATTGGCTATTATCGCCCTTGGCAATCAAGATAAAGAAGTGAGCGTTTCTACTAGCGCCTTAAAAAAACGAATATTAAGAATGCTCGATGCTACTTATCGGGACACCAAAAAAAATGCGGCGCAATTCAAAAATATCGACGATATCAAGCGCCATCGTTTGCGTAAAAAATTAAAATTTTTACGTTACTCGCTCGAGTTTTTTGGTGATTTTTGTCAGTCTAATAAACGTAGTAAATACTTTAAAGTAATGGCTAAGGCGTTAGAAAGCTTGGGCAACTATAACGATATCTGCGTAGCGATTCATGAGTTAGGTCCGAGCGTAGAAAAACATTCGCAGCATTGGTTTGCCATGGGCTGGTTGAGCGCAGAACAAAATCGAGTGCGCGAACAAAGTAATGAAAACCTGAAATCACTATATAGCCTGAAAAAAATCTGGTAACTTTTACTAAAAAGATATCAACTGAAAATGGTAATTAAAATAAACTTAACTATGTTGCTTATTAAAGCGCCCCATGTCTGACAGCGCTATTTTTTTAGAAATTTTCCCACGGATAGGTTTTGCTTTATTAGCAGGAATAGTGCTAGGCCTAAATCGCTGGCTACTTCATAAAGCAGCAGGTGTTCGCACCCATTCTTTAGTGGCAATTGCAGCCGCTTTAGCGATATTAATCATTGGCAATGATGTACAAGATCAAGCGCAGGCAGTAAGTCGAGTATTACAGGGCTTACTTACTGGGCTAGGCTTTCTTGGTGCTGGCGTTATTATTCGAGAACCAAGCAATCAAAAGATTAATGGCTTGACAACTGCAGCAAGCCTTTGGGTCTGTGCAATTATTGGCGCTGCATTTGGCGGCGGACACTTTATTTTGGGCCTTACTGCCTTGGGTTTCATCATTTTTATCCTCCTAGTTGGCGGCAGCATTGAACATTTCGCCCGTAAGATAGTAGGAAGCAGCAAAATATCTGCATCACCCCCTACCCCTACTGAAGAAACTAATTCCAAATGAAATCGAGTATCCCTAAAAAAAATATTACCCCTAAAAAATCCGATTATGAGGATGAGCTTTATTTATTACATATTGAGCTCGTTAAGCTGCAACGCCACTTCATTAAAAATGGTGAGCGCATTCTGGTTATTTTTGAGGGTCGTGACGGTGCAGGCAAAGATGGCAGCATTAAACGCATCGTCGAGCATCTTAGCCCCAGAGAAACACGAATTGTTGCATTAGGCAAACCATCCGACCGAGAAACTGGCGAATGGTATTTTGAACGCTACGTAGCGCAGTTACCCAGCAAGGGTGAATTTGCCTTGTTTAATCGTAGTTGGTATAACCGCGCCGGCGTTGAGCATGTCATGGGATTTTGCACTGAAAAAGAATATCTGGAATTCATGAAAACGGTCAATGGCTTTGAAGCGATGTTAGTTGGCTCGGGTATGAAGTTAGTTAAATACTATTTAGATATTTCTAAAAAAGAACAGGCTGAGCGCTTAAAAGATCGCACAAAAGATCCGCTGAAGCAATGGAAAACCAGCCCCATTGATCAGCAGGCGCAAAAGAAATGGCTAGCCTATAGCAAAGCGCGTGATGCAATGCTGAAAAAAACGAATAATAGTGATGCGCCGTGGACAGTAATTCGGGCTAATGACAAAAAAATCGCCCGTATTAACTTAATTCAACATCTTTTGGCGACACTAAACTACCCGAATAAAAATAAGAAAATTTTGAAATTTGACCCACAAATTGTGGTGCAATGGCCAAGTAACTCCGCGATACTCCCGCGGCTAGAGCCCTAATTGACCTGACTTTTAATAAATGTGTCATATTTTAGGATAAAAATAATTACTAATCACTCATCGGGCTTGCTATGAATGAATCAGACCTCTATCGTCGTGCACAAGAAGAGCTTATGGATAGCCTTGATGAAGAGCTTGAAATGGAGATGGATGACGAGCGACTCAATACCGATCCCCTTACAACTGAGGAACGTGCAGCCCGTACTCATTATTTTAAAGAACTCATTCGCTTACAAAGTGAATTAGTCAAGCTCCAAGATTGGGTTGTAGCAAAAAAACTGAAGGTTGTTGTTCTATTCGAGGGTCGTGATGCTGCTGGTAAAGGTGGCGCCATCAAGCGCATAACCCAACGACTAAATCCTCGCGTATGCCGTGTCGTTGCTTTATCAGCCCCCAGTGAGCGAGAGCGCTCTCAATGGTATTTTCAGCGCTATATCAGCAGCCTCCCTGCTGCTGGAGAAATTGTGCTGTTTGATCGTAGTTGGTATAACCGTGCAGGCGTAGAAAGAGTAATGGGTTTTTGTAACGATGAAGAGTATGAGGAATTTTTCCGCTCAGTACCTGAGTTCGAAAAGATGCTAGTTCGTTCGGGAATTATTCTAATTAAGTATTGGTTTTCTATAACCGATGATGAACAACATCTGCGCTTTATGACCCGTATTCATGACCCCTTGAAGCAATGGAAGCTGAGTCCGATGGACCTCGAGTCTCGCCGGCGCTGGGAAGCTTATACAAAAGCGAAAGAAACCATGATTGAGCGTACTCATATTCCGGAAGCACCATGGTGGATAGTTGCGGGAAATGACAAGAAAAAGGCGCGTCTAAATTGCATCCATCATTTCTTGGAACAAATACCCTATCAAAGCATTGAACATGAGCCAGTGATTTTGCCTCAGCGAGTACATAACCCAGACTATACACGTGATCCAATACCAGAATCCATGTATGTACCTTCAGTTTACTAACGCAAATGATGCATCTGTAAATTTGAGATTTAAATAGTAGCTACTCTTTCGCTAGGGAACTGCAGAAGAAATTTGCTACCCTTCCCAAGGGTACTATCAATCTGTAGTCTTGCCTGATGCCGATTGGCAATGTGTTTAACGATTGCTAGACCAAGTCCGGTTCCGCCTGTCTCTCTCGACCTGCTTCGGTCTATGCGATAAAAACGCTCAGTCAGCCTAGGAAGGTGCTCGCTAGAGATCCCGGTGCCAGTATCGCTAACAGAAAAATTACCTTGGAAATGTTCATCAACCTCCCATTTGACAAAAATTTTACCGCCACTCGGAGTGTAATGTACCGCATTAGACAGTAGGTTACTAAAGGCTGAAAGTAACTCTTTATGGTTGCCTAAAATATCATGCTGTTCATCAACCGCAAATTCAATTTGATGATCGCCATGGGACAAGGCCTCAGCATCATTTTTCAATAAAGTAATGATACTAAGCATATCAATTGGCTGCATCAGTGGAGCGCAAATATTGGCCTCCAAGTTAGCTAAGGTCAAGAGATCTTCAACCAAGCTTTGCATGCGTTTTGCCTGTATTTGCATCATCTGCAAATACCTTGTGCGCTGGTCTGAATCTAAATCAAGCGTTAAGACTGTCTCTAAAAATCCAGTCATGACAGTTAAAGGTGTGCGCATTTCATGCGAAACATTCGCTACGAAGTCGCGGCGCATGGCTTCAGTTTTACGTAAATCAGTAATATCCTGTGAAAATAGTAAGCTGCGATTTTCAGCAAAAGGAAAGACCTGAAGCATTACCGTCAGATTTGCTGCTGGTCCCATTTGCTCTAATAATAATGGCTCATTAAAATTACGTTCTGCAAGATAACTAACAAATTCTGGTTTGCGTATTAAATAATTAATTTGTTGCAAAACATCGCGTTTATAACTTAAGCCAAAATAACTTTCTGCAGTTGCATTACACCACTCAATTTGATCCTGATCATCTAACATCACAATGCCATTTGGCGAGGCTTGCAGAGCCTGAATAAATCGTTCGTGCTGTAATTCAATTTGACGCACTTTTTGGCGCATACCCCGCGCAAACCGCTGTAAGCGGAAAAAAATATCTTCCCATTTACCGCTTACTGTCGGCACATTTTCACTATTTCCGGCAATAATATATTGTTGCAGGCGCTCCAAATTCACATATGAATTTACTAGCGGCAGCACTAAAGCGGCTATGGCAAAAATTAACCCAGCAGGGGCGCCCAAGTATTGATTACCCAGGATATAACCAAGTATTGCCAGGGTGAGCAATGTGCCAAAGCGTAACAAAATATCAAACATTGAGCAATCTTAGCAAAATAAGTTCATAAAATCTATGTTGCTGAAGCCTAAGATCCTGATTCTTATCGAAAATTTATTCATCTAGAGGTATTGTCACAATATAAGAATAGAATACTTTTTTATTTTAATGGGGAGCATAATGGGAGCATACCTTTATGAGGATGCAGTCAAGCAATTGCAAGAGACTGGATCAATCAATCTCATGGATTTAAGAGCACTTCCTTATACGGATCTCAAAGATTTGCTAGATGAAATCCAAGCATGGACTTTATATGCCAATGGCGACATGAAAAAGTTTAAGAAAATTTCTAAAAAGAATCGTGAAAAGCATAAGAAAGATCTAGTCTAGACAGATAATTCGCTCTTTTTAATACTTGATTGAGGCAATGAAATTACTACTAACAATTATTTTTGTGTTATTTTCAATAAGTATCTCGAAGGCTCAGCCGCTTCGTTTTGTTGCTTTCGGCGACATGCCCTATTCTGTGCAAGATGAGGTTCGTTATAAAAGGCTAATCGAGGAAATCAATAAAACAAAGCCGAATTTTAGTATTTCAGTTGGGGATATTAAGGCGGGCTCAATTCCCTGTAGTGATGCAAATAACGAGCGGGCTTTTCAAGAATTTCAAAATTTTCACGGCCCCTTAATCTACAGCATTGGCGATAATGAATGGACCGATTGTCATCGCGAAGAAGCAGGATCATTTAACCCAACCGAACGCCTTAACGCAATTCGAGCAAAGTTTTTTCCCTCCAATCAGAGTTTAGGGCAAAATAAACTTACCCTTGTGCGTCAGGCGGATGTACAAAGTCAATTTAAATCCTATGTAGAAAATTCCTATTGGATACGTAATAAGTTCCTATTTGTTAGCATAAATATCCCCGGCTCTAATAATAATTTTGAACGAAACTTAGAGTCAGTGCAAGAATATTTTCAAAGAAATTCTGCTAACTTAGCCTGGATTGACTATGCATTTCAACTTGCAAAAAAACAAGCATTAGCAGGTATTATTTTTGCCTACCAAGGAGATATGTTTTATAGCCCCTCTCAAGCAACTGAATTGTCAAGCGGTTATCGTGATACGCTTAATAGCCTTAGGCAGCATGCAGAAAGTTTGCATAAACCAATTTTATTAATTCATGGTGACTCTCATCGTCTAAAAATTGATCAGCCTTTAATGACGACGAATCAAAAATATGTTCTTGAAAACGTATTTCGTTTGCAATTAATGGGCGCTGATCAAGTGCAGGCGGTTGAAATAACAATTGACGCCGAAAAGCAAGCGCCATTTAGTTTTCGTCCCCTGATAGTTCGCTCTAATAGTCAGCAGTAATAGCCCGTAAATTAATGCCGTAAAATCCATGTCGAACAAGTAGCGACTGGCCCCTCAATAAATTGCGCAAGTTTTAGAGGTAACCGCATTGGTTTAATTAACATTTTTGCCGCCATCGCCAGTGGGTACTCTTTTTTAATTTGCGTGCTAAGCCGTTGATAAAGTAACTTAAATTGTCGTAAATCTTGCTGTTCTGTATTGGCTAAAGAATTATTAAATACATGCCACATTGCACATTCAGCATCGTCTTTACGTGCCTCAATGACCCGCCTCAATACAGCACCAAAAATTTGCCAGCGATTAGTAATACGGTCAACATTTAACTTATTAAAATAGGCATAAAAATGCTTGTAATGATTTATTTCTTCAGCACGAATTGCGAGTGCAATTCCTTTTAAAACAGGCTCATTTGTTTGTGTCGCTAGGGATTGATAAAAAGTAGCAGTACCGGTTTCAACCACACAACGAGCCACCATCTCTAACACATGGGTAGGCTCGTAGGCGCTAATAATGCATTTGCGTGAATAATCGCTAAAAAATTGGGAATAGGCAAATTCCCAATTAAAACTAGGCCATGCACGTTGAGCATAATTACGTAAAGTTGTGCCGTGGCGTACCTCTTCCTTTTGCCAACTAGATTCAAGCCATTCAACAATTTCATGGTCGCCGGCAAAGTATTGTGCTAGGTTGTTGCTATAAAGATCTGCAGCAATCTCTATAAATGACGCTGCCGTAACCAAATAAAATAAATCTTCACGATCACGAACTTGAGATATATCTAAGTGATCCCATGGGATAGATCCTAAATCCCATTTTATTGGCGTATTTGCAGACTGCAGCATCATCACCTCCCAGAACAAATTTTCAAACTAAAATTTATTTTAAGTTGGTAATATGTAAAAGCTGACTTAAAAGTGTCATTGAATTGTCATACTCGCCAAACTATTGACAATAAAATAACGCCTGACCCATCTTAATGGTGTCTCCTAACTTCCATTGGGGCATAAGCTTATAAGCTGGGGGCGCAAAAAAAAGTATTGTTGAGCCATGCTGAAACCAACCTAATTCACTGCCCCGCTGGAACTTAAAATGACACGGTATTTGATTTGGTCCCGGGTACTTTAAATGCAATAAAACATTCAAGCAATGCAAGCGAATACTAGCAACCAATATAGCCGCAACCGGTACCAAGGTAATAATTTGAGGATTATCTTGCTCGGCTAAGGCATATTCAATAACTGCCCGTTCATTTTTACAAAATAGACGCTCTACACGCTTCAGAGCAATTGGATTGACATTCCAAGTATCCCCAGATATGTAGGTAAGCTTTTTTAAGATGCCATCTACTGGGGCATGAAAACGATGGTACATACTTGAAGTTAAGCGCAATGTCACATAATCGCAGCCTTCATAACTAGCCGCTAACTGCGCATCAGGAATTAACTCCAATAAATTATAGGCAAATCCTTTGGCCTGGAATGCCATACCATCCCTTACTTGCCCAAATGCACCTATAAGTGCATCACAGGGGCTCACAAGCACGTTTTCAGCTTGATCAATGGGTCTTGCATTAGCCTTTAACTCTCTAGTAAAGCAAGCGTGCATGCTCTTAAAGTGGGTATTTTTTGCCTCAGATAAATCTAGTTGAGAGAAGAATTGCCAGGTTTTTATCGATAAAAAGGCTACCCAAGGATGCTCAATTTGACTAAACCACCCCATGAAGCGTGTTAGCGCGATACGGGGTAGGCGATTGGTCAACAAAAAATTCAGATCCTCTTGCCCAAGGATACGTTGCGTAATATTTTTAATTGACATATTTATGTCAAAAAAATGCAGTAAAAGTGTCAAGTAGAGACATAAGGAGTCGGCATGGAATATCAAATTGCATTGAGTATTGTAGGCGCAGGAATGGGTTTATTTTTAATTAAGAAAATCGTCTCACGTTTACAACTTTCAAAAGCCAAGCATCCCTCTTTAGCAGGACACTCGCGGATGGCAAAACGAGTCGCCCGCTTAATTCCGTATTACACATTTAATCAAACATCATTTTTTAATGTTGATAATGCTCCAGCTGAAATCAGCTCCTTGAGACGAACGGGTTTTGAGCGCCTTACGGGAATATTCAAACAGCGTTTTGCAAAATCTATCTTACTTACTAGTGAATCAGCACAAAATATATCAGATTTACAATTCACAGCAAGCTATCGAGTGCCTTTCCAATTTAATGATTATGTTGGCAAACATCTTAAAGCAGGCAGCTTCATGCAGTCATCTGCCGAAGTCACACTAACCGACCTTGACGGAAACATCTTTTATGACCTAACTGGCTCCTATGGGGTTAATGTATTAGGGTATGATTTTTATAAAAAATGTATTGCCGAAGGCGCTAGGCGAGTTGAGCAATTAGGCCCCGTATTGGGGTTTTATCATCCTATCGTTGCTGATAACGTCAAGAGGCTACAGGCTATTTCAAAGCTGCCAGAAGTTTCATTTCATATGTCTGGCACGGAGGCAGTCATGCAAGCAGTACGATTGGCCCGTTACCATACAAAACGAAGTCATTTGGTACGCTTTAATGGTGCATATCACGGCTGGTGGGAAGATGTTCAACCCGGCATTGGCAATCCCCTACCCCCACGCGAAACCTATACATTAAAAGAATCTGACCAAGATAGCTTACAGGTATTACGTACCCGTAAAAATATTGCTTGTGTCTTAATTAATCCCATTCAGGCTTTGCACCCCAATTCAGGTGCTCCTGGTGACTCATCCCTGCTCGATAGTAGTCGTAAAGCAAACTATGATCGATCCGCATATACCAAGTGGCTGCAAGAGCTCAGACAAGTCTGCACTGAAAAAGGTATTGTGCTAATTTTTGATGAAGTTTTTGTCGGTTTTCGCTTAGCACCGGGTGGCGCTCAAGAATACTTTAATGTGCAAGCAGATATGGTGACGTATGGTAAAACCTTAGGGGGTGGCTTACCTATTGGCGTTGTTTGTGGGCGAGCAGATTTAATGAAACGCTTTCGGGATAAAAAACCGGCAGATATATGCTTTGCAAGGGGCACATTTAACTCGCACCCTTATGTTATGGGTGCGATGCAGGTATTTTTAGAGCAACTCTCTACGCCTGCAGTTCAAGCACTTTATCAAGATCTTGATCAAATCTGGAATCAACGGGCAAATGATCTTAATCATCACCTTAGTGAACTTAATTTACCTGTCCAAGTGGCCAATATGTCATCTATTTGGACAGTATGTTACACCACGCCCAGTCGCTATAATTGGATGTTTCAATACTATTTAAAGGAACAGGGACTCGCGCTTAGCTGGATCGGAACGGGACGGTTTATTTTTAGTCTCAATTACACTGCAGCAGATTTTGCTGAGGTACAGACGCGTTTTATTGCCGCTGCTCAGGCAATGCAAGCTGATGGTTGGTGGTGGGAAGTGCCAGGTCTTAGTAACAAAGGAATTAAACGGCAAATTCTAAAAGAAATGCTATTCAGTCGAAAAAAATAGGTGGTACAGCCTTCAAAGCATTCCCACCTATCTTAAATCTTACCTATCAAACTTATTGCGCAAGGAGTAAATTAATGCGCTTCAACATGACCCATGGGATCAATTAACTGACCGCGTAGAAGATAAATTGGGGCGGTTGCATAAAGCTTCACATCATGAAACGGGTCGGTCAAAATTTTAGTCATCCACGCCAATCCAGCTTCAAATCCCTGCAAGAAAAATAAATGTACCGTTCGAAATAAAAGGCCGCCGGCTCCAAGCCATAACCACAATAAGCCAGTTTGGCGCACAAAACCCTCGGTATTGGTAAAAGTATTGAGCGCAATAAACTTTTGTAATAACACTGGATTAAAGTAGACGAAAACTGGAATCAACGCCCAAATTAATAACAATACAATTTTTCGATTAAGGTTGTAGCCTACTTTAATCTCTTCCTTATACTCATGGGTAGCTTGATTTACTGCATCATACCCTTTAGGCTCAAAGAAAAAATGACCACTTTGACGCGTTGTCATTGCCACCAGCCAAGCCAATAATGAAGCTGCAATCGGGTCACTAAAAAGTAGTACATACGAACCCAGAAAGCTCAATGCGCTTACTAAATGTAAGGATTGATTAATTCGACTATGGTGATAGTAACGGTGATCATCCCAACGCTGGATTTTGAGAGTTTCAAGAAATTGAATCAATGTTGGCTCCTAATTGAAAAAATACTAATAAAAAAAATGGCGTCAAAATGACCTAACATTTTTTACTATTTAATGTTACTTTTATGACAATAAGAAGAAAAAAGTGACTTTTTCATCAATTTGTTATATTTCATGTGAATACTTCGGGTATGACCCTAAGCCTGCCCTTGCAGATCGCAATTGTTACCGAAACTTATCCTCCCGAAATAAATGGGGTGGCAAGTACTATTGCCCGCTTTATCAATGGTTTGCATGAATGCGGCCATTCTATTTCCCTCATTCGGCCCCGCCAGGGACGTGGGGATCAAGCTAGAGACCAGGAGCGATTTTCTGAGGTCTTAGTCTCTGGAATACCTATTCCTGGCTATAGTGCATTAAAAATTGGTTTACCTGAAAAAAATATGCTCATAAGGAAATGGGTAAAACAACGGCCTGATTTAGTCCACTTAGTAACAGAAGGCCCTTTAGGATGGTCGGCACTACAAGCTGCAAAAAAACTGGGTATTCCAGTTTGTTCTGACTTTCGGACTAATTTTGATGCCTATTCTTCTCACTATGGATTTAGTTGGCTAAAAAGTTCAATTCAAAAGTACATGCGCTACTTTCATAATCGTAGTAATTTTACGATGGTACCCACTCAAGCCATGCGCGAACAACTATACAAACAAGGCTTTGAGCGATTGAAAGTAGTTGCACGAGGTATTGATACTGATTTGTTTAGTCCTGCCAAACGATGTGATAAATTACGGCAGCGCTGGGGAATAAAAAGTAAACAAAAAGCGATTTTATATGTTGGCCGTTTAGCATCGGAGAAAAATTTACAACTTAGTGTAGATTCTTTTAAGGCAATGCTACAAATTGATCCAAGTTTAAAAATGATTTGGGTTGGAGATGGTCCAGAAAGAGCTGCGCTTGAATTAAGTTGCCCTAATAGCATATTTGCTGGCATGCAAACTGGGGAAAGTCTTGCACAATATTACGCCAGTAGCGATATTTTCCTATTTTCTAGTGTTAGCGAAACTTTTGGAAATGTTACATTAGAAGCAATGGCAAGTGGTCTTGCAGTAGTTGCCTTTGACTATGCCGCAGCGCAACAGTTTATTAAAAACGGTAGTAATGGATTACTCGCTGAAATGCATAATTCGTTAGCATTCATCGCGCAAAGCCAATCTATTGTCAGGGATTCAGTTGATTTACAACACATCAGTCAACAAGCACGGCTAACCACACTAGACCATTCTTGGAAAAAGGTTACCAAACACTTGGAAGATAATTATCGCGATTTAATACACAATTCAAAAACTGATTGTGGTGTAATGTCAAAAAATTTAATTAGGTGTTAACTGGGTTCTTGGTTATGCGATAACCGCTACCTCTTACAGTCTCAATTAAATGGTCGCAATTATTTGGTGCTAATGCTGCGCGTAAGCGCTTAATATGGACATCAACAGTCCGTTCTTCTATATAAACCTCATTGCCCCAAACGCGATCAAGTAAGGCCGATCTTGAGTGAACGCGCTCTGGATTTGACATTAGAAAATGCAGTAGTCTGTACTCTGTTGGCCCTAATGCAATTGCTTTATGACTTGAATCAGGTAATGTCGCCATTAGCCGATGAGCAACTGGATCAAGTTTCAGTGGTCCGATAGCTAAGGGTCGCTCCTCTATGGCTGGCGCTTGGCGTCGAAGCAAGGCATTAACTCGTGCAACTAATTCTTTTGGGGAAAATGGCTTGGTAACAAAATCATCAGCTCCTGCATTCAGGCCCTGTACTTTATCAAGCTCTTCGCCTTTAGCTGTTAGCATGAGAATCGGTAAAGCGGCTGTTTTAGGCGAATTACGTAGTTCTTTTGCAAACTGAACTCCGGATTTTCCCGGTAACATCCAATCTAAAATTAATAGACTTGGCAGCGCCTCTTTCATCATTGCTGCAGCCTGATCAGCCTGAAAGGCGCGTTCTACTTCAAAACCAGCATGGGTAAGATTAATGGCAATGAGTTCTGCGATTGACGGCTCGTCCTCTACGATAAGGATTCGCTGAATTGTCATCTATCTCGCCCCCTGTCAATTAAAATTATTCTGATGCCTGTCGAAGAATTTCTGCGTGAGGTAAATGCCGGATATCTGCGCCTTTAACAATATAAATAACAAATTCAGCGATATTTTTTGCATGATCACCAATGCGCTCGATCGCCTTTGCTATGGTGAGCATATCTAAAGCGGGAGTAATAATTCGGGGATCTTCCATCATATAAATAATAAGTTTACGCACAAACGAGCGGAACTCTTCATCAATGAGCTTGTCTTCCTTTATAACATCAGCTGCTGCAATCGCATCTAGGCGAGCAAAAGCATCAAGGCTTCTCCGTAGCAAAGAAATTGCCATCTGCCCAGAAAGTTCAATCTCAGCAACATTAATACCGGGATTATTCGCTGCCTCAATAATGCGCTTAGTACGTTTGGCAACACTTTCAGCCTCGTCACCTGCCCGCTCTAAATTAGTAATAGCTTTAGATACTGCCATTACTAACCTTAAATCACGCGCAGTAGGTTGGCGACGAGCGATAATTTCAGTGCATGCCAAATCTACATCGATTTCAAAATCATTCACTGTTTTTTCGCGCTCGATAACTTGATTGCAGGACTCTAAATCCATTTCAGTAAAAGCGTGCATGGCATTAGATATTTGTGACTCAACCATACCACCCATCTCAAGTAACTTACTACAGAGCGAATTTAAGTCAGAATCAAATTGCGATGAAAGGTGTTTATCTGGCATATGCCCTCTTAATTAGCCAAACCGGCCCGTAATATAATCTTCTGTTTCTTTGCGCTTGGGTTTAACAAAGATTTCATCTGTTTTACCAAATTCAACTAATTCACCTAAATACATATAAGCTGTAAAGTCAGAGACACGAGCCGCCTGCTGCATGTTATGGGTGACAATTGCAATGGTGTAGTCTAACTTAAGTTCATTAATTAATTCTTCAATTTTGCCGGTTGATATTGGATCTAATGCTGAAGTTGGCTCGTCAAGTAATAAAACTGAGGGCTTAACAGCAACCCCTCGCGCTATGCATAAACGTTGTTGCTGGCCACCAGAAAGCGATAAGCCACTTTGATTTAACTTATCTTTCGATTCACCCCATAAGGCAGCCTTATTAAGCGCCCATTCTACACGTTCATCCATTTCCCCCTTAGAGAGTCTTTCATATAAGCGCACACCAAAGGCAATGTTTTCATATATCGACATTGGAAACGGGGTAGGCTTTTGAAAAACCATACCTATACGAGAACGAAGTAAATTTAAATCTTGCTTTGGATTAAGGATGTTTTCCCCATAAAAATTAATTTCGCCCTCCGCCCGTTGTCCGGGGTAAAGATCGTACATGCGATTAATTGAACGCAAAAGAGTAGACTTACCACAACCCGAAGGTCCAATAAAAGCGGTGACCTTACGCTCTTGAATATCTAAATTAATATTTTTCAAACCCTGATAAGAGCCATAGTAAAAATTTAAGTCTTTAATTTCAAGTGCATTTTTAGCTATGTATGGATTAGATCCAGATAAATCATCAAGCAAAGCATCGGTCAGGACTCGAGCTTCCTGTGTGTCGTTAGTATTAAAAACAGTTCGCATATTTTTCATCCTTGCACCTTCTCACGAAATACGACTCGAGCCAAGATATTAAGTCCTAGAACAGCAATCGTAATTAATAGTGCGCCCCCCCATGCTAGGCTCACCCAATTATCATAAGGACTCATGGCAAACTGGAAAATCACCACTGGTAAATTTGCCATTGGTGCGTTCATATTAGTTGAAAAGAATTGGTTATTTAAAGCAGTAAATAATAGTGGCGCAGTTTCGCCGCTAACGCGAGCCAAGGCTAATAAAATGCCTGTTATAACACCGCTTTTTGCTGCTCGAAGTGTGATACTAAAAGCAACTTTCCATTTCGGGGTTCCCAGTGCATAAGCTGCCTCACGCAAACTGCCGGGCACAAGTTGCAACATGTTCTCTGTTGTTCTTACTACTACTGGAATAGCGATTAGCGCCAAAGCAATCGTACCAGCCCACCCCGAAAAATGGCGAACTTGAGCTACGACTAGCGCATACACAAACAAGCCAATAACGATCGATGGTGCTGATAACATAATGTCAGTTACAAAACGGGTAATTGACGCAACCTTACTACGATTGCCGTATTCGGATAAATATAAGCCTGCTAGCACGCCAATAGGCGTACTAATTAAAGTGCAGCACCCAATCAACATAATGCTGCCGACAATTGCATTTGCTAAACCGCCTCCTTCAGATCCTGGGGCAGGTGTGCTAGCGGTAAATATTTCCCAATTAATTGCTGCAAAACCTTTTAAAAATAAGACGCTCAAAATCCAAAATAAAAAAAGCATACCTACCGTCATCGCGGTCATCGATAAAAAAAGGCCTATTTTATTGTTACGCTTTCGGCTATTAAAAATTGATGCGTTAATCGGCTTCATCTGATTCATGATTTAAGTCCCTGCTTTGCTTCCATGCTAACAAGCATCCATTTTGCTAGTGCTAGGACCACAAAAGTAATCACAAATAGAGCTAAACCTAAGGCAAAAAGAGATGAAAAATGTAAGCCAGGAGCAGCTTCACCAAATTGGTTGGCTAAGGTAGAGGCAATTGAACTGCCAGGCGCAAATAAGGATGGCGATAAGCGCAAGGCATTACCAATCACAAAAGTAACAGCCATGGTCTCGCCTAGTGCGCGCCCTAACCCCAACATAATGCCGCCAATGACGCCTGCCTTTGTGTAAGGGAAAACAATCTTACTAACAACTTCCCAAGTTGTGCAGCCAATCCCATAGGCCGATTCTTTAATTACTGGTGGAACGATTTCAAATACATCACGCATTACCGAAGCGATAAAGGGCAAAATCATCATTGCTAGAATTAAACCAGCGCACAGCATACCAATACCATTAGCAGGACCAGAAAATAGTAAGCCAATCAGCGGAATTTGTCCAAATGTTGTAGCAAGTGCCGGCTCAATATAATCAGCAAAAATGGGGGCAAATACAAACAAGCCAAACATGCCATAAATAATGGATGGAACAGCTGCCAATAGTTCAACTGCAGTACCCAAAGGACGGCGTAAATAGCTGGGACAAATTTCAGTTAAGAATACGGCAATACCAAAACTGAGGGGGACAGCAATAAGTAATGCGATTATTGAAGTAACAAGAGTTCCGTAAATGGCGATTAGGCCGCCAAACTTATCTTTACCAATATCCCACTCGGGATCAATAAAAAAACCGAGACCAAAGGTACTTAATGCGGGCCAAGCATTAATAAACAAGGAAATCATGATGCCTAATAAGGCAAACAAGACAATCATTGCAAAAAACTGCGTTATATGGTGAAAAGCAAAATCTTGAATGCGCTGTAATTTTGCAATTTTAATTGCTTGCTTAGAGGGCATCCCAGAAGAAATAACTGAAGTTGACATATATAAAAGCCACTGCTTAAACAGCCCCATAAAAAAAGGGGCCGCTAAGCTGACTTAAGTAAATTTACTTAACTTGCACTTTAGTAAAAACATTTTTACGAATAAAGTCTGTGGTGGCGTCTGGCAGAGGCACATACTCTAACTCGGTAGCCATTTTCTTACCATCTTTAAAAGCATAATCAAAGAACTTCAAAACTTCAGCTGCATTAGCCTTGTTCTCAGGATTTTTATAGACCAAAATAAACGATGCGCCAGTGATCGGCCATGATTTTGCACCCGGTGCGTTGGTAATAAAAGTACCCATTCCTGGAATCTTCGCCCAATCGGTACCTGCCGCAGCTGCGGCAAAGGTTTCATCATCTGGCTCAACATACTGCCCTGCTGAATTTTTCAAGGCAATATACGTGAGGTTATTTTTCTTGGCATAGGCATATTCAACATAGCCAATTGAATTTTTTACTCTGGTGACATTAGCAGCAACGCCTTCATTACCTTTGCCGCCAACGGTGGAAGCTGCGGGCCACTTGACAGAAGAACCCGAGCCAACAGCATCTTTCCAAAGCTTGCTGGTCTTAGCTAAATAATCTGTAAAAATTGCGGTAGTGCCAGAACCATCAGCACGTGTAATCACCGTGATATCGCCAGCAGGAATTTTTACTCCTGGATTCATGATGGCAATACGCTTATCGTTCCAATTAGTAATACTGCCTTGAAAAATATCCGCTAAAGTGGGGCCGTCTAACTTAATTTGACCTGACTTCACGCCTTCGACGTTAATCACTGGCACCACACCGCCAATAATGGCAGGAAACTGCACCATGCCATCTTTTTCCAGCTCTTCAAAAGAAACGGGGTTATCAGTTGCACCAAAGTCAACGGTTTTAGCTTTAATTTGTTTGATGCCGCCACCTGAACCAATCGACTGGTAATTCATGCCATTGCCGGTTTTTGCCTTATAGGCTTCGGCCCATTTCGCATAAACAGGATAAGGAAAAGTTGCGCCCGCGCCGGTGATATCTAACGCGAAAACGGACACTGAAAAGGCCGTAGCAGAAACCACTGCACCTACTGTGATGGCTTTTTTGAGCAAAATATTCATTATTAATGGGTCCTTTAGGAAAGCTTAAGTGAGCGGGTGAAACTGAATCAACTCAGCCAGAATAAGACTTCCATATGACCTTTTTATGACAATCAAAACAGAATCGTTTGAATTGTTAAATAACTATATAAATCAATTACTTATAATATAATCTTAAAAATTTATTAAGCTTCTTTAGGTACCACAGCTGCAATCTGTTCGGCGCTACTTTGCGCTAAGGCTGCGTCTTGAGCCTCCACCATGATGCGTAAAACCGGTTCGGTACCTGAGGGGCGGATTAATACCCGCCCGCGCTGGCCTAAGGTGCTCTCGGTAGAAGTTATTTTCGCCTGTAGCTGCGCGTCG
>Ga0209084_1000842_pt1 | contig 27815 bp, 45 predicted proteins | sample C_130820_MF_Meta_FD_187309 | JGI IMG/M metagenome (GOLD analysis project Ga0209084, IMG submission 187309) | Freshwater microbial communities from Lake Croche, Canada to study carbon cycling - C_130820_MF_MetaG (SPAdes) (version 2) | ecosystem: Environmental > Aquatic > Freshwater > Lake...
GGATCACGGCAGGGATAGAATACTGTGGCACACCGGCAATGTTTAGCCGACGTTCGTAATCGTTGTCATCGAAATAGAGCGGATAGAAACGTTCATCATACAAGCCAACAGTTTGCACAGCCTGTTCACCCAACACCATACAAGTCCATTTCGGTTCAATGACAGGATGGCCCACACCTTCAGGGTTAGCGTGGTCAGCAATGGTCTGCATCGCCCCTGGTTCGAAGTGTGCATCATCATTGATTAGCACCCAGTAAGGTGCGTAAGGTGTTGCTTTCACTATCAGGTTCCAAGCACCGACAAGTCCGAGGCCGTAGGGAATGCGGATAACCCACATTTTTTTTACTGCGGCAGGTTGGTTCGGCTGCCAAGAATCAAGCCCTGAGTTGTCAACAATGACTAAGTGTTCAACAGGGTAATCAATGCTTGCCAAGAGTCGGTCAGCGAGGTCGAAGCGTTTGAGTGTGGCAAAGCCGAGAACAGGAATCATCGAGCTTCTTTGCCCCAACCTGTGCCTTTAAAGTTGACCATACCAAACGTGTAATCGCGGCGCATAGGTGTTTTGCACTTCTTACAGGTTTGGTTGCCAGGTTCAGGGTCGTGGATAGATCGCGCCAACCCTTGCTTCTTGCCACACTTATCACAGACATAACCATAAACAGGCATCAGTTTCCTCTCATCGTGGACGTGCAGGGAATCGAACCCTGGTCTTGTTGCTTCGCCATAGACGTTTTAGACAACAATCAAAACCCTTTCACGCCCTAGTCAACAACCAGTTTAGTTACAGCACCGGTAAACGACTTGCCCTTCTCAACAACAAAAGTCACCAAACCAGGTGCCGAGTCCTCGCCCGAGCCGCGCATAAACCAACCCGAACCGTTGTCAAGTGTTGCAGCTTGAACCCAGAAGCGTGAACGGCCGCGATCATCACAACCCAACTCTTGCACTCTCAAGTGGTGGAAGTGGCCCGAAACAAGAATCGTCGCGCTCGAAATAGGACTATTACCAAACGATGACTTACGCCAAAAGTCTGGCACACCATCAGGTCTGCTTGCCTGGTGTCCGTGAACCAAACCAATCCTGTGACCAAACACTTCGAGAGTTAGAGACTCGTCGTGTGTTGCCGGTTCAAAGAAACGAATAGGTAATTCTTTTTCGGCGGCGAGTCGAGCCAGTTGACGGCCAATAAAAATGCCCCAGTCATCCGTTGGTGTGCCAACAACCTGTTTCTGCACACGCCACTGGCAATGATTAGAACCAACAGAGGCATAGGTTACGTCGGGAACCAAAGCACACAAGTCCTTCAGCAACTCGTAAAGAATTGTGGTCGCAACGTCGAGTTGATTCATAATCGAGAGGTCGTTCGTTCTGAGCTGTTGCAAGTTAGCGGCGTTCGAAAAGTTTTCAATCAAGTCACCAACATCCATAACAACAATGCGTGACGGTTTCACACGCTTCACCTGGTCAAGCAGTTGCGCCTTCACATCCTCGACTCTGGCCAACAGTTGCTCAATACCTCCACGGTGGTCAACCTTGCCAATTTGTAGATCAGACCAACACACAACCAAAGCCTTCTCCGTTGTGCCAGGCTTACCAACCTTGACGTTCTTTTTCGCAGCGGCAAACAGAGCCGGCAAATCAGCAACAACAGTTTTCAGTCTGAAATGGAAACGGTAAGAAGTCAGCCACTCACCGTCATAACGTTGCCAACGCGACGTGCGCGGATTACCAACAACCTCATACTTGTCCGGCGAGTAACCAGCCTCCTCAAGAAAATCAAGAAAATCAACACCGTCAGCTAAACCGCTAGTCGTAGCAGTTCCTTCAACACCATCAAACTCCACAGCCACAGGGCCAAGAGGTGACGATTCAATCTTTGGTGCGACCTTCAAATTTTCTAACAAGAGCAAAGCCCCGTTCTGTGACGTTTAATCGAACCCTGACTGAGAACGACACCTTTCAAGGCTAACGCAGTTTCAAGCGCAAGATACTTCCAATCGGGGTTCATTACGGCTTGAGCAAGAATGGTCGAGTCGGTTGGTTCCAGCGTTTCGAGTAACGTGCGAACAGCGCAAGGCCATCGACGTTTAGGTGGTGTTAGATCACTGAGTAAGCTCATCAGAGTTCCCAACAATCAGGCGGCGCAAATCAGACAAAGCAACATCGCCACGCATCGGCGCAGAGCGAAACAAATCATCCAGCAAACCCAAAATGCGTTCCTGCTCAGACTGTCGGCCCTTAGCAAAGTTCTCATACATAAACGCTTTGAGCACTCCCCGAGTAATCGGCACAATGTCAGTGGCAGCCACAACGCGCCCCACTACACTTGCACACCTTCGGCTGATCGACACCATAAGGCGAAGACACCGAAGACATAACCGAATTAGCAGCATCAATAGCATTAGCCATCGAATCAATCAGGTCAGCCAACGGCAAACGAATCGCATCCATATCCGCCGACCACACCAGGTTCTCATCACGCAAAATGTTTGTCGCAATCGAAACATCCAACTTAGTCATTTGTTATCCTTCTTCTTCTCAAGCTCGACAATCCATCGAGTCAACTCCAAACTCGACGGCGAATTAGCCGGAGTCAAATCACGCAACGCAACCAAACGGCGTTCAATCTCGTCACTATAGGCGCGATGATTACGCACCATCATTGCCCCAATAACCGAAGGATGAATAAAAATCTTGTGATCCTCACGTTCCGGCAACTGGTCACGATCAAGGTCAGGCAAATCAGTGACCTCATCGCCCATAGTTTCACGCACCCAAACACCAAACGCATCCAGGCGAATAATAGACTTTTCGGTCAGGTAAGCGAGTAGTCGTTGCCTCTCAGCAAACACACCCTCACGGAACCCTTCCTGATAGTTGTAACGTGCCTCAGTTTTCTTATCGACTTCCATCAGTGTTCCTCTCAATAGTTGCGATGGCTTCAAGTAGTGCCTGGTAACGGTCAGCATCACCAGTCAGGTAATAAGAGCGTTTTAGTGACTCAAGCAAATTGATTATTCTTTTGCGTTCGGCAAACAACGCTTCACGAATCATTTCACCCGACGACTTCTTCACGGTTGACCCCAGTTCGACTGGCGGCCGTAACGTTTTTGGTAAGCCTTCTGGTAACGCATTTGTGCTTTGTGTGCTTGCAGCTCGGCAGACACCCAAACACGAGCCGTAATTTTTACCCAAAGCAACGAACGCAACGAGCGTGTTCCAACACTGCGACGGCTCATCGAGTCACCGCCCTGCCCAAAGCGATCAGGCCAACAATGAACCCGAGGATTAGCAACGGCCCTAAAATGCCGGCCAACGGAACAAGCAGCCAGGTCACAAAGTTTAGAAACAGGTTCAGCGCAAAGTAACCGCCAATAAATAGCAAAACAATTTTCATTCGATTTCCTCTCGAACACACCAACTTGGTGCTAAAACCAATCTAAACGATACAGCTCACAAACTGGGTAAAGAGTTAGGTAACGATTCGATAACAGAAATAACGACGTGAACCCCAAAAGGGCAACCGTCAGAATAGCGTTTGGCAGCCAAAATGTCGGTGATAATCGCATCGTCGCTGATCAGGCCCGAAACGGTTAGCGCATCACCAATCGCTCGCACGAGCTTGTCCAAGTCGTAAGGCGTTGTTGGGAGTTCACGTTTCACAGTTTTAGGTCGAGTCACACAAAATGACATTTCGACACGAATCGCCTGGTCAAAGAAAACAACGTGTTCATCATCCAACCAACGCTGCTGGATAGCGTTCACAACAGCCAAACGCCACGGCTTCAGTTTCTTATCGTTGCTGGCAATCATTCGACCGTTGCCAATATGTTTCATCGAGCCTTGCCCGACCGGTTCCCCCAAAACGGCGAAACTAAAGCTCGACATCATCCTGAAATTGTTTCTGCGCCCAAGTGTAACCAACCACCATTGCGCTGATCACAGTAAGACAAGCCAAACCAGAACCAACAATGATAAGCCAAAGACTGTTCGCTTCAGCAACCAAACAAAACAGCACAAACGCGACCGCTAACACAATCACAGACTTGAGCATTAGAACGGCGCATCCTCGACAGGTGCAACGGCACGAGTCTGTGGCCCAAACGACTTTTCAACAATCACAGTTGAAGCTGAAACGTGCAAGTTGTAACGAGTCGTTCCCTGGTATTCCTCAGCAACAGTTTTCTGTGTGCCAATAACAGTGATCAAGTCACCCTCAGCCGGTAACGCCTGGTCACCAACCCAAACGGTAAAGAACGTGCGGCCAACAGTCTGCCAGTCACCGTTCTCATCCTTCTTGCTGTGGCGTTCAACAACCTTGACACCCTTGCTGCCTAGAACACGCTCGACGATACCTTTTAGTTTTACTTCAGCCATTTTTTGGCTCCTCTCAGTTTGTTCATCAGTTTATTCCAACCCTGCGACATTACGGACGATATGGTCAACGCGCACGCAATCAGTGTGAGCGCACAAACGATAGCCAGGAAGATACAACACCCCGTCAAGAACAGGGTTATCCTTTTCGTCAAAGTCACCACCCCACGCCAAACATTCCTCAGACCCATACTTTATCCGTTCACTCCTCGTAGCCTTACAACCGTCACAACGAATCTGTTTATTGCGTTTCCCTGCAATCTCCCAACGGAAACCACACCTCGGACATTCTGCATAAACATACACTCACTAAGGCTAGTTTGATTTTTCTGCATCGGCAAACAGGTTTATTTGATTCTTGAGTAATGGCCTTCAAAACCAAACTGCAAAACGTCAGTCTGGCCGTGACGATTCTTAGCAACGTTCATCGTCAAAACGTTCGGCTGATCCTTGTCACGGTGCAACAAAATCACAACATCCGCATCCTGCTCAATCGAACCGGAGTCGCGTAGGTCACTCATTTTCGGCATCGAGTCTTTACTTCCCTCAACGTTACGGTTCAGCTGCGCCAACACAATCACCGGAACATCCAAATCCTTAGCCAACACCTTCAACGCACCAGTCACCATAGTCATCGCCTCATAACGATTCCGACCCAACTGCACATCCGCAATCAAACCCAAATAGTCAACAACCAAAGCCTTCAACGGAACACCCTGGCGTTTGATAGACCGCGCAAAGTTACGAATCGAAGCCAACGACTGATTACCTCGGTCGTTTATTGTTAGTAGGTTTTGCAGTTCACTCGCCCGAGCATCAATGCGGTTTTTCTCAACCGTTCCAATCAGGCCACGATCTAAGGAATCCATCGGAATCGATAACACCTGGCTAACCAACCGGTTCATTAGTTCACGCTTGCTCATTTCAAGTGAATAGAACGCCACAGCCCCAGACTCCTCACCCTTCGGCAAAACAGTCGCGTGACGAGCCAACCCAAAAGCCAACTGCAAACCAACCACAGTCTTACCAACACCAGGTCTTGCCCCAATAACGTAAAGCCCACCCTTACGGAACCCATTCAGCAAATGATCAAGTTTGCCGATACCGCTAGAAGGGTTTATCACATACTCGTCAAGGCTGGCCCGATACGTTCTCAAGCTCGAAGGCAAATACTCCACCTCGTCAGCCACAGTAGTCAGTTGCAACAAGTCCAACTGCCGATAAGCCGACTCCAACACCTCGTCACCCGACAAGTCAGACACGGCCTCCTCAACCAACATCGTGCCAGTCTGTTGCAAACGCCTCTTCAAAGCCGACTCGCGCACCTTGCTGGCATAAAACACAGCCGTCGAAGCAGTAGGGCATTGGCTAGTGCATTTAGTCAAATACTCGGTCGCAAACTTATCCGACATAGAAATCAAATCAATCGGATCACCAGCACCGGCACGTCGAGCAAACTCCAACCAAACCTTCTCAGCCAACGGTTCAAAGAAATCCGCAGCCGACAGTTCAACCTCGTCAAAAGTTCGGGAACCACCCAAAAGGACAGCACCAATAAGTGCCTGTTCGATACTCATCGCTTGACTCGATTCTCAGGTTTGACAAACCATTCATCCATTACACGAGTCGAATAAGCACCCTTGTTGAATTTGTCAGCCTGGCGCATCCAAGTCCGAAACTTGGCAGCCATATCCTTAACATCCTTTTGCTTACCGTTAGCAATAATCCAATCAATCATTGCTTGCACTTCAGAATCAAGATCAGCGTTCGGGTATTGCTGTTCGAGCTTCAAACGCTCATCGTTAGGCAACAACCAATCATTTTCGAAAGTTTTTCGTTTTTTGCTTTCTAATATATTTATATTCTTAATTAAGTTATCTTCTTTAGTTGGTTGATTTTCCACCTGTGGATTTTCCACCTGTGGATTTTCAACCTCTGGAAGTTCCAAAGGTTGATTTTCAGCCTCTGGGTCACAAATGGTAAAAGCAAGCGCACCATTGCGGCCATCATCCTGGCGAGTATGTTGCGTTTTTAGATAACCAAACTTGACAAGCTCAGCGATAGCCGAATCGACCCTGTTGCGCCCACCAGCAGACTGCTCGATGATTTGCCGACGAGTAATCAGGTAACCGATTTGGTGGCTTAGAAGATAGACGAGCAACCCTTTTGCCTGTAACGACAATTTCGGATCACGCAACCAAAGAGTCGGTGCTTGAACATAACCCTTATCGAAGGGTAATTCGGAACGATAAATACCTGGTTGCATTAGAACGTGCCAGGTTCCAAGTAACCGTAACGCTCAAGCTGTATCAGTGCTGACTCAAGGACCGCTTGCGGATCACTAAACTTTGTGCCATTCGTGGCGTAAAAGTCTGCTGCCAAAGCCGTTATGTTGTTGAACGCGGTTGCTTTGACAAGAATCCCCAACTCGACGAGGGAGAGTCGTTCATCCATAATCCACGCAAAAGGGATTTGGGCCGTCTCATTTTTTTGCGGTTTTACAATACTCAATTTACTGCCTTTCGTTGGTGAAGGCAGTAAACTTATACTGCCAACAGTCGGTTTGTTGGTTTTTGCGGTCAGGTCATTTTGTGTGGCCTGGCCGCTTCTTTTATCTTATACCCGCTTGACTCGGGAGTTGTATTCCTGAGCTTCCGCTAACGCCATAATAAGCCCAAAATTTGAAACCGTTGCATTTCGTTTCTTCGGCGTTTTGTAAACCGGCATCACAAACGCAACAGCAGCTCGTTCGGTGTGGTGAACGACACGAACACAGTCACGGTGCTTACAAGTTGACTCATCCAAGTAAAGCCGTTGGCCCCATTCATCAATCGGGTAATCGTCGGCATCAAAAAACCCCTGGTGTGGCACACAGTAATCTTCCGCGTATTGCACACGAAACAGTTGCCTTGCCTGGCAGTCTCGACACAACGGCGTTTTGCCACGATCCAAAGACTTCCGGTAACCATCCTCAGACAAGCAAGTTCGACCACAACGGTCGCAATCGTAAAGCATAAAAGTTCCTCTCAAAAAACTTATTTCTCTACGAGGATACGCCCCCACTTGTTATCAAGCAAATACCAACGATTAGTCGGGTAATGGTAGACCGGTGTGGTTTCGGGAACCGCGCCCCTGTCACACTTCCAACCAGCCAAACGAGCCGACTCAGCAGCTCGCGACGAGGCTTCCATTTCAAAGTTCACAAACCAACACAACAGAATCAAGTTTGCAGGGTTATCGCGCCTATTAGAGCCACCCATCCCCCGATTAACTCGGTGCTGGACAGTAATGTTTTCCGTCGTGCCACAATGCCAACAGACCTCGTCATCACGAGCAACAAGTTTCTTACGATCAGCCGGCTTCAACGCCCAACCCCCGAAGTCTTATACGTCAACTCAACCATCCTGGCTTGCGACTGCACGTTCGTTTGAACATCCTGCAAATGGCGCAACTTAGCCTTCACACGGTTCAGTTTTGCTTTAGCAATATCCAACTCAAACTTTACTTCCGCGGCAGCCAACGTTGCCAAAGCCTGACGATCCAACGCGGTTCCTTGCGAATCCAAGACAGCCTGTGCCTGAGTTCTGGAATACTCAAAATCCAAACGAGCCACCTCACTCTCACAATCAAACAATGCGTCAACGCCCTTAGCGGCCTCAGCGCGAACCAAAGCCAGTTCATTGATTATCGTGTCGGGTGTTTGAAACTCCATTTTTTAGCCTCTCAGACAAACGAAAAACCTCAACCTTAGCCAACTCAGCAATCTCAAACTGGCCAACAACCAACGCCAACTCACGCAACTCATTTTGTTGCTTTATTGCCGCCCACAGAATCGCCCGTGTCTTTGAATCCATCAGCTCGTTCCTTGATAACCGTCAAAACATTGTCAGCCGCACCAGCCTGGCGAGCCTCTTGCCATAACATTCTTAGTTTATCTACATCGACCAGGTTCGCAGCCTCAGTGATCCAGTCACGATTGTCCAGGCTTCGAACAACCTTTTGCATTTCCTCACGGCTCGGGCCACGAGACCCACCCAAAGCCCAACGAAGCGCACGACCCAAAGCCGACGTGTTCGCGTTCTCCAAAGCAGAAGTCTTGTTGGCCATACCTTGACCATCAATCTCAAACGCCCACTCAGTAGCCTTCGGCAAATCATTCGCCTGGTCATCAGCCGACAAATACACTCGCGCCTCAACAACCCACACACCCTTCTCACGATCCTCCGGTGTCGAATGGTTCAGCAACACACAACGCAAGTCAGGGAACGCCTCAATCGCTCTCGCGTGACGTTGCTCAACAGTCTCGTAACTGTTCAAATCAAAATTAGCCATTATTTGTTTCCCTTCTTAGCGACAAGAAACGGTGCTGCACCGTTCCGACCAGCCTGGCGAGTAACAATCACGTCACCGTCAAGCAAACCCTTCTTAGCATCCCCCATTTTGTCCAACACTTGCGACTTCAAAGCAAACAAACCAGCCTCAGCCTGAGCCGCAGCTTGTTGAGCGTTCAAAAACTCGACACCTAAATCACCCAACTCCACAGCCTCGTCGCTAATCTCAGGGTTCAAAGCCCTAACCGTTTCGTAAGTGTTTGCCGAACCATCCCAATCAGGTCGTTCACCCGACTCCAAAGACCCCAAAAACTTGATCACCAGGTCACGGTCAACGCTTTGCTGAAACTCGTCAGCCTCAATCAAATATTCGCGATACTTGTTGCCGGTAAACAATGCACAAACAATGGCTTCTTTGAACCCAAAAACACGCAAATAGTGTTGCACTTGTGTCCGGTAGTAGCGTGGAACACCCTCAGAACGCCCCAGAACGCCGTGTGTGCCAATTTCCCAATCGTCAGGGTAGGCAGCCGTTTTGATTTCGATAATGCCGTATGAGCCATCCTCGCGCTTGTAAATGCCGTCAGGGTTTGCGTGAGCCCATTCATCGACGGTGTTGTGCCAGGTTCCGCAATCCTTCCAAACCTCCAACTCAGGATGCGACTCCTCAAACTTGTCCAAAATTACAGCCTCCAAACGAGACCCCCACTCCATCGGTTCCGACTGCGGAATAATCGACGAAATTTTGCCCGACTTCTTAGCCCACAAAGTAAACGCAGACTCCCAACGATTCAGGCCACAAATCGTTCCAACCTCAGAACCACCAATACCGGTGCTTCGAGCTTCGTGCCACTCTGGTGATCCGTTCACAAACAGACCATCAAACTTCGCCGAACCCAACTCGGCCGGCAGGTTTACACTTGAATACGACATCATTATTCCTCTCTGGTGTCAGGGAAACGCGCCGTTGAGTAAATCCGGTGCGTTTTTCCTTTAACGTGTATTAGTATTCAAACACCAAGAGAGGACATTTTATGGTGAAGAAAAACCCCGATCAAACGTTCGACGTTATTTGTGAGACTTGCAACGGCAAACTCAGCGACTACTTAGACCATCGAGCAACCCTGCCAACCAACGCAACCAGTGCAACCGAGCTTGCCTGGTATTACGGATTCGATACCTCACTAGCGAAATGCAGTTATTGTGTCTAAAGCCAACCAGTTATACACCGAGCTGATCAAAGCAATCCAATCCGTTCACAACGACATTCCCTGCAAATCAGACCCAGCCAGTTGGGAAGATGACAACAACGGTCGAGACCATATTCAAAACCGAACCCAAATCGCCTACGCCAAACTGCTATGCAACGAGTGTCCAATAATGGTTTTGTGTGGCGAATACGCAATCACAGCAAAAGAACCGACCGGTGTGTGGGGAGGAATGTCCACCGCCGACCGCGAAAAACTGCTAACATCAACTTAGCCAATCCCTCCTGGCTAAAAGAAAGCCCTCAGCATATTTCGGCTGAGGGTTTCTCTTTGTTTGGAGTTACTTTTGCTTTTCGGCCTGAGCCTTTTGGACAGCATCCTTCACAGCGTTTTCAACAACAACTGTGTCAGCTTGTCCGGTAGTCGCAATCGCGTAACCAATAGCACCAATAACACCAATCATCAAAGTTCCCCAAGCAATTACCACACCAGTGATCCAAGAGCCTGAAACAACAGCACCCACACCAGCGGAACCGCCAAGAATAAACAGGAACAAACCAAAACCGCGCCAAACAAGCGCACCCAATACTGCCAAAATTTCAATGCCACGTTCTTTCATTTGCTATACCGCTTTCGTTACTTGAGTTGTTGTTGTCAAAGCAGCCAAAGTAATCGGTGCAGTTGAATCAGGAGGAGTCGCAATAGCCGAAGCACCAGAAATTGTGTGTGCCTCGCGTTGTCCAGGATGAATCTCAGGAACCGTCGACACCGGTGCAGCAAAATTGACGAGTCGCGCATAACCAGCAACCCACTTCACGCTCACCGTGTTCATCGTCACAATGCCAGGAATAACCTTGCCAGTGTCAGCCGAAACATAAGTGACAGTGTTCTTCTTTACATCAACAGACACGACCATACCAATGTGATCCGTGTTGACGTTGCGACCCGGCCACTTGCCAGTCTCCCAGTCAAACAAAATAGCATCGCCAGGGATAACCTTTTTGATATCAAGGTTCCAAACCTTGTTTGCTTGAGCCAAATGTTTCACAGCCGTGCAGCTCACCTGGATAGGTCTGAGGCCCGAAAAGTAAGAGAACGCCAAAGCACAATCGTAAAAACCTTTTACACGGTTAGGGAAATGGTCAGTCGTGCCATTCAGCCACGGCAATTCTGTGCGCGGCTTACCGAGAAACGATTGGAAGTGTGCAATCGCGTGTTGCGCTGTTTGAGTGCTTGTTTGAATAGCCATAAAACAATTTTACCTTAGAACGCAGTAGCCCCTGAGACAATCCAAATGTCGTCAAACAGGCTGTTGAAGTTGCTTCCAGTAAATTGAAAATAAACGCTTGCTGCTGTCGCAGTCATGTTTTCAAGTTTGTAATAAGTAAAAGTTGCGCCAGGTGTGTAACTTGTTGTTCCTGTGCCACCACTAAAAGACAGAGGAGAGAAAGTGACCGCCTCTGAACCGTTTACTGGGTCGTTCCTAGACCACCAAGACATTGAATAAGTTTGTCCAATAGTCAAACCAGTAGCTGCAAAATATGTTAGTTCTGGCCCGTTACCAACATCCGTCATTTGCCAGGAAGCAGGGGTTGTTTTGAAATAGGTTGTGTTTCTGAAACCGCTACCACCGAAGAAAGGATTAGTTGCTGAAGTTGCTGAACCGTTGACCATAATGTTTGTTGGCCCAGAAGCAGCCTTGACCGATCCGATAACACTAGCAAGAACACCAGTCATTACGTCAAACCGTTTCCGCTAATAATCCAAGAAGTAGAAGTCAACTTCACAGCCGAAGCCATACCAAAAGGCGCAAGCGTTCTAGAACCAGTCGTTCCAGCACCAGCCAAATACATTGTGTCGGTAGTAATAGAAATCGTCATTGTTGCACCAGTGCCAGCAATAAACGTCAGCGTTGTGCCAACAGGAAACGCCAAGTTAGCGTTTGAGTTAATTGTGACAGTTCTAGTAGCTGAAGCGTAAATATGTTTTCCTGCATCGGCAGCCACAACCGTGTAAGAACCAGTCGTTGTTGCGTTCTGTGGCAAACCAAAAAAACCAAAACCAGTCGAAGCTGTAGAAACCGTTGCATCAGGAACAACAGCAGCCAAACCAATCGTTGCCGAAGTTGAAGTGCCCGAGTTCGTTATCGGGGCAGTAACCGCGATGACACCGCTAGAGCCTTGCGCACCAGTTGAACCAGTCGAGCCTGTCGCACCGGTAGCACCTTGCGAACCTGTTGCACCGGTAGCACCGTTAGCACCGTTGTAAACCTGAAAAGTCGAAGTAGTTGCGTTGCTGTAAGTGATAGTAAAAGTGTCAGTCGTTCCAGCCGCGCCTGTGCCAGAAGTCCGCACAATAGACGAAATACCAACACCAGTCGCACCAGTCGCACCGGTTGAACCAGTCGTACCGGTTGAACCAGTCGCACCAGTCGCGCCCTGTGGCCCAGAAGTTCCTACCGAAATAGTGGCAACAGTCTCAACAACGCTCAGAACAGGGTTAGTTTCAGCAACCGTAACAACAACATTGCTCATCGAGTCACCCCTGGAGTAACCGTAAACGCACCCTGCAACAAACGAGTCGTAGTCGCACCAGAATAAAGCTCAAGATCGTAAGCGTAAGAACCAGCCGCAACACCAGCCGTAACCGCCGCCGAAATAGCAACACCAATCGTGCCAGCAGTGCCACCCAAAGTGATACCAGAACCGTTAGTCAAACTAACCAAAGTTGTTGCAGTATCAAAACCAACACGAACCTGCATAGCAGCCGTGTAACCAGTCAAGTTGACGGCTGTGCCACCAATAGTCCAGGTAAATGTTTTGTCAAACGAAGCACCCTGTGGACAAACAAGGTCGTATAAGCCAGGGTTAATCATTTTCCTGTTATTCCTTTGATAATTACGAACACAATGACAGCCGACAAAGCCGACGAAGCAATCGAAGTAATCCAAGCCGACTTATACCTGGCACGTTCCAACTCACGCAACCTGTCCTCGTGATCGGCAATCTGGTCAATCTTCGACTCGATGACGGCAAGTTTGCGGTCGATACGGTTTAGCAGTTCCGAGTTCGTCGGAGGTTTTTCTTCAGACATTATGCGGAAACCTTGTCAGTAATTTCGTGTCCGCACGGCCCACAAACTACAAGGTCAGCAGCATCAACAAAAGAAATAGGAATATCTTTGTTGACACAATCAACAGTTCGACAAGTAACAATAGTGATCATCCGCTTGCGCTTCCCGACTGCATTTGCACAGCAGTCCAGTTAATAGGAATAGTTGCCGCCACGTTCGCGTAAATGCTTGCGCGAATAGTAAAACCTGTATTAGTAATACTCTGCACTTGCACAACAACAGGGTTTGAGCTTGCAAAGTTTGCGGTCGCAGTAACAATCGGCGCAACAGTAACAAAACGGTTAGTAGTAAAAGTTACCGAAGCAGTTTGCGTAGACCAGGTAGCCGTTGCAGTGGTCGTAATGCTAGTAACACCGCTTGACTCTATGCTGTAAGGCGCAACAGGAAGCCAAACTGTTCCATTGTAAGAAAACAAGCTCGCTGTTGACGATAAATAAACTTGCATACCTTTAGACGGTGCAGCGATCGCTGCATCACGTGCCGCCGAAGTAGCAAAAACAGGGATGCTTTGTTGCATAAGGTAAGTGTTTACATCGGATGCGCTCAAAATGTCGCCCGAGTTGAATGTTTTGTAACCTGCACCAGCCATAGTCTTATTTTACCTTGTCCTAATATCCGAGAATGTTCGTGTTCAAAATGCCGTAAGTTGCCGAATCCAACCTAAACTTGTTGCCAAATTCTGCCAGGTTCAAAGTTACCTTATGAGAGTCCGGCGTGATCGTGTGGTTTACACCCACAACTCTCTGATAAGCAGTAATCGCCGACCCCAAAGCCGACGGTGTATAAGTCATCGACACGGCCGTATAAATTTCCGAGTTCAAAACGCTCACCTGTTGAGCAGCCGACAAACCCGACAACCCAAAAGTTACAGCCTCAAAACGCAGCTGAGGGTTATCGTAAATGTCCAAATAGTAATTAGCGAGTGCCTGGCCGTTAGTTGTGTCAGCAACCAAAGACGGATCAATGGTCAAAGTGCGAATACCATACGCCGAACCGTTAGCCGCGTTAGCTTGAGTGGCGTTCACCGTTCCAGCAACCCCAATCGAAGTGTTGGTGTAAAGCGTTTCCGAAGCGTAAATGACTTGAACATCCTCATAAGGGATAGCCGTTCCACCAGCATCGCCAACAACCAAACCGTTAGGTGTTGAAGGTGAATACGAGGTCACAACAGTCAACGTTGAAGCCGAGTTGTTTGTGGTTCCCTGCCAAGCGTTCGTGTAAGTAATGCTTGCCGTGTTCGCAGGTTTCGAAGTGCCATCAAAATAAACGTTCAAATAAGGCGAAGCCTCAATCAGCACAGCATCCACAAAAATAGTCGTTCCAGCACCAGGCACTTCAATCGACAAGTTACCGGTAGCCGCGCTTGACGAAGGTGTGGCTGTAACACTCATACGAGTCCAAGTGTTCGCCGCCAAAGAAACCGTCGAATACGAAGCATCCAATTTCGCTGTTGCAGCAGTCCTTTTGAAACCACCAGTCAAAGTGGCAGTCTGCGCCACAGTCGAATAAACATAAGCACTAAACGTGTAAGCCGTGTTCGAAACAAAAGTCGTAGCCGAATCCGCATACCTCAAACCATTCAAAGTATCGCCAGCAGTCGGAGGCAAAACATCCCATTGAGTAAACGTTGATCCCTGCAACGAATAAGTGCCAACATAAGCCTGAGTTGAAACCCTTGTCGCACCCGAATAACCTGTGGTGTTTGTTTCAGCCGAAGGGTTCAAAGATAAGTTGTAACGGTAAGCGGTTGCCGAAGTAGGAACCAACGAAGCCGACTGGCCCTTGAACGCAACATCACCAGTGCCGGTAACAAAACACGCCCCACCCTCAGACTGAGCAACCTGTTGCAAATAATCCCAAGCCGAAGTGCCATCCGAAACAGTATCCGCACCCAACGTTAGCGAACCCAACGAAATCTGCCTCTGAGAAGCAGGCCACGCAACCTCGGCGCGGTTCAAAACGTTCGTTGCACGAGTGCTAGACAGTTCAGAAGTCCACGTGATCGCAGGCAAACTTGCACGAGAAATACGCCCCGTCGCATCCGAAGCCTGAATTGTGGCCGTAGCATCCGCCACAATCGCATAATCAAACGACCAGTTATCAACAAAACCTGTAAACACAACAACGTTGCCAACAGTCACACGAACAGCAGCTTGCGGTTTCACCTGCCCATAAAACGGACTCGACGCATACGAAGGATCAAAAGCGCGTTGGTTGTTATCCAAAACAATCGAACAAGTGCCAGCCTGGTAAGCATCAGTCTCACGCGAAACACCGCGACTAATACTCGCCGAACGAACATAAGAAGTTATGTCGAGGTAAGTGTAAACACCTGGTGAGCTTTGCGTGAATCCAAACTCAACCTTTTGGACAGGCACAGTCATTAGCGACCCTTTTTAGTGACTATGTTTGTGCCGTTGATCTTGTCAAAGGTTGCAAGAAGTTTCACGAGTTGTTTAGCAGTCTCAGGCCCTGAAGTGCCAGGCTGAATGTTCACGTTGATAGTCGTTGTCTTGTTGCCGAAGTTGTTTGCATCAAAACCGCCAGCAGGCAAAGGTTTTAGATAAAGCCCTTGAGCCGAAGCAGCAGCAGCATCTCTTTGCATCTTCGCCTCTTTAGCAATTTGAGAAGCAGACTTTTTGCTTAGATCAGTAGAACCATTTAGCAAACTCAAAATGGCAGCCCCAATCGTGCCAGGCGCACCAAACTTTGTTCCGGCAGCAATCAAACCAACCGACCCAGTTGTTTGAGCATCAGCCCCAAAAGCGTTAGCAACAGAACCAGCAATCAAACCACGCCCAGCAGCACCCAACAACTTGCCACCAACACTCTTTAGACCGGCACCCTTGCCACCTGCACCAGCAACAATAGGCGTAGTGCCACCGCCGCCACCAGTTCCACGGATCAACGCAACAGCCTTAACCAAGTTGCCGATAGCGGCACCAGCAGCCGAAAGCATCATAATGCCTTTTAACGCCAATAACGCAGGCAACATTTTGATAATGAATTGAGCGACGTTAGCAAAACCCTTCATCGCATTACCGCCACCAAACAAAGCAAAGAAGTTTCGAACACCGTCGAACGTTGCCGCAACAGCCTTTTTGATATCGAGGAACGACTTGCCCACGTCAGTCTTAGGGTTAGCGACTTCATCGAAGAACCCTGAAACGGCAGGCACAACAGTCGTAGTCAAATAATCAACAAACTTGCTAATCATAGGCAACAACAAATCGCCAAACTTAATTTTCAGCTCATCAACAGCAACCTGGAAGCGGTCAAAAGGGTTAGCCGAAGCAGCAGCCGCACCCTTCACAGACTTAGCAAACTCATCCAAACCACCCTTAGTTTTTTTCAACTGAGGTGCCAAACGATACAGGCCAGTCATCTGCCCATTCTGAGCCTTGACAAGTGCCTGCATAACAAAAGTTACTGACTTGCCTGAAGCAGCCGAACCGTCATACGCGATCTTCAAAAGTTTTTGAGCCATAGATAAAGACCCGCTACCTCGAACAGCGTTAGCCAAAGCCGGTCGCAACTCATTCTTAGTCTTACCAATCTGCAAAGACAACGAATCCAAATACTTCTCAGAAGCCTTAACTTGCGCCTCAGTGGAATGAGTCGAGTTCTTTATTTGCAAATCCAACAATTTGCGAGAACGAATATCCTGAGCCGCCAACATAACCGACTCTTTAGCCAGGTCAAAAACCTCTTTGGCCCCCATAGCCAAACCAGCAAACTGAAGACCCTTTTTCAACGACTCACCAAAACCGCCAAGCTCGTGTTTAGCATCCTTCAAAGCCTTGCTGTTGAGCTTGAACGCAACAGGAATGTTAATACCAAAAGCCATTTTTACGCCCTAATGTTGAATTGCTTGCAATACTCAGCAACTATATGTTCAATTTTACCTTCAACGGCAGGTAACGCCGTCTCAGCGGCAGGCCACGCATACCTCGACGGTTGCTTACCCAAGTTACGAATCAAAGCAGCACCGCGCGGATCACGACCGTTAGGGTTACGTTTACCAGCAATATCAATCATCGTCACAGCAGCCGAACCAACATTCACAGAAACCAACGACGTAATAATTCCAGCATTACGTTTCGAACCAGACCGGTAAACAATACGAACATCGTTAGGTTTCTTACCCTTATCAGGAGTCCAACCCAAACGGCCACGGTTATTCAAACCCGACAACGGCGCAACAACAGGGATAGCAGACTTAACAGCAGACTGCACAGGTTTAGCAACCTCTTTGATATCGCGAATCAAAGCCCTCTTCAGACCCGAATCAATCTTGTTCAGCTCGCGTTGCACAGCTGCAACATCAGTGATTAGAACATTGTTAGGCATAAGACAATTCTACTTCTGGCTATTCTGCGACTGGAGAGCCATCATCATCGTGTAAAGCATACGATCAGACTCTTGCAACAACACGCTAGGCGCAATGCCGGTAGCAACAGCAAGGTTCGCTATGAACCAATGCTCAGAGTTTTCCCCTAAAGCTACGAACCTTTTGGGCCTTCAATAAACTCCACAAACTCCACAGTGTTCAACCAGGTATCGAAGTCGGCAACAGTCAAACCAGTTCGGGTAGCAACACGCCAACCCAAAAAGCAAAGGTGTTCGTAAGACTCAAGTTTTTCGAGACTGACTTCAAACTTGCGTTCGAACGCGATAATATCCGGCGCGTTTACCGTCAAGTCTTTGGAAGTTGAGTCGGTGAACGTTATGCGTAGAAGTGGTCTCATTGTTACGCCGTAGCCCTTGAGACGGTTCCAGTGATCGGCCAAGTAACCGAAACGGTTGACAAGTCACCAATGTTACCCATAACGCCGTAAGCGTTGATCAGAACGGTTGCAGTGTAAGCCGGGTTCGTTGCCGAAACAGCAGTCGAAGTCGGGGTTACAACAACGGTTCCAACGGTTCCGATGAGCGGCCAAATGGTTGCATCAACCGCAGCAGCACCAAAGTCCTGATTAAACTGAAGGTTCACAGTTCCAGTCTTTAGGCCGGCGATACGAGTGCGCCAAGTCTGTCCAAAAGTAGTGGTTTCAACGTCAGCAGTCTCAAACGCGAGCTCGGTGTGAGTCAACCAAGTGCTAATGTTTGTGCCGTTAAGCGTTGTCTTAAAGTCTTGCGCTATAAATACAGCCACAATAATCCTTTTCTAGAGAGCGAATACCTGGACAGAAAATTCTGCACTCAGATAAGTTGTTTCACCAATAACAACACTACCATAAGCGTCGAGGCTCATCATTGTTGAATCCGCTGCCACACCGCCTAGTGTTCTATCGTTTTCCAACGCGTTGAGAACCGAATAAGTGCCATCCGAGGCAACATACTGGTCAAGTTTATTCTGCGCATTACGCACGTCTGAGCGGCTCACGATCACCGTAATCTTGAACAAATACTCAGTCAGGCCTCGAGCAAAAGCGCGTTGATAATTGATTTTGTCCAAACTGATTATGGCAATCGGTGGGTTCACCTGGTCAGGAACCGTTGAAGTTACACGTAAACTAGGTATCGTTTGCAAGTTTGCAGCCAAACCGTTTCGTAGATCAGCAATCGCGACCGGCATTAGGCGTTTACTCTCAACGAACGATAAGGGTCAATGAGCTGCGCAACGTCCCCATCAATGGCTCGACCGACACGCATCACACCCATATCGGATACACCTGCAACACCCAAAGGTGACTCGAGACGTTTGAACAGTCGGCTTGCCTGGATAACTGTTGCCTGTTTGATAGTGTCTGGCACACTCGCCCAACCCCAACGGCCTGTGACACGAATCAGGGAGTTGTCACCAAAGTATGGGAACAAGTAGTGACCGGTTGCTTTGATACCGGTGTAAGGCGAATAGTAACCGTTTGACTTCTGATTTATTGGTGTCAGTTCATAGTCAGGGTAATCGCCAGCGTTCGACCAATGAATGTCGTATTGGTTTTGCATTGTCGAGCTTGTATCTAACGAACCAAACTCTGACAAGTCCTCGATGAACACGTTGTAAGGATCGTTCGTGTTGAAGTATCGTTGCTCAGTGTTTGTTGCACCGGCGTAGAAGTAGCGGTTGCAGTAACCGTCGATAAGTCTTGAAGCCGAGTTGATAGACATTTCCAACAGGGAATCGTCAATCGTGTCCGTGATACGCAACGCAGACTTTACATCCGCCAAAGTGCAGTAACCGTTTGTTATAGCCAAAGTAAGCTCCTAAAATCTAGTTCTATTTTACCGCACTCAGCAAACGCCCTAGAACGGGTTGCCAGTTCTCTTTGAACACTTTATCCGAGTCATACTCCAAAGCCTTCTCACGAGCCGCCTGTGACCGATACTTGCCCTTCTGGTAGGCGTCCTCCAACGCCAAAACAATTTCCATAACGTTAGGAGTGTTGAACCAAGACTTTTGAGGCGCATCCCACAAAGGTTGGCCCTGCACCTTCCAAGAATCCTCAGACAACAACTCAGGTGTTGCCGCATAGTCGGAACCGATTACGCGAGTTCCACAAGCCTGAGCTTCAATCGTGGCAAGACCAAAGCCTTCACCCAGCGAGGTTGCCAGGAGAACATCCATACCGGTGTAAAGCGCGGCCACAGTTTGCTGGTCGATACCGTAACGGTAAGCCACAGGATCAACAAAGGAAACTTTATGTTTTGGTAATCCAACGGCAGCCAACAAGTCAAACAAGTTCACACCGCCCACAGAGCCAAAAGGTTCGCTATGAATGTAAAGCAAAACGTCATCGTGATTCTGAGCAAAAATGCTAAACGCCAACAGGTTCACATCCCACGCCTTACGCATAGGATAAACACCCTTGTTCGCCGCATTGATACCCACAACAAACTTGTCCTTAGAATCCAAGTGTTCCTCAATAGGTGTGCCGTCAGGCAGCTTGAACGTAGGCTTAAAAACTTTTCTTGTATCAATGCCGTGAGGAACATACTCAGCATCCAAACCAGCGTTCTGCATTTGAGCCAAACCAAACTTGCTCATCGCAATCGGTGTCACGTTATCGCGGCGCAACCACTTCAAAACCTTCTCAGGAATCGGTGAGTGATCCACAGGAGTCCACGAACCAATCTTGTTCAAACGGTCATAACCCAAACCCTCAAACACCCAAGCATCGTAAAGAGTAATCAAACAAGAAGGCAGGTCAGGGTTCATATTCGCCCAATGCTGTGCGTGCAACGGAATCACGTCATTGCTGTAAGGATCACTACCCCTGGCGTAGTGAGGTATTTTGCCAACAGGTGAATCCCAAACAGTGTTTACACCCTCAAGGCCGTAATTGCTTATCGAAGCAACCTTGTAACCTGCGCGTTTCGCCTGAATCAAAAACTCGGCAGTCTGTGTTCCGTAACCTGTCGGCGCGGTCGGGCTGTTTGAAGCCCACGCAATAACACCACTCATTTAGTTCCTCTCGTGATACAACAACCTTAGCAAAAGGAAACCCCCCGGTGTCTACGCACACCGAGGGGAATCCAGCACCAGAAGGGATTAGCTTGCTGCACCCTTGAAGTATTTGATGTGTGAAGTCTGAGGCAGGTTGCCGTCGACACGCATCGTGAAACGGAAGGTGGTTAGGTCTGAACCGAACGCGAAGTCATCCGAACGGTCTAGACGGATTCCGCCAACTGAACGAACGTAATACGCGGCAAGGTCACCAGCGATAACCGACTTAGCACCAGTTGCGATGTCTGCCATAGCAGGGTTCTCGTAAACGGTGTAGCCACCAATAAGGTCGCGCTTCTCAGCCGATAGTGCTGGCTCGAAAAGGTAGCGGCCGTAGGTGTCCTTCAACTTACGGGTTGCCGAAATCGACTTACCGTTCATTTGTAGACCAAAGGTGTTCTTCGAACGAATCGCACCGTCAAGGCTGTAGATCAGGTCGAAGATGTTGTCGGCAGTGAAAGCACCAGCAACACCGGTTCCACCAACGAGTGCAGAACCTGCAACGTTGACAACACCAGTAGGCTGAACGGTTCCAGTTCCGGTGGTTAGACCGGTGTTTACTGCGTAACCAAGTGCGTTACCAACTTCAGTTGCGATGAAGCCCAGAAGGTCAACACCTGCATCCGTGATCAGTTCACGAGCAACCTGGATTAGACCAGAATACTTGTAAGCCGAAAGAGTGGTAAACGAGTTGAAGGTTGGCTCGTTGGTGTCAATCGAAGCACCAGGTGCTTTGACAGTTGCCGACGAGTAAGCGCTCAACGAAGGAATCTGAAGTGGCTCACCAGAAGCGGTGTTCAGAAGGGTTGAGGTTGCCAGCATCGGGCCAGTTAGACGAGCAAGCTCGATAACCTGGTTGTAGAAGCTGGTTGGCACAGGTGCGCCAGTCGAGGTTGGAACAATGCTACGAAATTCGTGGCCCTGTCCGTTTGCAAGACCACGGATAACAGACTCGTCACCAGGGGTGCTTGAAGTTGCAACGCGAGTCTGCGAAGCAGCAGCAGCTGCACGCTCTTCACGCTCGGCGCGGCTACGAGCCTCGTCGATAAATTCGGCCTTCTTGTCGAGGTCAGCAGAAATAGCCTGGTATTTGGCTTCTTCTTCACCAGAAAGCGAACGACCCTCGGCTTCAGCAATGTCAATAATTGCCTTAGCTTCGTGCCACATCTTCTGGCGTTCCTCAACCATACCGTTTAGAAATTCAGACATAATAAATGTCCTTTCAGGTTTGATTTGAATTGAATAATGAAATTGCCTACGCTAACGCTGGCTATTGGTGCTAACACTCAATACTTCAATTTTAGTGCAAAAAAACACTACTTCTGAAGGTCTAGACGTTTCCTTAGAAGCGACAGGTCGGCAGCCTTCTCTTCGGCTTGCTCACCTGATCGCATCGACGTTGTTCCAGCCGTTGACTCGTAAGCAGGGAACGCAACAATAGAAACCTCGTGCAGTCTCACCGAGTTCAACTCGCGAGTGTTGCCGTCCTCACTCCAGTTGTCTCCACCAGAAGGCACAGAGAAACCAAAACTCATAGCGTTTACATCGCCACGCTTGATAAGTTCGGCAGCATCGCGACCGGCAGAAGTGTTCGGCAGTTTAGCCGTAACCTTTAGGCCGCGCTCATCCTCAGACAAAACCAAAGTTCCTGCCCGAGTCGAACCCAAAACCTGTCCAGTGTCGTGGTTCCACAACAGCTTGATATCGTTCCTGGCACCAAGCGAACGCTTGAACGCACCAGGCTTGATAACTTCGGTGAACGGTAGTGGTTGGCTAGGCGCGTTGAACGTGGCAGCGTAACCGCTAAAAGTCATACCGTCACCTTCCTGACGAAACTCAATGTTCTCAGTAACGGTTCTTTGTTCTAACAATTTCAGTCCTGACTCACGGTTCTCTTGAACAAACTTTGGATCAACGAAACGGCCCTCAACAGTCACAGGAACATTCACAGCACCCGAAGCGTCAACACCCTCGTAATCGCCTGGTGCTGGTTCCATTTGGTCAGACGGTTGCATAGGGTCGTGGATTTCGCCCACTTCTTCAATCTCAACCGCGTAAGCGTTACGCAAGTCATCACCAATAACGGTGCCGAGTTGCCAATGCCACAACGAGAAACGGTCTTGCAGGTCAGCCAAGAAGTTGTAAACGCCCTGCTGGTTTAGTTCATCAGCGCACTGTTGAGTCTCAACAATGTCAGACAGCAACATTTCGTTGGCCTTGTAAATTGCTAAAGACAACTGAACAGGGTCACCGCCGATAAACGTCGCATCAATTTCGGTGTTGGCAACAAAAGTTGGCAACATAAACGGTGCATCCATATCAAGCTTACGAATGTTCTCAGCCATCGGATCAATAGCCGAATCGTAATCCTCATAAATCTTTTGGAAAAACTTGTGAAATTGTGGAAACAAAACACCCTTGACGTTCCAGTGTGCGCCGTGAGCCAAGAATTTGGCAGCAACCAGGTTGCCTAGAAGTTCTGACAACTCACCCGCCAGGTAAGCAGGGGTTTCCTCAACGGTCTCAACCGCGACAGGTTCAAGCATATCTTGCATCATTCCGTCACGTTGCGCCATCGAAGCCATAGCCGGCATTTTCGCAGGGTCATAAACGTTGCCCACACCAGCATCAGTGTAAGCGGCTCGAGCCTCAGGGTTATTGTCAACAGCGAACGCAATGTTGTAACCATCCTCCATAAGCGACGCAGCAGTGTCACCCTTGAATTGGTTTGAGTCACCGCCAGGGTTCATAATGAGTTGCTGGTATTGCACACCCAAGTTGTTCAGCTGCGCAATGGTCGACTCACGATCAGTGGTCGGTCTGCCTGTAACCAAGTAAAGGTCAACTGGCTGGTGGTCGAGCCAGGCGTAGTAGTCTTGGTGAATTTTGCCCTCGACAATCAACGTGTCGTCAATGTCGCTTATACCGATATTCATTCCGGCATCTCTTGTAGTCATTTTGCTTCCTAAACTATTAGCCCATTTTTGTCCGGCGTCGCCACCCCACGCATCCCAAGCCACACGCCCAGGAGTCGGAAAGTTTTTCTCACCGAAATTGAAACCTGTTGCTTTCTTATCTACCTCGTGACGAGCGAAATAAGAACGCATCCTTGCAACAATGTCCTCCGAAACAGCCGAACCCGAAGCAAGTTGTTCTGCACGTCGACGGCCAACAGCCGTAAACCCAGACCCAGCAAGTCCTTTGTCAATCCATTCCAAAGCTCGTTTAGCCGCATCAGAAATGCCCTGTGGTGGTGCGAAACTTGCACGCATTTCACCACCAGGAGTCAACTTCTCAGCCAAACTAACAGCAACCATTTGGTCAATCGCACCCTGTTTTGTAGCGTGTGATCCGACAACAGTTCCGTCACTCTTAATTGTATTCCAGCCCTTCACGGCTTTCTTGATAAAGTAAGGCATCAGTCCTGCTTCTGAATCATTACGCCAAGACCGTAAGTGCCTGAGTTTGTGACAGCGCACAAGTTATCGCCAGGCCCCAAAGTCATTTGCAAATACACGGCCGAGTTTATTTCAATCGACTGCCCAGCAACCAAAGCACCGTTGCCAATGTAAATTTTGCGACCAGTTACATCTTCCAAATTGTGCAAAGTTACAAACTGAGGTTGCGTGTCAGGTGCAACAACCTGCACCACAGCAGTTCCCACCGTGTAAGCGGTTTGCGTTATTGGCATTACAAACCTTCTTGCGTAGGCGCAACAATCGCTGAAGGTTCAGACTCAGTTCCAATGTCATAAGTCAAAGGGTTAGCAGGATCAACGAGCGAAGGGTTTTGCAACTGAGTTGACGGAATACCGGTGTGAGGAATTGGTGGCAAAGCCAACGCCGACAAAACATCTTCAGGCTTGAAACCAATGTTGATAAGTTTTTGAGCCATACCAATTTTGCTTTCCTGCTCACCAAGCGAAGCGGAACCCAAGTTCACGTTAGCCAAAGGCACACGGTTAGTGTCACCATCAGCAACAGGTTTGAAGTCCTCAATCTTACGAACCTCGTTAATCGTCATCCAACCAGCCTGCAACGCCGATGAGTAACCTGCAACACGAGTCGCAAAATCGCCTCGCAACAGTTCCGAAACGTTGAAATCAATGTAAGCCTTGTTCGGCAACAGAGTCGAGAACGCATCCTCGAGCTTCACAATCCACGGCCTAAGAGTGTGAGTGACAAAAGAAATAGCGTTTTGCTCATTCGAGTTGTAAGACTGCGCACCCTTCTCAGCCAAACCAATCATATTTAGTGGCACACGGTAAGCGCGAGCAATGTCCTCAACAGCCAAACGGCGCGAATCCAACATTTGAGCCTCGTCAGGATTGGCAGTAGTTTTCTGAAACTGTGCGCCACCAGACAAAACACCGGTGCGGTGTGCGCGTTTGTAACCCTTGTGTGCGTTGTCAAACGAGCGTGACAGGTTGCTGGCTTGTTCCTGAGTCAAAGTGCCAGGGTAAGTGATAACGCCCTGAGTGTGTGTGCCTTGCCCAAAGAAACGAGCTGCAAAGTTTTCCAACGCGGCAGCCAAACCCAAGTTTTCTTTTAGTTTGTCCACAGGCGATAGCGCACGAACCTGTCCAGGCATCAACATAGAACCAGTGATATGCAGAATCTGGTTCGAGTCCAAAGACTTGCCTTCACCCTCATAAGTGAAACGCTTCTGACCCACAGCCGTGCGGTTCACAGTAACCTTCATCGGGTCAAGGGTCATAAGGTTTAGAACGTCACCAGTGTTCGGATCACGGAACACACGCACAAAAGCGTTACCGTCGAGCAGAAGGCTAATAAGTGTTTGCTGCCAAAACGCAGTCGAAGCAAGCTCGAAGTCGGGTTGTGTAACCCAAGTCGGCTTTGGTCGGTAAGGGAACGTCACACCGTCACGCTTCACAAACGCATCAACAGGCAGGGTAGAAATGGTGTCAGCAATCAAAGTCACACACGCCCAAACAGCGTTTATAGACGTTGCAGACTGCTGATCGATAAGAGTATCGGCTTGTGTGCTAAACGCGGTTAGGTCGCCACCAGAACCCCAAATTGACTGGAAGGAAATGGCGCGTTCTTCACCAATAGGCAATAAACGATTGAGCATTATTTACTTCTTTCCGCGGCAAGGCCAAACAAGATAAGTCCTGCACCAGTAACAATGAAACCGGCAGGAACCCAAATCAAAAATGCGCCAACGGCAACCGATACCACACCAGCGACTTGCAGAATGTTTGCGAGCAAACTAACTCCCTAGAATGAAAAAAACTCTGGCACAATGGCTTCTTCTATGTTACCAGCCCTCGTCGCACGGTCGAAGGCGATAATAAACGCAATAGCGTTGTCAATTTTGCGTTTAGAAGTGTTTGATTCTTTGGTCACACGCACACCGCGAGCATCAGACTTGAGAACGCAATTGTCTAAGTGCCTGGCAAGTGCAGGATTACCGTCGTGAATAAGCTTCTTTTCAACCACAGCATCGAACACCTTTTGCGTTGCAGGAATCATATATTTCAAATAACCCGTGTTGTATTCAACAATTGGTAGCCCTTGTTCCTGTAAAGCCTCCATAGTTCTCGCCCAACGGAACGGGTCGCAAGCAATTTCGCGAACCAACGGATACTTCTTCACCCAATCGAACAGGGTTTGTTCAACATCCGCGATCGGCACACGCCAAGAATCGTCATCAACACCCCAGTTCTTCTCCCAAGTTGCAACCAGTTTTACTTTCGGCAGCTCGTCATCCTTCGGAATGGTCACAGCGCAAATTGCGGTCGAGTCGCCCGAGAACGAACCATCGAAACCCAAAACATACTCGTCATCCTCAGACCACTCAAAGTCTCCCTCAAGTTCACCCCAAACACCGTTAGGCAACCAAGCCGTCGTTGACGAAACCCACTGGTTCAACCGTTTAGTTCGAAACTCCGACTCAGGTGTTCGTTTCGCAGCCGAAGCAAAGTCAGCCTCAGACACCAAATCACCAAAGCCAGGGTTAGCCTCAGCCCAAGCCTTCGGATCAAGATGATTTTGGTCAGGGTTAGCCTCCCACCAAGCCATAAAAAATGAGGGATCAACGACTTCGCCCCTGGCAACCTTCTGGCCGTATTGGTAAAGCGTGTAAGCGATAGAGTCCGAACCGGTCGAATCCGACTTCTTGCCAGCCGTAGTAATCGCAACAAGTTGAGCAATCGAGCCACGGTTACCCATAGCCAAAGAGAACACGTCAAACAAGTCACGAGTCTGGTGTGCGTGCAACTCGTCAATGATGATACGGCTCGGGTTCGAGCCTTCCTTCGAGTAGGCTTCAGCCGAAACAACTTTCATCACCGACTTGGAACCAGGCACATAAATTGAGTCTTTGTAAACCTGCACAATTTCAGACAACTCGCTCGACTCAATCATTCGCTTCGCCTCATTGAACACGATACGAGCCTGTTCCTTTTCAGCGGCAGCCACAATTACCTCAGCACCCTCAATACCCTCAGCGATCAGGCTGTAAAGCGCAAACGCGGCCGACGATAAAGCCGACTTGCCGTTCTTACGAGGCATCCCAATCAACGCCGTAGAAGCCTTGTAGCCACCAGTATCGTCTTGAGCGTAAACGTGGCGCAACAACTCGCGCTGCCAATCACGCAATTTCAAAGCATCGCCAGCCTTGCCAGCAACACCATCCTTACCAATCGAGCCAAACGACTCAGCAAACTCGACAGCATAACGACCGTGACTCTTGCCAAGCGCAGCTTCATCGACCGGTGTCAACCAACGCGGCGGCCAACTACTCACCTCGCGCCTTCCGTTCCAACAACTCTTGCAACTTACTCTTAGTCTTTACCGACACCAAACCCAACCTGGTGCGGTCAGCAGGAGTAAAACCAAGCAATGACAAGTTAGCCGTAATCAGCCTCTCGAGGTCGTTCAACTGTTTGAACATATGCCACTCCTCCGGCTTCTCAGCAATCAGTCTCTCGATAACAACCTTCCGGTCAAGTTGCTCACAAACCATTTGCAAAAGTTGTGTGTCAGTCTGAGACGAAACCCATAGCTCGCCAGCGTTGAACACAGAATCCCAAAGTTGCTTACCAGCCCAATCCAAAGGTCTCAACGGATCAACACGGCCATAAGGAACCGGCTCGTATTCGGTAGACAACTTGATCTTGTTCTTGCCAGGATTACCCTGCAACACCTTCAGTTCGGCAGGTTTAGGTGGATTAGCCATAGTATTCAACCTCTCATCAAAAGCCCTCAGCAAGCCTTGTGTGGCTTATTTGAACCATCACACGCCGAGCGTTTCAACTCTATACCAGAAACCTTTCAACTTCGGAGCGGTGCGAAGAAG
>Ga0209084_1000846_pt1 | contig 27686 bp, 26 predicted proteins | sample C_130820_MF_Meta_FD_187309 | JGI IMG/M metagenome (GOLD analysis project Ga0209084, IMG submission 187309) | Freshwater microbial communities from Lake Croche, Canada to study carbon cycling - C_130820_MF_MetaG (SPAdes) (version 2) | ecosystem: Environmental > Aquatic > Freshwater > Lake...
CGACACCATATTGCCGATGACATACATATCGGGTTGGAATTGCATTTGGTCGGCGGCAAAACCTTCTACCAAATCAATCCCTAAATCACGGAGTTGGTCACTCATGGGCGGATAGACGCCAGCGTCGCAACCGGTGACTTTGTGGCCGGCCTCTCGGGCCAATGCAGCAAGGCCGCCCATAAACGTGCCACAAATGCCCAATATATGTATATGCATCTAGTGATTTTAGAGGGCGAGCGACAATACGCCTCTTATGTACACGACCGAAGTTGAGATCGCTGCTGCCGCTGCCCGAATGGTGGTGGAAGAGGGCTTGGAATATGGCGCCGCCAAGCGCCGTGCGATCAAACAATTGGGCATCTCAGGCCGCGCGCCCTTGCCATCCAACGATGTGTTGGAAGAGGCGGTGCGTGACTACATAGACACCTTTTGCGCCGACACCCAGCCTGCAGCGCTCAAAGCCTTGCGGGCTTTGGCATGCGTCTGGATGGAGCGAATGGCCGAGTTCAACCCCCACCTTGGCGGCGCGGTGTGGCGCGGCACTGCGACGGAGTTGTCTGACATCTACCTGCAACTTTTTTGTGATGATTCAAAGTCCGCTGAACTGAAGTTGATAGACCAGCAAGTGCGCTACGACGTGAGCACTGTCCAAGGCTTTCATGGAGATGCGGTCGACGCACTGAGTGTTTTATGTGCTTGCCCAGGATTGGAGCAGCACGGAGCGGTGCAAAAAGTCTTGGTCCACCTGACGGTTTATGACCGCGATGATGTGCGCGGCGCCTTAAAGCCCGACACCCAAGGACGCACACAAAGAGGTGATTTGCGTGCACTTAAAAAATTAATGGAGAAAGATGCATGCAGTTAGGCCTCTCAAAGCGACAGGTAGTTTTTGGCGGTGTCGCGGTTTTAGCCGCTATTGCCGGCACTGGCTTGGCCCTTAAAAAACAACCCAATGGCCTCGATTCGGAGACCCAAAAAGCACTTTGGAATGCAGAATTTGACACGCCAGACGGCCCAGTTTTAAAAATGCAAAACCTCCAAGGCAAGCCCTTGGTGATTAATTTTTGGGCAACTTGGTGTGCCCCCTGTGTCGAAGAAATGCCTTTATTGGACATCTTCTTTCGTCAAAATGTATCTAAAGGTTGGCAAATGGTTGGATTGGCCATTGACCAGCCTAGCCGAGTGCGGCAGTACTTAAGCCAAAACGCTATCAGTTACCCGATTGGTCTTGCCGGATTGACGGGGACCGAATTGGGTCGATATTTGGGCAACGAAGTAGGTGGTCTGCCATTTACCGTGGTATTGGACGGAAAAGGGGGGGTGATTCAGCGCAAATTGGGCAAATTGAGCGCCCAAGAGATCCAAGCCTGGGCTTAAGAAGCTGAAATTGGTGTAAATTAGCCCCTCTTTGGTTACAAATAAGGTATTTTATGGATTTGAGAAAACTCAAGACGCTGATCGACCTGGTCTCCGACTCCAATGTCTCTGAACTCGAAATCACTGAGGCAGAAGGCAAGGTTCGTATCGTCAAGAGTGGTCCATCCCAGGCCATGCACATGGCCCAGCCATCTACATCGACCGCGCCACAAGCGATGTCTTTAGCCCCGGCGCCTATCGCGCCAGTCGCGCCAACCCCTAGCGAGATCGCAGCCGCAACCGCCGCTGCAGAGCCAGAAGGCCATGTAGTGAAGTCGCCGATGGTGGGTACTTTTTACCGTTCATCGAGCCCTGAGGCGAACTCCTATGTGGAAGTAGGTAGTCAAGTCAAAGAAGGTCAGACTATTTGCATCATCGAAGCGATGAAGATCTTGAACGAAATTGAGGCCGACAAGTCGGGCACCATCACCCAAATCGTCGCGCAAAACGGCCAGGCGGTGGAATACGGCGCGCCTTTGTTTGTCATCGCTTAAATTCCGGTAGTTGCGCATGTTCAAAAAAATCCTGATTGCCAACCGAGGCGAGATCGCCCTGCGCGTGCAACGCGCCTGTCGCGAACTCGGCGTCAAAGCGGTAATGGTCTATTCCGAAGCCGACAGAGAAGCCAAATACATCAAACTTGCCGACGAAGCGGTTTGCATTGGCCCCGCGTCTTCGGCACAAAGCTATCTCAATATGCCCGCCATCATTGCGGCGGCCGAAGTCACAGATGCCGAGGCAATCCACCCCGGCTATGGTTTTTTAAGTGAAAACGCTGACTTTGCCGAGCGCGTTGAAAAGAGCGGATTCCAATTCATCGGCCCGACTGCGGAATCGATCCGCATCATGGGAGACAAAGTATCGGCCAAACAGGCCATGATCAAAGCGGGAGTGCCTTGCGTGCCCGGCTCGGAAGGTGAACTGCCAGACGATCCCGCGCACATTCGTCGCATTGCCAAGATGGTGGGCTACCCCGTCATCATCAAAGCCGCTGGCGGCGGCGGCGGTCGCGGTATGCGGGTGGTGCATTCAGAAGCAGCGCTCATCAACGCAGTGTCTATGACCAAAACCGAAGCGGGCTCTGCATTTGGCAACCCAGCGGTCTATATGGAGAAGTACCTCCAAAACCCCAGGCACATCGAAATCCAAATCTTGGCTGACAAATTCAAAAACGCGGTGTATTTGGGCGAGCGCGACTGTTCGATGCAACGCCGTCACCAAAAAGTGATCGAAGAAGCGCCTGCACCAGGCATCCCCCGCAAACTCATCGACAAAATCGGTGAGCGCTGTGTGGCTGCGTGTAAAAAAATTGGTTACCGCGGTGCGGGTACCTTTGAGTTTTTGTATGAAAACGGTGAGTTTTATTTCATCGAGATGAACACGCGTGTGCAAGTGGAGCATCCTGTGACGGAATACATCACGGGTGTGGATATTGTGAAAACACAAATCATGGTGGCAGCCGATATGAAGTTGCCATTCACGCAACGCGATATCGCTGTCAAAGGCCACTCGATCGAATGTCGTATCAATGCGGAAGACCCGTTCAAGTTCACACCGTCGCCTGGTCGCATCACTATGTGGCATGCCCCTGGCGGCCCTGGTGTGCGGGTAGATTCACATGCTTACACCAACTACTTTGTGCCTCCTTACTACGACTCCATGATTGGAAAAATCATTGTGTATGGTGACAACCGTGAGCAAGCCTTGGCACGCATGCGTACAGCCTTGGCAGAAACTTTGGTTGAAGGCATCAACACCAATATTCCCTTGCACCGTGAGTTGATGGATAACGCCAAGTTTCAAGCGGGCGGCACCAACATCCATTATTTGGAAGAGTGGCTTGCTGCTCACAAAAGATGATGTTTGAACTGGGCATGGTTTGCCCAGAGTCGTGTGTACAAGATATCTGTGATGCGTTGGAAGCATTAGACGCCTTGAGCGTGTCTGTCGAAGACGCAGATGCGCAATCGGAGGCAGAGCAAGCACTCTTTGGCGAACCCGGTATGCCGCCGCCTAAAGAGGCTTGGCAGCGCTCCAAGGTCGTCGCTTTGTTTGCCAAAGAAATGGCGGCCCAAGATGCTGAGCGCATATTGTTGGTGCAAGACTTTTTTGCCGACTCTCAAAGCCTAGGCGTCCAGCCTGTTGAAGACCAAGATTGGGTTACGCTTACTCAATCGCAATTTCAGCCGGTTGAAATTACTCCTGACTTTTGGATCGTTCCCACTTGGCACGAACCTCCTGCACAAGCCAAATGTTTTATTCGGTTGGACCCAGGTTTAGCGTTTGGAACAGGCACCCATCCGACGACACGCATGTGTTTGCGTTGGATCGCGTCTCAAGTGACGCCATCTGTTCGTGTTCTGGACTACGGTTGTGGCTCGGGCATATTGGCGATTGCAACAGCGTTGCATGGCGCGCAGAGTGTGGACGCTGTGGACATTGACGAAGCCGCGATTACATCCACGCTTTTGAATGCCAAAGTGAATGGCGTGACATTGCACGCGGGGCATTCGGTGCTTGCCGTGGGCGTTTATGACACCGTGCTTGCCAATATCTTGGCAACGCCTTTGAAAGTGCTGGCGCCTTTGTTATGCAGCCATGTCAAACCCACAGGCCACTTGGTTTTGGCTGGTATATTGGAGCGTCAGGCGCAAGAATTGCAACTTGCATATGCGCCTTATTGCAAACTCCAAGTCAGCGATCAAGAAGATGGCTGGATTCTCATGACGGCAACCCTCTGATGCACATCACCCATTGCCCTAACTGCCAAACCGCTTTCAAAGTGCGCGAAGAACACACCCGTGCTGCCAATGGCTGGGTGCGTTGCGGGAAATGCCAAAACGTATTTGAGGCGCATTTGTATTTTGCGCTCAACACAGATACTAATAATGCGGCTTCCTTTACGGATGAAGGTAAATCTATAGAAGGCGTGCGACCCGGCTTGTTTTCAGGCAGCGCCGCAATGCAAAAGCAGTTGCATTTGGGTGCGGGTTGGTTTTGGCCATCGATCTCAGTTTTATTGGCCCTGGCCATACTTTGGCAAGCTGTTTTGTGGAATCGCCATTGGTTGGTTGCCGAAGAGCCTGCATTGCGCAGCACGGTAGAAACCTTGTGCTTACCCACCGCGTGCAAGATTGAATGGCCGCAAGAACCCAATAGCGTGCTCATTGAAAACAGTATTTTTAGTGAAACCCCAGAGGGCGGTTTTAATCTGCAAATGCGTTTCAAAAATATCCAGCACCATCCTGTGGCGACGCCTTGGCTGGAGGTCACTTTGACTGATATGCAAGACCAAGTGGTGGTGCGTCGCGTCTTCAGTGTTGAAGACTTGGATTTGCAAGACCATATCGCAGCCCTACGTGACCAGCGCGTGCAATTTAGCTTTGCGGTGAACGCCACTTTACGTGAGCGAATTGCCGGTTACCGCGCTCTGATTTTTTATCCTTAATTTTTCTTAGAAAGTAAATGTATGGCATCGCTAATATGCGGCTCACTCGCGTTTGACACCATCATGGATTTTGAAGGACGGTTTGCTGAGCAAATCTTGCCTGACCAACTGCATATCTTGAACGTGTCATTTTTGGTGCCTGCATTACGTCGTGACTTCGGTGGTTGTGCTGGCAACATCGCCTACAGCCTAAAAATCTTGGGCGGCACGCCTTTGCCCATGGCAACGCTGGGTACCGATGGCGCTGACTATCTCGTGCGTTTGTCGCATTTGGGCATATCGAGTGAGTTTGTGCGTTCGGTCTCAGACACCTACACCGCACAAGCCATGATCATGACCGACAAAGACAACAACCAAATTACCGCTTTCCACCCTGGCGCGATGATGCAAGCGCACAAAACCAAAATCGAAAAGCGCGCAGATATCCAACTGGGCATCATTTCGCCCGACGGACGTGACGCCATGCTCGAGCATGCAGAGCAATTCAAACACGCCGATATTCCCTTTGTGTTCGATCCAGGTCAAGGTTTGCCGATGTTCGATGGCAAAGAGTTGATGCACTTCATCAACCTCTCGACCTGGGTCACCGTTAACGACTACGAAGGCAAGATGTTGTGTGACCGCACAGGACTCTCTAGTGCGGAGCTTTCACGCCACGTCAAAGGCTTGATCGTGACTTTGGGCGCTAACGGTTGTGAAGTGTGGGTGGATGGCCAAAAAACACTCGTGCCTCCTGTGAAAGCCAAAGAAGTGGTGGATCCCACAGGCTGTGGCGATGCATGGCGCGGCGCCTTGCTATTCGGGTTAGAAAAAGGCTGGTCGCTAGACAAGTGCGCAGCGCTTGGCAACGAAGTCGGCGCTCGCAAAATTGCGCAACGCGGGCCACAAAACTACCAAATCAGCGATTTACATATCGGCTGATATTTTTCTGCCTTTGCGCAGTCCAAGAAAAAGCCCGAGGCCTTGCGGCGTCGGGCTTGAGTAAACGATAAATCCGTTTTCTGATCGTTTGAGAATCAGGGTCTACTTGCCGTTGGAAACGGCCATGCAGCTTGCGGATTTAAAGTGGTTTGCGCATGAGCGACGGCAGCGGGTGCTTTCGCGGCTTTCTTGGGCGCAGGTTTTTTAGCGGCCTTTTTAGGGGCTGCTTTCTTGGCAGCAGGTTTTTTCGCGGCTTTCTTCGCAGCAGGCTTTTTCTTAGCTGCTACTTTTTTTGCTGGCTTTTTAGCAGCGGCTTTTTTAGCTACGGCTTTCTTGGCAGCAGGCTTTTTCTTAGCTGCTACTTTTTTTGCCGCTGGCTTTTTGGCTGCAGCTTTTTTAGCTGCTGGCTTTCTCGCTGCGACCTTCTTGGCTGCCGGCTTTTTAGCGGCTACTTTTTTAGCGGCTGGCTTTTTAGCTGCCACTTTCTTTGCTGGGGCCTTCTTTTTAGCGGCCGATTTTTTTGCAGTTGCCATTTCTTTTCTCCTAGATCAATTTTTTAGATCGTTGAGTGAAAACACTTTGCACCGGTTGGTAGCATGCAAAGCGATTCATGGCGCTGGACCCGGGTCCAACCCCATGAACACGTTGAGTCCGTCACAACACCTCGTAAGTGGGCGTTTATGGAAGTGACGAACAAATTCAGGGACATATATATGGTTTTAAAAATCAGTCCCAAGACAAAGCACCGCCAGATTGGTATTCAATCACGCGGGTTTCAAAGAAATTACGTTCTTTTTTCAGGTCAATCATCTCGCTCATCCAAGGGAAGGGGTTTTCCTCGTTCGGAAACAACTGCTCTAGACCAATTTGAGTGGCGCGGCGGTTAGCGATATAGCGCAAATAGCCTTTGAACATCGATGCATTGAGACCCAACACGCCACGTGGCATGGTGTCTTCGGCGTAACGGTATTCGAGTTCAACCGCTTGCATGAACAAGCCTTTGATCTCTTCTTTGAAAGACGCTGTCCACAGGTGTGGGTTTTCAAGTTTGATTTGGTTGATCAAATCAATGCCGAAATTGCAGTGCATGGACTCGTCACGCAAGATGTATTGGTATTGCTCTGCAGCACCCGTCATCTTGTTTTGGCGACCGAGTGCCAAGATTTGGGTAAAGCCAACGTAGAAGAAGAGGCCTTCCATCAAGCAGGCAAACACAATCAGAGACTTGAGCAGGGTTTGATCGGTCTCTGGCGTGCCAGTATGGAAGTGGGGGTTCATGATGGCTTCGATGAAGGGGATCAGGAACTCATCTTTGTCGCGGATAGATTTAACTTCGTGGTAAGCGTTAAAAATTTCTGCTTCGTCGAGGCCTAAGGACTCAACGATGTATTGGTAAGCATGGGTATGAATCGCCTCTTCAAACGCTTGACGCAATAAGAACTGGCGGCACTCAGGGGCTGTGATGTGGCGGTAAGTACCCAACACTATATTGTTGGCTGCCAAAGAATCGGCTGTGACGAAAAAGCCGAGGTTACGCATGATCAAGCGGCGCTCGTCATCGGTCAGACCGTTGGGGTCTTTCCACAACGCGATGTCGCGCGTCATGTTCACTTCTTGCGGCATCCAGTGGTTGGCGCACGTAGCCAAGTATTTTTCCCAAGCCCATTTGTATTTGAAAGGCACCAACTGGTTCACGTCGGTGTGGCCATTGATGATGCGCTTGTCAGATGCATTGACGCGACGCGCGGTGGTGGCGGAAGCAGTAGACGCAGCAGAAACTGGGGTGGTGAGTGTTGGGATAACTGGTGCTTTTGCACCGTCATCCAAAGTACGCGTAGCAACTGGCGCTTGGGCACTATGGGAAGTTGGAGAGGGAGGGGTATCCATCAGGCGGCTACTCATGCCGCTTGCGAAAGGTGGTGCTGCTGAAGTTTTAACTTCTTCGTCCCAGGTCAACATAGATTATTTTCCAATTCAATGATTATCAATGTAATGCACCCAAACGCAAAGCGTTGCGTGGGTGCAGAGCGGATTTGTGTTGTGCAAATACAAATATGTGTAGATGCCAAATTACTGACAAGCTTCGCAAGTCGGATCATCGACTCCGCAAAACTTGACGTCGGTGGCGGCCACTGCACTCAACTGTTGTGCTTGTGCGGCCATCGCTGCAGCTTCAAGCGCACTCATTCCGCCGATGGGTGAACCTGAAGACACCGAGTTGTGTGAGCCTGCTTGCACCGTAGATTTCTCGACTTGTTGTGCACTAGATGTACGCAGGTAGTAGGTGGTTTTTAAGCCGCGCAACCAAGCCAGTTTGTAAGTCTCATCCAACTTCTTGCCAGACGCGCCGGCCATATAGATGTTGAGCGATTGGGCTTGGTCGATCCATTTTTGGCGACGCGATGCGGCTTCGACCAACCACTGAGGCTCCACTTCAAAGGCGGTAGCGTACAAAGCTTTGATCTCTTGTGGCACGCGGTCGATAGGGCGCAATGAGCCGTCAAAGTGTTTGAGGTCCATGACCATCACGTCGTCCCACAAACCAAGGCGCTTCAAGTCGCGCACCAAGTAGCTGTTGATCACTGTGAATTCGCCAGACAAATTAGATTTGACCGACAAATTGCCAAAGCAAGGCTCGATGGAAGCGTCAACACCAATGATGTTGGAGATCGTCGCAGTCGGCGCAATTGCCACGCAATTGGAGTTGCGCATGCCGTCTTTGGCAATTTTGTGGCGCAATGATTCCCAGTCCAAAGTGGTGGAGCGGTCCACATCTAAATAACCACCGCGCGCAGAAGCGAGAAGGTCTAAAGAGTCCAAAGGCAAAACGCCTTGGTCCCACAAAGAACCTTTGTAGCTGGCGTATTGGCCGCGCTCTTTCGCGAGTTCGGTCGATGCCCAGTAGGCGTAGTAGCAAACGGCTTCCATCGAACGGTCAGCAAACTCGACAGCGGCTTGTGAGGCGTAAGGAATGCGCATTTCGTACAAGCTGTCTTGGAACGACATGATGCCCAAACCGACTGGGCGGTGGCGCAAGTTCGAGTCGCGTGCTTTTTTCACAGCGTAGTAGTTGATGTCGATCACGTTGTCGAGCATGCGCATCGCGGTCGAGATGGTGCGCTTGAGTTTGTCGTGGTCGAGTTCTTGGCCGTTGGCGCCTTCGATCAAGTGCTGCGACAAATTGACTGAGCCGAGGTTGCAAACCGCGGTTTCGGTGTCGCTGGTGTTCAACGTGATTTCAGTACACAGGTTGGACGAGTGCACCACGCCCACGTGTTGCTGTGGTGAGCGCACATTGCAGGGGTCTTTGAAAGTGATCCATGGGTGGCCAGTTTCAAACAGCATGGTCAACATCTTGCGCCACATGTCGGTAGCTTGGACGGTTTTGCTGGGTTTGATCTCGCCGCTCTTGGCCTTGGCTTCGGCCGCCACATAGGCTTTTTCGAATTCAGCGCCATAGAGGTCGTGTAAGTCGGGTACGTCAGAAGGAGAGAACAAGGTCCACTCGCCTTTTTCCATGACGCGGCGCATAAACAAGTCTGGAATCCAGTTGGCTGTGTTCATGTCGTGGGTGCGTCGACGGTCATCGCCCGTGTTTTTGCGCAGCTCTAAGAACTCTTCGACATCTAAGTGCCAAGTCTCTAAGTAAGTGCAAACTGCGCCTTTGCGCTTGCCGCCTTGGTTCACAGCCACTGCCGTGTCGTTGACAACTTTCAAGAACGGCACCACGCCTTGTGACTCGCCATTGGTGCCCTTGATATGGCTGCCCAATGCGCGCACGCGTGTCCAGTCGTTGCCCAAACCGCCGGCGAATTTAGACAGTAAAGCGTTTTCTTTGATCAGCTCATAAATGCCGTCCAAGTCGTCAGGCACGGTAGAGAGGTAGCAACTCGAGAGTTGTGAGCGCAAGGTGCCGCTGTTGAACAAAGTAGGCGTGCTAGACATGAAGTCAAACGACGACAAAACCTCGTAGAACTCAATTGCACGCGCCTCGCGGTCGATTTCTTTCAGGGCCAAGCCCATCGCGACGCGCATGAAAAACGCTTGTGGCAACTCAATGCGTTGTTTGCGCACGTGCAAGAAGTAGCGGTCATACAGTGTTTGCAGACCGAGGTAGTCAAACTTCAAATCGCGGCCGGCTTTGAGTGCTGAGCCCAAACGCTGCAAGTCAAACTGCAACATTTGTGGGTCGAGCAATTCGTTGTCGACACCTTTTTTGATGAACTGTGGGAAGTACTGCGCGTAGTGCTGACCCATATCAGCGTGCAGAACTTCTTTGCCCAATACTTCTTTGGCGATGGTGTGCATCAGCAAGCGGGCGGTGGCATAGGTGTAATCGGGGTCTTTTTCGATCAAGGTGCGGGTGGCCAAGATCGCGGCTTTATAAACCTCGTCCATGGGGACGCCGTCGTAGAGGTTGCGCATGGTCTCGGCCATGATGGGCTCAGGACGCACATCAGCACCCAAGCCGGCGCAAGCGTCGTTGATCAAACGTTGCAGGTGCTGAAGGTCCAACGGCACGCGGTGGCCGCCTTCGAGCACATGCATGGTAGGGGCAGCTGGTGCGGCTTGTTCTTTTGTAGAGGCGCGCTCTTGGGTGCGGCGTTCGCGGTAGAGCACGTAGGCGCGGGCAATTTCGTGGTGACCGCCACGCATGAGACCGAGTTCTGCTTGGTCTTGTACATCTTCAATATGGAAGGTGCCACCGCCTGGACGTGAACGCATCAGGGCGCGAACCACGCCTTGGGTCAAAACATCGACAGTTTCGCGCACGCTGGCAGAGGCTGCGCCTTGGGTGCCATGCACGGCCAAAAACGCCTTCATCATGGCAACAGCAATCTTGGCAGGTTCAAAAGGAACTACTGCCCCATTGCGGCGAATAATTTGGTAGTGGGCCAACAAGGTCGGACTGTCGGCGCTGATGCGGTCTTGGGTAGATGCGGGGAAAGGTGTTGGATTAATTTTTGTAGTGGATTCAACAAGTTGCATGTCGTTTTTCTTCCTGTTATTCAATTTGTGTGTGCGGGCGGCTTGCAACTTGAAAGTCGAACTTTTAAAAAGTGAAGCATCGCGTCCCCACACTATATCTGGTGTCTATGACTCCATCAAGGCACTAGGGGTAGTGTTTTCAAGGATATGGCGTATTTTTCTTCCACATGGCAAAACCGTCATCAAATTTTTGCAAGACGACACATGAATCAAGCCTTGTAGAGACTGAGGATTCTGAACAAAAGCTTTATTTCACGGGCTTTTTTCATACATTTGCTTCGCTAATGCCCAAGATATTTGATATGTGTCTGACGTAGCCAAAATTGGCAGACCGTCCTTCTAACAGGCGGGCCGTTAAATATTTTTTTTGACTATTTTTTCTCCCAAGCGGGCAGTCGGGAAAAATGAATTTGAAAGTACTAATTTGTCTTGGAGCAACTGCCAATCAAAACCTGCGCCTGGGTCCAACTTGCGTCCAGGCGCGATGTCTTCATGGCCTGCGATGTGCGCAATGGGGTAGTTGCTGACAAGTTGTTTGCACAAAACAGACAGCGTGTCGTATTGCGCTTTTTCAAACAATTCACCTTCCAAACCTTCGAGTTCAATACCTATCGAGTCGTCGTTGCAGTTGTCACGTCCGCGGTAATGTGATGCGCCTGCATGCCACGCGCGCTTACCGCAACTGACAAACTGAAACAAACTGCCATCACGGCGAATTACAAAATGCGAAGAGACTTGCATACCGCGTATTTGAGCGAAGTAGGGGTGGGCGTCCCAATCCAGTTGATTGGTAAATAGCGCTTCTATCTCTGTGCCGCCATAGACGCCAGGCGGCAAACTGATGGAGTGGATGACCAGCAAGTCAATTTGCGCTTGGCTTGGGCGCTCACCAAAGTTGGGGGAATCTATGCGCTGGGCGCGAGACCACCAACCGTCTAGCCAGTGCGTAACCGCAAGGTTCACGCACGTCCCTCGTGCTGTTGCAAATGTTGGGGGCTGCAGTAAGCCGTTTGCGTACCGTTGGATTTTGCTGGACCCAATACGGCTTCATTTTCAGGAATATGCAAGCCACAGTGCGCACAGGGCAACATGACATTCGAGCCCTTGTTTTTTTTAGAAGGTGAATTAGAGCCGCTGCGCTGCTGACGAATCCACCACAAACCGGCAAAAATGATTGTCACCCAAATCACATATTTCATGGCGTGCGGCCCAAGATCACTTCCATGACAAAGCGTGAGCCCACGTATCCAAGCAGCAACAAACCGGAGCCAGCATACAAAAACCGAATGGCGGTGCGTCCGCGCCAACCCAAACGCTGGCGACCGATCAGCAAGACTGCGAAGGTCACCCAAGACAGCACCGAGAAGACTGTCTTGTGGTCCCAACGCCAAGCCGTATTGGTGCCATACAAACTATCGCCAAACAACCAACCGGCTAAGAGTGTGGCGGTCAGCAAGACAAAGCCTGCCGAGACAAAGCGAAATGTCAAACGCTCCAAAGTGAGGATTGGCACATCAATCGAGGCATCGACCGCCATACGCATATTTTTTTCCGCTTGCGACAAAATAGTGGCGTGAACCAAAGCGGCGGCAAAAAGTCCATAGGACGCAATGCCTAAAGCCCAATGCAACGGAAGCAAGGGCGATGCATTGGTATGCATGGGCGCACCGGGGAACACGGCCGCAATCAACACCACCGAGGCGCCAAGCGCCATCAAGGTCCAGCGGGTTTGCAGTCGCGGAAACCAATGCTGCTCCAACACATAAAAGGTCAGCATCAACCACACGGTGACCGACAAAGCAGGCGCAAAACCAAAGCGCATCACGCCATCTTGGGAGCCAAACAATGCAAAAGCCAACCCCGAACCATGCAGCAACCAAGGTACCACCAACCAGCGGTGGCCGTATCCGGGACCTAGGCGAGGGCCCATCCACGCAGTGAGCGCGTAGGCGAAAGCGGTGGGTATTCCTAACCAAAGGTTGGGATAGATGTCACTGGCTAAAATCATGTGGCAAGTTTAGCGTTTTGCTCGACGCATCCAATGAACCCCCCACGGGGATAAATATGGCTTCAGCCCTTACCGACAAACTCTCCCGCCTCGTCAAACAAATCAGCGGTCAGGCACGCATCACGGAAAGCAATGTGGCCGATATGTTGCGCGAAGTGCGCATGGCCTTGTTAGAGGCCGACGTGGCATTGCCCGTCGTGCGCGACTTTATCGCCCGCGTCAAGGACAAAGCCTTAGGCCAAGAAGTCGTCGGTTCTTTGCAGCCCGGTCAAGCTTTGGTCGGTATCGTCAACCAAGAGCTCGCCGCCACCATGGGCGATGGCGTCAGCGATCTGAATTTAGCTGCGCAACCTCCAGCAGTCATTTTGATGGCTGGTTTACAAGGTGCCGGTAAAACCACCACCACCGCCAAACTCGCGCGCTGGTTAATCCAGCAGCGCAAAAAGAAAGTGTTGACGGTGTCCGGCGACGTCTACCGCCCCGCAGCGATCGAGCAACTGAAAACCGTTACCGCACAAGTCGGTGCCGAATGGTTCCCCAGCAGCGCCGACCAAAAACCGCAGGACATTGCGCGTGCTGCGCTGGATTACGCGCGCAAGCATTACTTTGATGTGTTGCTAGTTGACACCGCCGGCCGCTTAGGCATTGACGAAGCCTTGATGCAAGAAATTCAAGGCTTGCACAATGTTTTGAATCCTGTTGAAACCTTGTTCGTAGTCGACGCGATGCAAGGCCAAGACGCGATCAACACCGCCAAAGCATTTAAAGACGCATTGCCGCTCACTGGCATTGTGTTGACCAAGCTTGACGGCGATTCACGCGGTGGTGCGGCCTTGTCGGTGCGTCAAATCACCGGCGTGCCGATCAAGTTCGCGGGTACCAGCGAAAAAATGGACGGCTTGGAATTGTTCGACGCCAACCGCCACGCACAGCGCGTGTTGGGCATGGGCGACATATTGGCCTTGGTAGAACAAGTCACCGCAGGCGTCGATATGGCGGCCGCACAAAAATTGGCCGACAAAGTCAAACGCGGCGACAACTTTGACTTGAACGACTTCCTCTCGCAAATTCAACAAATGCGCTCGATGGGCGGCTTGTCCAATTTGATGGACAAACTGCCGACCCAAATGGCCGCCAAAGCCAAAGACGTCGATATGGGCAAGGCCGAGAAAGACATCGGCCGCAAGCAAGGCATCATCCACAGCATGACTGATTTGGAACGGCGCAAACCCGAGCTCATCAAAGCCACACGGAAACGCCGTATCGCTGCGGGCGCCGGTGTTCAGGTGCAAGACGTGAACCGTTTGCTCAAAGAGTTTGAGCAAATGCAAGACATGATGAAAAAAATGCGCGGTGGCGGATTGATGAAGATGATGAAGCGCATGGGCGGCATGAAAGGCATGCCGGGTATGGGTGGCGGATTTCCTGGAATGCGCTAAACCACGGTTTCTGACAACACCACCTCACCGCGCAATGAGTGCGGATTGGCTTCAGTAATACGCACATCAATCAGCTGGTGCATCAAACGCTCTGACAGCGGGCCGGCCTGAAAATTCACCACCCGATTGCATTCGGTACGGCCACGCAATTCGTTGGCGTCTTTGCGTGAAATGCCGTCGACCAAAATCTTTTGCACGGTGCCCACGCGTTCTACGTTGATAGCGCGCATGTTGTCATCGATGATTTTTTGTACCTCTTGCAAACGGCGCAATTTCAACGCGTGAGGCGTGTCGTCATGCAAATTCGCAGCCGGTGTGCCAGGGCGGGGGCTGAAAATAAAACTAAACGAGTTGTCAAAGTAGATGTCGTGCATCAGCTTGATCAACTTTTGGTGGTCTTCTTCGGTCTCGCCAGGAAAGCCAACGATAAAGTCTGAACTCATCGCCATGTCAGGGCGAATCGCGCGCAGTTTTTTCACTGTGCTTTTGTATTCCATCGCGGTGTAACCGCGCTTCATCGCCATCAAAATGCGGTCGCTTCCATGTTGTACCGGCAAATGCAAGTGGTTGACTAACTTGGGCACTTTGGCGTACACGTCAATCAAGCGCTGGGTGAATTCGTTGGGGTGGCTGGTGGTGTAGCGGATGCGCTCAACCCCGGGAATATCGGCCACTAATTCAATCAGCAAGGCAAAGTCGGCGATGTCGGCGGTGTTTCCCATCACGCCTCGGTAGGCGTTCACGTTTTGCCCCAACAGCGTAACTTCTTTTACGCCTTGTGTTGCCAAGTCGGCGACTTCTTTCATCACATCGTCTAAGGGGCGGCTGAATTCTTCGCCACGGGTGTAAGGCACGACGCAATAGCTGCAGTATTTGCTGCAACCTTCCATGATGCTCACAAACGCGCTGGCGCCTTCGACGCGTGCCGGGGGCAAATGGTCGAACTTTTCTATTTCAGGAAAACTGATGTCTACTTGTGGACGCTTGAGCGCTATGCGTTGGTCGAGCAGTTCTGGCAAGCGGTGCAAAGTTTGCGGGCCAAACACCACGTCGACATAAGGCGCACGGGCAATGATGGCGTCACCTTCTTGGCTGGCCACGCAGCCGCCGACGGCGATCTTGACGCCCTTGGCTTTGAGATGCCGTACTCGACCTAAATCGGAGAAGACTTTTTCTTGCGCTCTCTCGCGCACTGAACAGGTATTGAAGACGATCAGGTCGGCTTCGTCGACATTAGTGGTTTTTTCGTAGCCTTGGGCTTGCCCCAAAACGTCTGCCATCTTGTCCGAGTCGTACTCGTTCATTTGGCAACCGAAGGTTTTAATAAATACTTTGGGGCTCATGCGGGAAAACTCCCGTGAGTGGCGCAGCGGTTCATGGTTTAGATCCAGAGGCTGTTGAAGAGTTAACATTGTAGGTGCTAAAGGTCGACCAACCATGTGCCGATAGGTACACAAACCATCACAGTGAACGGCTATGAAAAAACATTTACGTCTGATACTTGAAATCCTCATGGGCTTGCTTTTGGCAGGTGCAGTCACAGTGGCTTACTGGAGTTACACCGGCAAGAGCCACGTCATGGGTGAATTGACCGAAGCCAGCGAAGGCATGGAAGAAGCCCAGCAAGAGTTGGATAAAACCGCCAAAGAGTTGAAAGAAGCGCAAGAAAAAGTGGCTGAATTCGAGCCCGCCGCCAAGCAAATGGCGGCCATGAAAGAAGCCTTCTCCAATGGCGTCGTTTTGCAAGACTACGAAGCATTCATCAAGGCGCAAAAAGGCCCCATCATCAGTGAGCGCCAATTGGGTTTAGGCGCTTTACGATTGATGACCAAAGGCGCAGACGATCCAGACACCGTCAGCGCGTTTGAAAAAGCACTAGAAATGGCAGAGTGGACATCGCGTCTCAAGTCCATTTGTGCTGCGCAAAATGCGCTCGCTGCCGCTGGCCAAAAAGTCAAGGTCTTGGCCGATTGCGCGCTGGAAAGCAATAAAGGTGCAAAAGCCCATGCGGTCCATTGGGACTATGTCGGCGAAATGGGACCTGACAAATGGGGTAGTGAGTTCCCCACTTGCGGCAACGGCACCAAGCAATCGCCTTTGAACATCGTTGGACCTTTTGAAAAATCAAAAGACGTTTTGGCTGTTTCTTACAAAGAAGGCGCGCTGAAGATTTTGAACAACGGCCACACCATCCAAGTCAATGTGGAACCTGGTAGCACCTTGAAGATCAACAAAGATGTTTACAACTTGCTTCAATTCCACTTCCACCGCCCTAGCGAAGAACAAATCGATGGCAAGCCCATGGCGATGGTGGCGCATTTTGTCCACAAAAACGCCGAAGGTAAATTGGCCGTGCTCGGCGTCTTGCTCAACGAAGGCAAAGACAACGACGCCATCAAAACTATTTGGGAAAAAGCCCCCAAATCAGAAGGGCCAGAGCTTGTGGTTGAAGGCGTGAAATTCAACCCTGCTGTGTTGGTGCCAGCGGCCCTCACACATTACAGCTATGAAGGCTCACTCACTACGCCCCCTTGTACCGAAGGTGTGAACTTCTTTATTTTGAAGACCACCATGGACATTGGTAAAAAACAAGTGGCTGACTTTCCTTTCAAGAAAAATGCACGTCCCGTGCAGCCTTTGAATGGTCGCAAGATCAGCGCGAACTAAACGCGTCACATACAAGCCCCACACTATTCATTGGGGTAACAAAAAGGGGCTTTTAGATAGCCCCTTTTTTTTTGCCTGACATGATGCGCGTTAATGAAGAAACGCTAATTTAGTTGTTGATGGGTTGCACCGTGACCGTATGGTCTAAATTGCTTTGGCTCGGAATTGCAAACAGCAATGGCATCGCGACTGCTACCAGCAAGAAAGCCAAAACCAAAAAAATCAACAACATTTTGAAGAATTCAGGAGAGTCGGGGTACTTGGGTTTGACGGGTTTACCGCGCGGGGCTTGGTAGGTGACGGCCATACCCATTTGCGAAGCCTTGGCCTTGCTGCTGTAAAACACATTGGCCACAGGCAGTCCGTTGTCTTTTACGCCGCTCAGAATAGAAGCTACTTTGAGTGCAGCTTGGATTTTGAATTCAACCGAACTAAAAGCGCTGACGCCACCTTCTTCGAGTTGGGTGATTTGTAGCAGGCTTAAATCGGCCAGACGGGCCAGACGGGCACGTTCCAATTTGCACATTTTGCGCAAATTCGTAATCGCGTGACGGTCTACCAGATCTACTGTCATCTCATATGCCAATCGCTCAATTTGCAATACAGCAGCAAACTTTTAGGCGAAAGACTTAGACCAGTTTCAAACGCTCGGATGAAGGTACTACGCGCGTCAAACGCACACCGTAACGGTCGTTGACTAGCACGATTTCACCTTGCGCGACAACCGAGTTGTTGACCAGCAAGTCGAGTGGTTCGCCCGCAATGCGGTCAAGTTCCACCACGCTACCTTGGGTCAAACGCATCAGGTCTTTGATTTTGATTTCTGCACGACCGACTTCGATCGACAAATTCACCACAATGTTTTGCAACACCTCGGGGTTGATGTTGCCGGGCATCGTCGGCTTGAAGTCCTCGAGCGTTGGCTCGTGCTCTTCGTGCTCAGCTTGTTCGGCAGGCACTTGTGCTTCTTGGGCTTCTGTTTCAGTGTTTTCGGTGTTTTCACTCATGGTGTTTTCCTAACTCAAAGTTTTCCGTGGATATGTTCATGGTCGATTTGCACAGCAACTTGCGAGCCGCGCGTTCCCACATTGACGTGGAAAGCGGGAACGCCGTTGGCATTCATCAGCGCTGTGTCGTCTTTCTTGAAGAACAACAAATCACCTTCTTGCAAGTTGTTCAAGTGGTGCAAAGTTGTTTTGACTTCACCCATCGTGACCTGCAATTCCAATTTTGCATCGCCCACAGCAGCAGCCAATTCGGAGCGCCACTTGCGGTCGGATTCTTCGTTGCCTTCACCGCTAGATACGCGGCTGCTGAGCAACTCACGCACAGGTTTCAAGGTGGCGTAGGGGTAGACCAAATCGATAAATCCGCGTCCACCGCTGGCAGTTGCATCGGCCTCAAAGCGGCTTAAAACGACCAAGTCGTTTTCGTCTGCAATTTGGGCGAAGTGGGGGTTGATCTCAGAGCTGATGTGTTCGCATTCGATGGGCATCAAAGGCGCCCATGCTTCTTTGAGCGATCTAAAGAACACTTCCAAAATGATTTTGATAATGCGCGATTCTGTGGGTGTAAACAAACGCCCAGGCGGTAAATCAGCAACGCCTTTACCAAAGCCACCAAAAAAGCTGTCGAGCGAACTAAACACCACATTGGGGTCGATGATGATCACCGAGTTGCCACGTAATGGGCCCATGCGAATCATGTTGACAGCCAATGGCGGCTTCAAATCTTGCAGGTACTCGCTGTACTTCATGATGCGCACACGCGTGGGGTTCACGCGAGGGCTGGTACGCAACACTTCGAGCAAACCCATTCTGAACATACGGATGAAGCGCTCGTTAATCATGTCGATCGACGAGACATTGACCCCTAAGCTACTGTCTTCGCTGGCGAGGTCGTGTTTGCGCACCCGCACCTTGGTGTTGAACCCGGTGTCGGTCTCGATCGAACCGTCGCGCACACCTTCAGAGAGGGCGGCGAGTTCTTCATCCGAGAGTAGATTGGCTTTCATGGGGTTTGCGTCTTTGTTGTCTTGTCGTGTGGATTTACTGCATCACAAACGATGTGAAGAAAACGTCTTCAATACCACCGAAGTCTTCGTACTTCATCAAAATATCGTTCATCACGACTTTGATTTTGGCGGCGAGTTCGCTACGGAAGTCTGGGCGTGACGCTTCGGCTTCTGTGGTTTGGCGCATCTGATCCAAAATGCCAGAGCGAATCGCAAACTCATGCTTCTTGACGTTGTCAAACACACGGTTGTCGTAGTGCGTCATTACGGCAATTTGCACCACCATCACTTTTTTGCTGGCAGTGAGGTTGGTCATGAACTCTTTGTCGATTTGCAGATAGGTGTTTTCGAAACGCGTGTTTGCGTTTTCTTTCGTCACCTTATCGGGGCCACCAGGCGTGGCCTTGGCTGCTTCGGCTTCTTTGTCGAGTTCGTCGACTTTTTCATGTGCTGCGGCCTCGCTCTTGTGCTCGAAATAACCCGAGAAATAGAGGGTGGTGAAGACCACTACGACCAATAAGAGGATGGTGGAAATTGCGATCAAGGCGATCAGAAGAATCGGCTTCTTCTTTTTCGGTTCGCCTTCGACGACTTCTTCTGCTGCTGGTGCTTCTGCGGTTGCCATAGTGTTTTCTCCTAAGGGTCAGATTGTGATCTGTTAGTTTTAAGCGTACAAGTCAAGCAAAGACGAACTGTCTTTGCCACGGGTTGCAACGACTTGGGCTTGAGTGTCGCTGGTGTTGGTGCTCAAGCTGGAATTGTCCCTAACTTGCGGCTGGGGTGATGCATTTCCGGATGCATTTTGTTGGCTTTGACCGCCGTTTTGCCCCACTTGGACGAAACCAGCATTAATACCAAAGTTTTGAAGTGCGTCACGCAAGCGTTGCGTACTGTTTTGTAACAGATCGCGCGTCATGGGGTTTTCTGCCCGGAACACGGCATCGAGTTTGCCGTCTTTCATTTCGAGTTGAATTTCCACGCCGCCAAGGTGGGCAGGGCGCAGACCAAACTTCATCTTCCATTGGCCATCGCTCAATTGCTTGTGCATCCGCGCTGCCATTTCGGTTGCGAGTTTGTCACTCAACTGGTCGTAGACCTCGTTCATGGGTGTGGGTACTGCAGTAGCAGCATCTTTGTTCGCCACTGATCGGTTATCGCTAGCGCTGGACTGGGCCAGAGCTTGTGCGAAACCGGAGGAAGAAGATTGGTCAGATGTGTCAGAACCGCTCGCGTCACTTTGCTCGCCCATGTCTTGCGAAAAGCTGGACGCCAAACTGGCAATGTCTTGTTCTTGGACATTGCCGCCGAGCAATGACAACACAGACGCCGTGCTTGGCGTGTTGAAGGCTTGAGAGATATTGCCGCTTTGTACCGGCAATACGGCGGGCGGCAACACGGTCATCTGAATCTGTTGGATCGACGCCATCTCTGCTTGGCTCAGGCCATTGGCAGGCAAACCGCTGATTCCAAAATTCAAAGGCGCAGCAGCGGCGCTTTGCAATAGGTTGGCGTTTGCGGCAGGTGCCTGCACGCTAGATGACAACGCTTGCGTCATCGCTTGGGTAAAAGCGGGGGCATCGGCCTGCGATATCCCTAGTCTGTCGGAGCCACCATTCAAAGCGGCACCCAACAAGGCGCTGATATTTAAGCTGGGGGTAGTGGCTACACCGTTTGGCTGTCCATTAGTGCCAGATGATGGAAGGCCATTGGATCCTGCTGTGCTTGCATTGGAAGTCGCAGAGCCCATCAAATTTTGAATCGTTGCGTCATCCAAACCCATGGACTTCGCAAATGCGGTCAAGCTCTCAGGGCTTGGCGCTAGGCGTGGGTCGGTGATGATGTGCACTTTGGGGCTCAGCGCGAACATCTGTAATTTATCAGTTACTTGATCATGTGACTGGATAAGCTCTTGCGTAGCTAAGTTAGCAACAGTGCGCACCGCTTGCATACCTGCGGCGACTGGGTTAGTCACCACGCTGGCAACGGTGTTAGCAGCCTTAACGGCCAAATCTAAGACTTGGGGCAAATCGCTCTGCCAAGCTGTTGCCACTGCAGAGTTGCTGTCTTTGTCGTTGGCATCCGTTGAGGCCTTACGGCTGCGTTGCGAACCACCGGAAGATGATTTCGTGCTTGATTCTTGCTTGTCATCAGCGTGTCCAGGGGCGTCCTGGGACATGCGGGAATTATTTTTGGGGGCAGGCTTGTCTTGGGATGCTGCTGGCGAAGCAGCATCTTTATTAGCCAAAAGTGCCGCATGCTCCAAAGCTTTTGCGTTGTCCGCATGGATGGCGTCGCTCGTAGCGGCAAAACTTTGCCGTTGAGAAGCTGGCAATTGCTGTAATTGCTTTGCCATGATCTGGGCAAAGTCGAGCCCCAGGCTCTGACCGGCGAGAGCATCCGCCCCGCTGGCGGCCCCCTGTACAGGGCTGTTTGCGGGTGGGGTGGCAGCACGAGGCGCCGTTGGCAGTGGAAGGTAACTGTTGAGGTTCATGGTGTTTCAAAACAAGTTGACGCAGTGAATAAGCAAGAACCGTGACAGGTCACATCTTGCCGTTTACCTTGCCATGTGCTCAGGTGTCAGTTTGGGTTGGCACATCGATTGCTTGGTGTAATTGGCCGTGACATGGTGTTACGGCAAAAAAGCAATCTAAACGTTCCAATTACAACTGGATTTCACTGATGAGCACACTCACTCTGTCAACGATTCGACAGAACTTGTCGAAATTTGACCTCACCGGACTCAGTATTCCGGTGGTGGTGCTCGTCATCATGGCCATGTTGGTGTTGCCACTGCCACCGCTGTTGTTAGACTTTTTGTTTACTTTCAACATCATGTGCAGTCTGGTGGTCATCATGATCGCCATCAGCACCCGCAAACCGCTCGAGTTTTCTTCCTTCCCTACTGTCCTCTTATTTGCCACCATGTTGCGCCTGGCGCTGAACGTGGCGTCGACCCGTGTCATCTTGGTCCATGGCCATGAAGGCGCCCATGCGGCGGGCAAAGTGGTGGCCGCTTTCGGCGAATTCGTCATCGCCGGCAACTATGTGGTCGGTTTCATCATCTTCGCGATCTTGATGATCATTAACTTTATTGTGGTCACCAAGGGTGCAGGCCGCGTTTCAGAAGTGAACGCTCGCTTTACATTGGACGCCATGCCTGGCAAACAAATGTCCATCGACGCCGACTTGAATGCCGGCGTCATCGACCAAGACACCGCCAAAAAGCGCCGCGCCGAATTGGCCCAAGAATCCGATTTCTTCGGTTCGATGGACGGTGCCTCTAAATTCGTGAGCGGCGACGCCATGGCCGGCTTGTTGATTTTGTTGATCAACTTGATCGGTGGTTTGATCATCGGTATCGCCCAGCACGACCTGCCCGTTGCAGAAGCCGGCAAGCTCTATACCTTGCTGACCATCGGAGACGGCTTGGTCGCGCAAATCCCATCTCTCTTGTTGTCACTGGCTACTGCCATTGTGGTGACCCGTGTAACGACCACCGAGTCGATCACCGAGCAAGCTTCCCACCAGTTGGCCAATCCGACTGCTTTATTTATATCTGCTGCCATTTTGGTCATTCTGGGCATGGTCCCCGGCATGCCCCACCTGATGTTCATCACTTTGTCGGTGGCCGCTGCTGGTTTGGGCTTGATGATCATTTCGAAAGAAGTGCAAGAAGAACAAGCCGTGCAAGCGGAAAAAGACGCTGCCCCTGCCGAAGGTCCCAAAGAACTCGACTGGGACGACGTCGACCAAGTCGACCTCATTGGTTTGGAAATCGGTTATGGCCTCATTCCATTGGTTAACGCCGAAACCGGCGGCGAACTCATGTCGCGGGTCAAAGGCGTGCGCAAGAAACTCTCTGCCGAGTTGGGCTTTCTTGTCCAACCCGTGCGTATCCGCGACGACCTCAATATCGACCCGGACTCTTACAACATCGTGCTCAAAGGCGTGGTGCGTGGCAAAGGCGAAGTCAAAGTCGGTCGTGAATTGGCGATCAACCCAGGGCAGGTCTATGGCCAACTCGAAGGCATTGCCACCCGCGAACCCGCATTTGGATTGGAAGCGGTTTGGATTGAACCCTCACAACGCGACCAAGCCCGTACCTTGGGTTACACCGTGGTCGATGCGGCAACGGCTATTTCGACCCACCTCAATAAAGTCTTGCGTGAAAACGCGGCTGATTTGCTCAGCCACGATGAAACCCAGCAACTGCTCGACAAACTCGCGTCCAAGTCACCCAAAATTGTGGAAGACCTGGTCCCCGGCAAATTGTCTTTGGGCATCTTGACTCGAACGCTGCAAAACCTGTTGCAAGAGTCTGTCTCGATTCGCGACATGCGCACGATTGCCGAGGCGTTGACCGAAGCCAGCACCCGTACCCAAGACCCTGAACAACTCACTGCCATCGTGCGTCCCAAGTTGGGCCGCATGATCATGCAAAACCTGATCGATGGCGACAACAGCTTACAAGTCATGACCTTGGAACCCACGCTCGAGCAGTTGCTACACAACGTGTTGCAACAAAGCCAGCCCGGCCAACCCGTAGTGATGGAGCCAAGCTTGGCCGAAAACTTATTTGCTGCGTTGCGCGAAGGTTCGCGCGCTGTGGAAGACATGGGACACCCCGCCGTGTTGGTGGTCTCTCCTGTGATCCGTGGCTGGCTCTCCAAAGCCGCACGATTCCGTGTGAACGATTTGACGGTGCTGTCTTACAGCGAAATCCCAGATGACCAGGCCGTCAAAGTGATCCACACGGTGGACGCCAAGAAAAATAACGACTGATTTAAACCATTGACCAAGACAGAGTGAGCAACTTATGGAACTCAAACGAATCCTCGCCCGCAATGCACGAACTGCCAATGAAAAGGCGATCGCGCAATACGGCCCTGACGTGCTGGTGATCTCCAGCAGCCAGGTCAATGGCCTGACCGAACTCATCGTGGCAGTCGATCTTCCAGCGCTCACTGCGGAAGAAGCAGAACCGTTTCTCAAAACAGAATTTACCAACGCCTCTAATAAAGCGCCCGCCAGCAAATTTGACGTGCTCTTGGGCCAAACCTTTGAAGACAACAAGCGCCAAGCCCGTGAGCGCCAAGCCACCCAAGTGGCCAAACCTATTATTCAAGTCAACGCCAAAGCAGAGCCGGTAAAAGCGAAAGTCACCGCCAAGCCTGTAGCCAAAGCAAAAACGATCGAAGCCGAACAAGAGATCCGCGACCACGAGATGGTGCGAGGCCGCGAGATTGTCGAACTCGTACGTGAAGAACTTGCTTCTTTGCGCCGCGAATTCAAACTCAGCCAACAAATGGCGACGTGGCAAGGCACTATGCCTCTGCCACCCGCTTTGACACCTTTGCGCGATGCACTCAATGACGCGCCAATTCCAGTCGCCTTGCGCGCCTTGTTAATCGACAGCATCAAAGACCACGACAACATGGCGGACGCCAAGCTCGCCCTACACAACCAACTCACCCATGCGGTCGAGCAAGAACAGTTGGCTGTGCCTTCTTCTGGCGTCCATGTTTTGGTCGGCCCTTCCGGCGCCGGCAAATCATTGATGGTGGCGCGTTTGGCACAAGCCGCATCGCTTGCCCACGGCAGCGAAAAAGTCATGGTCATCAGTTACCACGACCAACGTGCTGGCGCTTGGAACCAAACCCAGTTGCTCAGCGCCCAGTCTGGCGTTGACAGTTTCCGCGCCATCAACATCGGCACCTTGAAGTTATTGCTCGAAGAGCATGCAGGTCGCCGTTTGATCTTGATCGACACCTCTGGCGTGCAAATGCAAGAGCGTTTGAGCGAGATCCGTGGTTTGCAACAAGGCATTGGTTTCCATGCCGTAGTCCCAGTCGATGCGTCGGCTGCTACTTTGCGCCGACTGTTCGAGAACACCGACAACACTTGGTCGAGCTTGATGCTCAGCAAGTTGGACGAGTCCAACCAGCCTTGGGCTTTGTTGCAGTTCTTGACCGAAAAATCATTGCCTGTCTCGGTTGCTAGCCAAGGCGAGCGCACCAGTGACTTGGTCGAGGAGGTCGCGATGGCCGATCTGGTCAAGCGCGCACTCGACAACTTGGTGTTGCCAGAGAATACCGCGCAAGCCGAATCGGCCCAAGCCGCTTCGCTGGGTGCCTTGACAGTAAACAAGTTACAAAAAATTGCAGCCCATTACCAAACCGAAAGCACAGGTCTGACCCATGAGTGAACCACGCAAAACAGAAGTCATCGGCATCGCCAGTGGCAAGGGGGGAGTGGGTAAAACTACTACCTCGGTCAACTTGGCTGTTGCATTGCGACAGTTGGGGCACAGCGTGATGCTGTTTGATGCTGATCTGGGTTTGGCCAATGCACAAATCGCTTTGGGCGCGCGTGCCGAATACAACCTCGGTCACTTCTTGGCAGGTCAAAAAACCATGCAAGAAATCATGCTTACTACGCGCCAAGGTATCAAATTGATTCCTGGCGCATCCGGCATGCAAGAGCTTGCAGGTTTGAGCCAATTACAAGCTGCCAGCATCGTGCAATCGTTTGGTGCATTGACCGACGACATCGATTTCTTAATTGTTGACGTGGCCGCTGGCATTTCGCCGTCGGTCTTGTCTTTCTTGGCTGCATGTCAGCGTCGCTTCATTGTGGTGAAAGACGATCCTTCGTCCATCGCTGACGCCTACGGCACCATCAAAATTCTCAGCAAAGAAATGGCCTTGGACGAGATTTATCTCTTGCCCAATATGGTCAGCAGCCAAACCGAAGGCTGGAAACTCTATAAAAAGCTCAACGACGTCTGCGTACGTTTCTTGGGCGAATCGGTGCACTACCTGACGTCGATCGAAGAAGACGAAATGGTTTTGCGGGCCTTGAAGAAATACCAGTCCGTCATCGAGATGGCGCCTGGTTCTGCTGCCTCGCGCGATTTCATGCGCTTGGCCGAGGCTTGTACCCACTTACGTCCGATTGACCAAGCTTCAGGCGGCATGCAATTTTTTATGGAGCGGCTGATTCTTGGCAATCCGTCGGAGCACGTATGAAAACACTTTCACCCCTAGAAATGTACGGTGGCGCAAAGCCGCCAGGCGAAGAATTGGTCATGGCCCATTTAGGCTTGGTCAAACGCGTTGCCTTGCATCTCAAAGCGCGCATTCCTGCCTTCATGGAACTCGACGAGCTGATCCAAGTCGGCATGATTGGTTTGCTCGAAGCATCTCGTGCATTCGACCCCGTCAAAGGTGTGGAGTTTGAAAACTTCGCCCACAGCCGTGTGCGTGGTGCCATGCTCGACGAAGTGCGCCGCTTGTCTTTCTTGCCCCGCTCTGCCGTGGCATTTAACAAGTCGCACAACGAATCTATTCACACTTTGGCGGCCGAACTTGGTCGCACCCCCACCCAGTCAGAAATTGCTGATTACATGGGCAAAGACTTAGAAGACTTCCACCGCGAACGCGGCAAAGCCAAGCGTTTTGAGACCTATTCGATGGAAGTTGTCACCGAAGAAGTCATGGCCATTGCCGACGACGCATCCCAACAACCCGACGTCATCGTGGAAGAAGCCGAGTTCATGGACGCGGTGACCGATGCGATTGCAGAATTGCCCGAGCGCGAACAGCTGGTCATGCAGCTCTACTACGTTGAAGAATTCAACCTCAAAGAAATTGGCGAAACCCTCGGTGTGAGTGAGTCACGCGTGAGCCAAATCTTGTCCTCTGTGGTCAAGAAATTGCGCGGCACGCTCAAACTTGAGAACGCGGGGACACAAGCCGTCAAAGTCAGGAGAGCAGCATGACTAATTTCATGATGAACATGGTCTCTTGGGTCCTGCTGTTGCTGGTTATCCTTACCTTGTATTTGATCGACAAGGTCAACCACCTCGCGCAACTTTACGAAGCGCCCAAACCCGAAATGCCACTCTTGCCAGAAGCTGAGCCACCGAGCGACATTTTGTTCGCAGGCTTAGAAGGCAAAAAACTGTGGGACGCCATGAACGGCAAAACGGTCGACGGCTTCGATGCCAGTTTGATCGATGCTTTGCGCGCCCATTACGAACCTATTTTGCGTGAGCACATCACCCTTGCTTTCAAGGACGGCCTGGAAGACGTGGACGGTAGCGAAAGCCGCGTGCCAAGTTCTGAGCGCCGTGTCATGACTTTGCGTGGACATATCCAATCTTGGTTGCCACCCCAACATTTGGGCGGCATTTACCGTGCAGCATTGGAGTTTGCGGGTTCTTATAAAAAGAATCCGCAGTCTCAGGTGCTCGAGCGTTTGAAACAAACCGTCGACAGCGTGACGGGCATGCTGTATCAGCGCGCCAACATCGTTTTGGAAGTACCGTTCTCTGAATTCTTATTCGACTTGGCTAAAGAAGATGAAGTCTCGGAGGTCGAAAAAGCCAACGACGACACCGTGCTCGCGCTCACCGATGCATCTGCCCAAGCCAATCCATTGGACGCAGACGCCTTGGCCCGTATGCAAGCAGAACAACTCGCCCAAGGGCTTGAGCAAGTGCAGCAATACGAAGACTTGCAGCGGCAAGAAATTGCCGCTGACACCATCTCTGACGTCGCCCCATTGGCGCAAGAGGTGCTGGAAGCCAAACCTGCCTGATCGATTCGCCATGAACCGCGTCTTTGACCTCAAGTTTGCATGTACGCCTCCGATACTCTCTGTGTAAGCAAAAGAACCACAGGAGTTACTTCAAATGCGTGCTAATTCAAGAGCTATTCAAAGTTACGGTGATGTCAAAGTCGGCACCGGTGTCGCCAATGCCAGCAACGTCCAACTCATTCA
>Ga0209084_1000847_pt1 | contig 27683 bp, 29 predicted proteins | sample C_130820_MF_Meta_FD_187309 | JGI IMG/M metagenome (GOLD analysis project Ga0209084, IMG submission 187309) | Freshwater microbial communities from Lake Croche, Canada to study carbon cycling - C_130820_MF_MetaG (SPAdes) (version 2) | ecosystem: Environmental > Aquatic > Freshwater > Lake...
GTTTAGCCATTATCGGCCAGTTCCGGCATAAACAGTTGCAACTGAATCGCTATCCAAATCAAAAGCCTTGTGAACAGCACGAGCCGCGTCATCAACCTGATCAAGAGATGTAATTACCGAGATACGGATCTCTGATGTTGAAATCATCTCAACGTTGATTCCCGCTTCGGCAAGAGCTCTAAACAGAATTGCTGAAACACCGGAGTGAGTTCTCATACCAGCACCAACAACACTCAACTTACCGATTTGCTCATCACTTTCAAGCTCACGATAACCCAACACTGCTTTGTTCTGAGCCAGTGCATCCAGAACATGCTTTAGATCTCCCTTAGGCAATGTGAAAGTAATGTCGCTAACTGAGTCGGTGACGTCAGAACCGGTAGGAGTGTTCTGAACGATCATGTCGATGTTTGCACCTGCTTCAGCTACAGTCGTGAAAACAGCAGCAGCCTTACCCGGCACATCCGGAATACCGATGACAGTAATCTTTGCCTGACTCTTATCAGTGGCAACACCAGAAACGATTGATTCTTCCATTTGCTTTGCTCCATTTTCATCAGAGATAACCACAGTCCCAGGATCAGTACTGAAAGTTGATCTAACTACCAAGTTCACTTTGTGCCTACGAGCAAACTCAACCGCACGAATGTGCAGAATCTTTGCTCCGGCAGCAGCTAATTCCAGCATCGACTCAACGTCGATGGCATCCAACTTTCTAGCGGTTGGGATGATGCGAGGGTCTGCTGTGTATATGCCATCGACATCGCTATAGATCTCACAAAGATCTGCCTTTAGGGCCGCAGCCAAGGCAACTGCAGTGGTATCAGATCCACCCCTACCAAGTGTCGTAATGTCTTTACTGTCTCGATTGAAACCTTGAAAACCAGCAACAATAGCGATGTTTCCACCAGCTAGCGCTTCTGCAACACGGTCGGGGGTAACCTCAGCAATGCGAGCATTACCGTGCACCTCATCAGTAATGATTCCAGCCTGTGAGCCCGTGAAAGAAAGCGATCTAGCGCCAAGGTCATTGATTGCCATCGACAGTAAAGCCATTGAGATGCGCTCACCGGCGGTAAGTAACATATCCAGTTCTCTACCTTCAGGACGAGCCGCTACCTGATTAGCCAAATCCATCAGCTCATCGGTGGTATCTCCCATTGCCGAGACAACAACACAAACTTGGTTACCAGCGGCCTGAGTCTCGATGATGCGCCTAGCGACATGCTTGATCTTGTCGGCATCGCCTACTGACGAGCCGCCATACTTTTGGACAATAAGCGCCAACTGCGTGTCTCCTGGATAAGGAAAAATAGGGGGATTTTCAACGATGAATACTACAAGTTTAGCCCTGATTGGACCCTTTTGTTACTGCTGGCTAACTATCCGGCGACCTTCAAAGGCACGGCCTAGGGTCACTTCATCCGCGTATTCAAGATCTCCACCAACTGGCAGCCCTGAAGCTAGCCTGCTGACAGTAATGCCCAGTGGAGCAAGTAAACGAGTGAGGTAGGTAGCGGTTGCTTCACCCTCAAGGTTTGGATCGGTAGCAATAATGACCTCCTTGATTTCAGGGTCATTCAATCGAGCCATCAGTTCTCTAATCCGAAGGTTATCTGGACCGATACCATCGATTGGGCTAATCGCACCACCAAGGACGTGATAGAAACCTCTGAACTCTCGAGTCTTCTCGATTGCCTGAACGTCCTTCGATTCCTCAACTACGCAAATGGCTTCTTTAGTTCTTCTTGGGTCACGACAAATGTTGCACAGTTCTGCTTCAGCTACGTTGCCACAGGTCTCACAAAAACGAACTCGGTCTTTTGCCTCAAGCAGAATCTTTGCTAATTCCCCAGCTTGATCATCATCAGTTTGAACTAGATGAAAAGCAATTCGTTGCGCTGATTTTGGGCCGACTCCAGGAAGCCTGCTCAAAGCATCAATGAGATCCTGAACGACACCTTCATACATTATTTGTCACCATCAATTGGCTCTGCACCAAGAATGTCCCGAAGTACTGATTCACCAACCTGGCTACTCTCGTCAATCAACTTATTGCGATTCTCATTTACAACAACTTCTGGAGCTTTAACTATTGGCTCCGTCGGCAATGACTCAACCGGTTTAGAAACCTGGACTACTGGTTCACCTTCGTTTTTAGTCAAGGCGCGATATTTAACGCGAACACCTAGCACCTCAAAGATTGCCTTACGCAATTGCTCACTAGGACTAGTTGTTCCGCCCTCCTTGAAAACAGTCTTGTCATGTTCATTTGCGAAAGCGATGTCCAAAACTTCTCCGTTGAATCCAACCGGTGTTTGCGGTAGTACTACCTGCCAAGCAGATCTAGAGATTTCGGCAAGCTTAGTTTTGATATCAGGCCAAGCCGCTTGGAAGCTCTCCCAGGTGACAGCAGGAGCTGATACAACTGGCTGAGAACCGGTAGCCGGCGCAGTAACAACTGGTGCCGCTGTTGTTGGTGCTACATTTCCGCCTAGCCCCATACGTCTTTCTAGCCGATCGATACGGGCCAAAGAACCAGTTTCGCTGTTGTCCTGCGCTGGGACCAAAACCTTAGCCAGCATGAGTTCCAGCTGCAATTTAGGGCTGGTAGCGCCGTTCATTCGAGTGAGACCTTCGGCAATAACCTCTGCCGCATAAGTGAGCTCTGCTTTACCAAAACGCTCTACCTGCAGTCTCATGCGATCAAGTTGATCCGAAGGAATATCGCGTAGTACATTTTTGGCAGCTAAACCAACCGAACCAACAACAATCAAGTCTCTGATGCGCTCAAGCAAATCTTCCACGAAACGATGTGGGTCCTGACCACTTTGAATAACTCGGTCAACACTTGAGAAAACTTCAGCTGCATCTCCTGCACCAAATGCATCTACGACTGAATCAAGTAGCGCAGAGTCGGTGTATCCGAGAAGCCCAATTGCTCGCTCGTAGGTCACATGGTTATTTTCAGACCCTGCGATTAACTGATCAAGCAGTGAGAGAGAATCTCTTACTGAACCACCACCTGATCTAACAACCAGGCTTAGCACTCCCTCATCAATCTTTACGTTCTCCGATGCTGCCATCTGACCTAAGTACTCAATCATTTGAGCAGGAGGAACCAATCTAAACGGATAGTGATGAGTTCTAGAGCGGATTGTTGAAATAACTTTTTCGGGTTCAGTAGTAGCGAAGATGAACTTGACGTGGGCAGGTGGTTCTTCGACAACTTTGAGCAAAGCGTTGAAACCGTCTTTGGTAACCATATGCGCTTCATCAAGAATGAAAATCTTGTATCGATCACGAGAAGGAGCAAAAGCAATGCGCTCTCTTAGCTCTCTAGCGTCTTCAACTTTGTTGTGGCTGGCAGCGTCAATTTCAATTACATCCAGCGATCCCGAACCGTCTCTAGATAACTCAATACAAGATGCACACTTACCGCAGGGAGTGTCCGTTGGGCCTTCAGCACAGTTCAAACAGCGCGCCAGGATTCTTGCCGAAGTAGTCTTACCGCAACCACGAGGTCCACTAAACAAATAGGCATGGTTTACGCGATCGCTCTTCAGTGCAGCCATAAGTGGCACAGTCACCTGAGATTGACCGATTAGCTCGGCGAATGATTCAGGTCTATAACGACGGTATAGAGCGGTGGACATCTATTGAGCCTAAACCTCTCTGCTGACAAAAGTATGGGTTGTGTAAAGACTCCCCGCACACCCGCCAGAGCCCAGTTACCCTTGCTATCTTTCGATCCTGGGGGAGTTAGCCGAGGTGACGCCGCACGGGGAGTCCGAGGCAATTCTATCGCCAGAAAGGCAGGCCAAATTATCTCCTGAAAATCGAACCCAGATGGTTATTATTTACTTAGACCATAACTAATAGGGGGTAAAAATGGAAGAAATCGACAACACAGCAGAAACCTCAAATCCAGAGCGAGTTTCAATTCTGCAGCGAATCAAGAACGCACCTAAGCGCACCAAACTCATAGCAGCCGGTGTTACCGGCGCTCTCCTAGTTTCTGGAGGCGTTGGCGCATACGCAATCTACCAATCACCAGATACGGTAATCGCTCAAGCAATCGTCTCTCTTGCTACTACCTCTAACCCAAGTATTGAGCTAGATCTAACTGGCAATGCGTCCGGTGTTGATGGAACTTTACAAATACTGACCTACCAATCAGATAAGGGCTCTGCAATCGAGCTGAATGTTAAAGGTAAGGTAGCAGCCCAGGACATCGGGGTAACACTGAATTCCGTCTTTGATAAAAACGGCGACATCTATCTAAACCTTGCAAACTTTGATTCGCTGGCATCACTTCTGGCGACAACAGGAACTCTGCCAAGTTCGGCAATCCCAACCTTGAAAACAGCTTTGACTGGAACTTGGGTAAAGATAAGTTCCGCTGACTTAGGACAAACCACTCCAGCACTAGGTGGAGTTGGAAGTTGCCTAAACCAAACTGCAGCAAAGCAGATCGCAGATGACCTGCAGGGCAGCATCAGAAGTAATTTCTTCATCAAGGTCCAGCAAGAGCTTCCTCAAGAAGATGGTAACCGCGTCTTCTTGCTCACTCTTGACGCAGGTAAATTGCGCAGCTTCTTTAGTTCCTTCAGAACTTCTAAGGGCTTTATGGAACTAGCAAAGTGTGAACCTGGGCTCTCAATCAGCGATCAGGCGCTAAGTGGAATTACTCAGCAGGTAATTGACAACGCTCAAAAATCTGCAGGGCTCACAGTCAAGCTTTATGCAACTGCTATGGACCACAAGCTAACCAAGATCTCCTTCGATGTGAAAAACGCTGGAACGGGCCAGACAATCAACTTGACTCTAAAGCCAAATGGTTCACACCCAGAGAAAGTTGTAATTCCTACCCAGTCGGTTAGTTACACTCAGTTGCTGGCGACGCTGTATGCATCAGTTCTAGGAAGTTCTACCTACTAAAACTACTTAGCGTCTTTAGCTCGGTCTTCAGCAACAACTTGACGAAGCTGGGTTGCTAAGTCCTTTGCAGTTTGAATTGCTTTGGTCTTCCCGCCTTCTTGCCACGCTGTCGCTAGTGATAGAGCCATGCCAGGGGTCAGGTCATTCATGTTGTTACTCATCAAAGAGGAAGTCTTCTCTCGATTGGAAACCGAGATGGAAATCTTGAGCCCATTCGGCCCAGCCTCCATGTTGACGACTTTGGAAAGATCGAAGACTCGCACTTGGTTAGCACCGGTAAAGATGATTCTCTGATTGGTTGCAGTAACTGCACCTGTGTCGATTATTGTTTCTTCCTCTGGGTTGCGAGTAGACCGCCCACCAGTCTGTCCAGCATTCAATCTCACACCTTTAGCAACTCTGAAACTTACGCCTGCATAGCCACCAGAATAAGTTGAGCCATCACTTCTGTATTCAGTCAAGTTGACGTTCGTCAAGTGGTAGACAAGCACCTCGTCTTTTTGCTGAGCGAAGACAACATCGTCAGTCTTGAAATCACGCTTAACTAATTCATCGAGAATCACTGCCTGCTGTTCCAGCTGGGCTAATGTCTTTTTATGTGAAGACTTATTGATCAGCACTGAGGCAATGACAAATACAAGAATCAACAGAATCATCACGGCTAGGAAAGCTGGGTTAGTTTGAGCATTTTGAATAGCGATGATAAGAAGCGCTGCCATAATCCAAAAGAAGCAGCCTTGACCTTTAGTAAGTTTCATTAGTAACCTTTCCAGCCACCAGACTATTCCCAACAGTCGACAAATGGCCCTAGTTGGCCTCAAAGCGAATTTTCTAAGACCTAAATACGAAGTAAACTGCTACAAGTTGCCCTAATCAGGCTACTACCCAGGAGAATTCGCCTAGTGGCCTATGGCGCGCGCTTGGAAAGCGCGTTGGGTGCAAGCCCTCGGGGGTTCGAATCCCCCATTCTCCGCGTTCCTCGAAAGAGGACTTTCGCAAATGAGACAGCGAAGCTAAGCCCCTGGAGTGATCTGGGGGCTTTTGTCTATTCAGATAGACATCGTCATAAATACACTCGTTGGACTTTCGCGATAATCCGCGAATGGGCCTGATTCCACGAATCCTTGACTGGCGTATAGGTGGCGCGCGGATGCAAATGCGTCGTCGGGGCTCGTTTCAAGACTCACCTGCTCAATACCACCAGCGCGAGCGAAGGTGAGCACGTGTGAAACCAGTTGGCCACCGATACCTTTACCCCTGCTGGAGGCTAAGACGTGCATGGATTTCAACTCGGCGTGTGTGGATGTAATCAGTTTCAGCGCACAAACGCCAACGAGTTCCCCTTGATCCCTGGCACCAAAAAGAGTGATCCCTGGGAGCCGGAGTTTTTCAACATCAAGGGCAAACACATTTTCGGATGGCGTGACCGAATGACAGAAATCCAAGTGCTTCTGAAGGAGAACGGCGACCTCTTTCGTTCGAGGGTCTTCGATTGTGATTTCCATCACTTGAATATAATGCTTTGCGCTAACCAAGGAGGAACCGAAAGGAGGCAAGTTGTCTAGATGTCTGGACTGACGTTCATCGTTGTGAAGCCGAATGGCGTAGAAAGATGGCGTAGAACGCGATTTCGAACTTCATCAAGCCAATAATCGCAAGGGAAAGACTGGATTAGTGCGTTTCACCTATTCTCCGCAAATAAAAAGACCGCCCTTGAGGCGGTCTTTTTATTTGCTGGGGTGTTTGGGGCTATTCGAACCTGGTTCGCTGGGGTCCCATCGGGCCGACATTTGTTCGCACAATGGGGCTCATACTCCGCGAGGTCATCCGCATATCGAAAGACATGCGAGACCGAGACCGCCGAGCAGCTCGAGTTTTTGGGATTGATTCGGGAGGCCGAAGGCGACGGCGCAACTCAAATGCCGCGTTCTCAATAACCAGCCCGTCGGTAGCCACTTTTATTCATACATTAGGCAAAATTGAAGCATGCATATTTTGGAGCAGGATGTGGCCACAAGTCCGGTTGGCAGAAAACTCTCGAAGTTCAATTCAGACGTAGCTGGTGACCCTCTATTTACGGAGGTCCTATTTTCCGCGGTTGATGAAGACGGCATTGAACTGGGAGCAGTTCTAGCAACCAAGGACTGGAATTGGCTAAACATCCAAATGCTATTTGTTGAAGAAAAAGAACGTTGCAATGGCGTGGGCTCTGAGCTTTTAGCTCACATTGAAACCTGGGGAGTGGATAATGGGTGCAACAAGATCCACCTTGACACTTTCACATTCCAAGCAGTTGCATTCTATGAAAAACGCGGATACAAAGAATTTGGTCGCTTAGAGAATTTTCCTCTTGGTCACGATCGAGTTTTCATGATGAAGGTTCTTTGAACCCACCGACTAAGTAATTTACTCAATAAATCTGGGCGTTGGCGTAGAACAATGGCGTAGAAAAAGATTTTGGGAGGTAAGTTCCGCCTAAATAGTGACTGAGACGGCATTAGTGCGAGTGACCTATTCTCCGCCAAAAGATATGGTCTAACTTGCCGCAGCTCGTTTGAGTTAGCTAGGCAATAAACTTCTTAAATGGTCGCACTTGTAATATTTGCAGTAAATGTAGAAGCTCTAGCTAGTTTTTATGAGGCAGTGCTTGGGCTTACTCCAACTCCAAAACCAGGAGACACCAAGAAGGACATTCGTTTAGGCGGTAAAGGCTTAGAGCTTTTGATTCATTCCATTCCACCTCGTATCGCTAAAACAATCGTTATCAAGTCGCCGCCGGCACCAAGAGATATTGCTGCCATGAAACCAGTGTTTGATGTGAAGTCTCTCGCTAAAGCAGAAGAGCAAGTCGCTCTCAGAGGCGGGGTAGTAACAAAGGTAACTTTCACTCTTGATGGATTGACCCGACGTGAGGTACTAGACCCAGAGGGAAACGTCATACAACTTAGAAGCAAAAGTTTATAAAGTCTTGGTTAATCCAAACCAACTAATTGAACTGAAGGTAGCTGGCCGCTATCGGATGATCCCTATGTGGGCAACTGAGTTAAGTTTTGAAGTTAGACCAGGTCAGAGATTTGATGCCAGAGCTTGGAAGTATTGGAAGCCAGTTCTTCTTCTCCTCAATGAAGTAGCTAAGAAAGAGAAACTCAAGATCAACTGGGTACGGGTGCACTCACACTTTGGTCATAAAGGTGATGTGCCTCATGCCATGGGTTGGTGGGATCATGAGAGCAAAGCGATGTTCTTGTGCCACTTTGATAAAGAGACAATGCTGCACGAGGTAGGTCACGCCCTATCAAGCGGTTACCACGGAGATCCTTGGGCTAAGGAAGCATCGAGGCTTTACCTGAAGTATCTAAAGGGTAAAGAACTCAAAGCCGCGATGATTCAGTTAGCCCACTACCTATCTGGCCGAAGGTTATACAAAACCATCTACGGCGAGAAAGCTCCAAAGGCTCCGGAAATCCAGAGCCTTTGGAAAGATCTCAATCCTGGTTAGTTAGTAATTGAATCTAGTGCGTCGCTTGATGACTGATCAGGTGAGAAGACGTGCATGTATGCAATCTTGTCGTTGATTACTTTGTATACCCAAACAGTGTCAACTTCTTTCATCACACCATCAACATTCATGTCGTGATTGATTTCACGAACAGCAATTACAGAACCGGTGCTGAACTGGTCTCCCAGTTCAATCTTTAGATCAGCCTGTTCAGCAAAGATCGGAGTATAGAAATCTAGCAACTGCGCAGTGCCACGAGCGATTACTTCACCGTCATCCTTCATGATGACACAGTCAGCAGCCAGCAGAGCCATAAAGCCATCTAGGTCCTTGTGCTCGAGTAGTGATACAGCCTTTTCTAATACTTCAATAGCCTTCATGGTTATACCTTTCAATAGTGGTTTATGGCGATTAGTTTGACAGAACAAACCCCAAGCAGTTCCACTCAGGGACAAGGTTCACACAAATGTAATCTGCCGGCTCAGGGCACTAACTCAAAGAATTACCGCTATAGAACAGGTGCCGCGACTACTACCTTTGGGAAGGCTTTAGGGTCTTCACTCTCGTAATAGATCTCCAAATCCATGCCAGGGACTCGCTCGAATCCGCTAGTCGGTAATAACTGTGTGTAGAAGTTGTTGATCACTGCCGGGAGCTCAGCGATTGGACCGTTGTGTTCCACAAAGGCGTAATTAGCTGGTTCTAATACCAATACTTCGAGAGCACCTGGTTCTTCGGGTAGTTCAGATATTTCATAGCCTGCGAAATAGAGCATGGTGTTTGTAAGGCCTGGGTCTTTCCACCACATAGCGCCAACTCCAACTGGGTAGTCTGCTCTGGATAGGTTCATTGAGAAATAGTGTTTTGACATTTTTTGCCAAAGCGGGCCGATAACTTCTGGCCCATTCGAATTCTCAAACTGGACTGGAATGAATTCGGCAGTCATCCCTAACAAGATACGTTGTGGAAATTCAGCTCTATTGATCAATTCGAGTGCCTCACTGTGTGTTCTTGGGTGGAAAGTGAATCACAATTCCCTCTAGTTTTACCCTACTAATCCCACCGGTAAAGTATCCAACCCTTTGATGAGTTTTCCAGCTCTAGGCTTTGGTTCTCCCCGTAGCTTCCAGTCTGTGACATTTGGGAATCTTCCAAGCAGAGTTCTAAACAGGGCTTCGGCTTCCACCCTAGCTAGCTGAGATCCAATGCAGTGGTGAGCTCCAAATCCAAATGCAATGTTCTTTCGAGCGTTTTCTCTTTCGATTAGAAAATCATCAGGATTTTCAAACACCGAAGAATCTCGGTTAGCTCCAGCAAGATTCAAAATTATTGTTTGTCCTCTTTTGGCTTTAGTGCCATCAGGAAGAGCCAACTTAGAATCTGCGGTTCTAACCACAAATTGAATTGGTGAAGAAATACGAAGAGCTTCTTCAACAAAGTTTGGAATCCATTCTTTCTTTAGCGCCAACAGGGCTAACTGGTCTGGATTTTCAAGTAGTGCCTTGGCACCTACGGCAAGTAAATTTGCTGTAGTTTCGAAACCCGCTATCAGGGTAAAGGACGCAGATGCAATGATTTCTTTGTCGGTTAGTTTTTCACCATCAGCATCAGCAAATGCCATCACAGAAAGCAAATCGTCCTGTGGGTTCTTACGTCTTTGATCTAGCAGGGTTTGAAAGAGATCGGTGATTCCGAAGGTCGCTCGTTCAAGTTCCTCCAGTTCATAGTTACTAGTTGGCAGATCAAGACCAATACTTCCAAGCACCTTGCCCCACTTATTGCAGTCTGCTCGGGACTCATCAGGCACTCCAATAATCTCGCTGATGATTTCTAGCGGTAGTGGGTTAGCGATTGACTCAACAAAGTCAAAGTTAGACAAGTCTTCAATCTTGCTTAGTAGTTTCTCTGTCACTCTTTCAGAATCTTGCTTCCAGCTGTCAATGACGCCTTTGGTAAAGGCTGTGTGCAGAACCTTCTTGATTCTTCGCTGTTCAGGTCCATCCATAGCGATTATGGAGTCTAGGAATGGGTGGATTGCATCTGGTTCATAGGTATTAGCGGCAACGTATAGCTTTTCTGCAAATGGTCTTGACATCCAATTAGAGGACTTCATCACCTCACTGCAGACCTGGTGGTTGGAAGAAGTCAGGATTCCAGTGATGCTCTTTTGAACGGCAGTCTTCTTGCTTCGTTTAGCAAAGGTTTCCATGTCTTTAGAACTATAGAATCTCCCAATTGGGTCCCCAATGAGATCTAATCCCTTGGACAACGCCTTGGTAGCCGAGAAATAGAGGCTGCTTCTCAGTGTTGCTGGCATCAAAGCTCCCCAGGTTGATCTCGACGTAATCGGGTCATTGTTTGCTCGAATTCTAACAGCGGGCTATTCCCCTTTGCTCTGCACCTTCCGCTAAGAGGGTAATCAGCTAACTTAGCCAGACCGCTTACTTGCTAGTTCCCCTGAAGCAACCTAGCCTAAAGGTATGAGAACAAAGTTAATCGGTGCAATAGCCTCGCTACTGTTGCTGCCCCTGTTCTCTGTAGTCTCTGCCCAGGCTGCCACGGTCACCATCCCAAATAGCATTCAGACAACTGACCTAAATTCAGTTGGCACTACCCCGCAATCTCTGGCCACAGAACTAGCTGGTCTTGGTGTCACGGTTTCAAACGTTGTCTATAAAGGCGCAAACGCTCAAGCTGGAACTATTGATGTTGTTGATCCACAGGTGGTTGCCTTCAACCACGGTGTAATCCTTTCAACGGGAAACATCGCAGATGTTGTTGGTCCAAATAAGAGTGAATCAATCACTGGGGATATGGGCGGATCTCATGACGCAGATCTAGATGCTCTGATTGCCGGCTCACAAACTGTAAATCCAGTTACCTTCGATACAGCCTCACTGGAGTTCGATTTCGTGCCAACTACTAACAAGGTCTATTTCACCTATGTCTTTGGTAGTGAAGAGTATTTGGAATGGGTGAACCAATACAACGATGTGTTCGGTTTCTTTGTGAATGGTACGAATTGTGCAACTGTGCCAGGTGGAACAACTCCAGTTTCAATCGACACCATTAACTCAACGGTGAACAGCAACCTTTACCGAGATAATTCTTTTCTAAACCCACCAACTAATCCAATCAATATTGAATCCGATGGATTGACCGTTGAGATGGTTTGCTCTGCTTCTGTGACTCCAAATCAAACCAATCACCTAAAGCTTGCAATTGCAGATACCAGTGATCAGGTTTTGGATTCTGTAGTCATGATCAAAGCTGGTAGCTTCTCAACAGTTAAGCCAGAATCGTGTAATAACGGCATTGACGACAATGGCAATAACAAGGTTGATAGTGCCGACCCACAGTGCCAAAACACAACAACACCTGCCCCACCTGGCCAATCTGGAATCGGACAGGCAGGTGACCCACCAGCCTTTACGGGTATAGCTGGAAGTCCAATCAAATTAGATGCCACTCTGCTTGGATGGTCGCCAACCGAAAACACCATCAGCACCTCCTGGCAGGTGCAAGGCATAAATGGAACTACTGGAACCTGTCAGGTTGTCCCTGCCGGTAAGCAATCTCTAAAAGTAGACAAAACCATTGCGAACGCAGCAGCAATTTGTCCTGTTGCTGGAGAATATGTTGCACGCATCGATGGTTGGGATTCGGATGGCAATTCTGATTTTGACTACGATGTCGATTTCTTCGTTCAAGCTGGAGCCGCGGAAGTTCACATCAATCCACTTCCCCAGGATTACTTTCCAGCACCTGGCGACACCGTCACTGTCAGTGCCGTAGTCAGCAACTTAGGCAATGGTGAAGATGTCACCTGCAAATACAACTGGGGAGATGGCACCAAGACACAGGTAACTTCAGATCAAGGCACCTGCTCTAACTCACACGCTTATTCAGCACTTACCAGCACAGTAATTTCAGTGACTGCAACAACCTCATCTGGAGTCAGTGCTGCAGATATTATCCCCATCGTTATTGGTGAGACTGTAAAACCGGTAGACAAGGTGTTTGAGATCACTGCACCAGCAAGTATTCTCGGAACAGCCAAAGTCGGTACGACACTAACTTCTTCGCCAGGCACCTGGTCACCAACTCCTGATTACAGTTATCAGTGGTTCAAATACAAGAACCTTGCGGACACCCCAACCCAGGTTGGAACAGCCTCCTCATACGCAATCCAGCCTCAAGATCTTGGTTACACCCTTGTCCTGAAAGTAAACGGCACTAAAACTGGATACACCACTGGTCAATCCATAAGTAGTGCAAAAGTGATCCTGCCAGGCTCGCAAGTCAAGACACCAATCCCTAAGGTAACGGGAGCCTATAAAGTCGGAAGCTCGCTAAAGGCAGTTCCAGGTGCTTGGGATGCCGGTGTAACTTTTACCTACCAGTGGCTAAGAGATGGGCTAGCAATAGCTAAAGCAACGTCCTCAACATACAAACTCGTCGCTAAGGATAAGACACACAAGATCTCGCTAAAAGTGACAGGCAACAAAACAGGATTTACATCCGTCTCCAAGCTCAGCGTCGCCAGCAAAGTCAATTAGCCGTGCTGGGCTGAGTAGGCTAGAGCGATGACTGCAAAGATTATTGACTTCAAGACTGTTTCAACAGATGGCCTCACTTCCTCCCCCTATGCTGAGACTCTCGCAGGACTTAGAGCAAATGAGGCTAGATACTTCAAGAACAAATACGATCTAGATTTCAGTACTAAGCCTGCCGATAAGGCGAAGAAGCTCGTGAACTACGTTGCCAAAGTACTACTTGAGAAGAACATTGTTATTGAGTCCTCTGCTTTAGAGGCAACTGAGTTTATTGTCGATGGAGTGCGTTGGACCTACGTGTTTTATGAAAGTGGACTTTCAATAAACGTCCTATATAGTCTCGAAAACGCTAAGAAACGAGCAGTAGGATTCAAGCTCTCTATGGGCATGCCGATACCTGAAGAACTTGCCACTAAGTTCAAATTCGCTAGACAAAAATCTAAACTTGCCGGCGAAATTCGAGGCAGTTTCTTTATCGTAAAAGGCGAGTACTAAGCCGTTCTAAGCTGAACAACGTATTGTCCGCCACCTGCTTTGAGTTCTGTTTCAAATTCAATCTCCGGCGCTAGTCGAGTTAGGCGATCTAAAAGCCAGACGGAAGCTGCCTGAGCATCGGTTTCATCTGGGCAACGAGCAACAACCTCACGACCACCTTTACGGCTCAGTCGTTCAATAGTTTCAACGATGGGTGCTGGATCTATCACAAACAGATCCTTGGACCAGGGCACAACAGGAGCTTTCTTACCCTTCATCGTGTTACACATCCGGTGGGCTAAACGCTCTCTTGCTGTTTTATCTTTAGGGTTCTTAGCAATGAAGTAGCTATCTATGCTTGGTCCTAAATCACCATTTACTGAACCATCTGGATCAACTGCAGCATCACATAGCCAGCAGATCCAGTTATCAGCTTCCCCAACTGCGGTCAAATCACTCATTACTGCAGACTAACCTACCCACAGGAGTAGACCCAATCAAAGTCGAGTTTAGTTATGACATCGTCGGCCGTAAAGAAAGTAGTACCGAGTTTTAGCGATGCTTGGGCGAGGATCATCCGATCAAATGGGTCGTGCCTACTCAGGTTAGGGAATCTACCTAATTGAGTAGCCGCCGCTGCATCAAAAGGTTCAACGAATACGCCGTTGGAGATAAACAACTGCTCAAGGTTTGTAGGTAGCTTTATCTTGTTCAAATTTGCCTTGATTTCCAATTCGGCCAAACTGATGGAAGATATCAAGGTTTCTGAATTGGTGTTTATTTCACGGAGGATTGTCTTAGTCAATCTCTTATCCCCAGTTGCAAGCCAAATCGCTACATGCGTGTCAAGAAAAGCTCTTTTTTCCATCAGTCATCCTTGAACAGCTGATTGAATTTCTTATCTAATTTTGCCCAATCGACATCCAACCAGTCGGAAAGTTCTTCCTTCGCAAAACCAAGTTTTAAGGGTTCTTGAACCTGCTCATACTTAACAAGTTTCATCACTGGCTTACCGGATCTCGCAATGATTATCTCTTCGCCAGATTCAACGGCTTCGGCTAACTTCGAGAAATGCGTCTTGGCATCGTGGATGTTCACTTGTCTACTCATATCTCAAGGTTAGCAAACTTAGTCCAGTTAGTCCATTTTCCCCCTAAATTCTCTTTACCTCCACTTAAGCAACACTACGCACCATCTTTACTTGGAATTAACTCTCCTAACAAAACTTAGAACTGTGAGATCAGGGATTAGAAGTTATGTTGCTCTTGGAGATTCACTCTCCGAGGGACTGGGAGACTTTGCTTTCTCAGAGCGCAGAGTCCACTCCGGCTGGGCAGATCGGTTCGCCACACTACTTGCTCGTGAAGCAGAACTCCAAGGTCATGAGTTCCACTATGCAAACTTGGCCATCCGTGGAGCAAAGATCGAAGCCATTATGGGGCATCAGCTTGAAAGAGCACTACTACTAAAGCCCGACCTGGTTACTGTAATGGCAGGTCAAAATGATCTATTCAGCAAGGTTGAAGACCTACCTAGGCTTGAACAACTTCTTCGCGATGGCATCAAGAAATTACAGGATGCTGGCTGCAAGGTAATCATTTCTAACACCATCAACCCAATCCACCTGATGGTATTTAGACCATTAGCAAAACTTGCAGTTCGAATGACTGAAATCATCGAACGAGTAGCCAAAGACATGAATGTTCCACTGCACGATGTCCACCGCATTCAATCGCTAGCTGATGTTTCATACTGGGCTGAAGACATGGTCCATTTCTCAGGACCTGGGCACATCAAGGTAGCTAACGAAGCGGCAGCACTATTGAACCTAAGCTTCCGCCTGAGTGAACTTGATGAGTGTGAGATAGCCCAACCAGAACGAGGTGTCTTTGGAACTTCGCGCTGGGTAGTGAAGCATGTTGTGCCATTCTTCTGGAGAAGAATCAGAAGAGTCTCATCTGGTGATGGCCTAGAACCAAAGCTTCCAGAACTTACCGTTTACTCGGGACTTTCCTTGGATTTAGAAACTGCTGAAGAATTCTTACCAGCCAACTTCGGTAAGTTTGATTACTCTAAAGCTTCTTAGCCTTACGGCGCTTTAGATAGTCTCTAAGGATCTCAATTGGGAATGGCAGCGAGCTAACCACTACAAACCCAAGCACCCAGGTCTCCAGGTTGTCTCTCACCACTTGAAGATTTCCCAACCCCCAACCAAGTAGTAGTAAACAACCTCCCCAAAGCAGTGCACCGATGGTGTTGTATCGGAGATACTTCTTACTGCTCATCCCCATGATGCCCACCAGCATTGGCACCAGCGCTCTAACTACAGGGATAAACCTTGCCAACACAATTGCCCTAGGGCCATATCTTTCGATGATGTCATTCGATTTAGCGATGGTGTCTTCGTTGAAGAAGAAGTTGCGCTTACGATGTTTGAATAACGCAGGACCAACTTTTGTGCCAACCCAGTAGCCGACCTGACTTCCTGCGATTGCTGACGCTATAACAATCGGGAGGGCTAGCCAAATCGGGAAGTTCAAAGTCGTGCTCAGAGAGATGCCCAAAATGAATATGAGTGAATCACCCGGCAGGAATGAGCCAAGGATGGTTGATGTTTCAATAAAGAGAATGAGCCCAACACCTAGGACTGCAAGTGCTCCAAAGGATTGAATTAGGGTTTGCGGATCAAGCAACTAGGAGCTCGCTAGGGATGCTCTGCTTTGTCATTTCCATAGCACTAGCATAGAACCCCAAGAGCTTCGCATTATTCGCGCTCCATGACTTATCAAGTACGCTCCGTCGGCCACCTTCACCAATACGAGCCATAAGTTCGTCATTGGCCAGCAAATCTGCAAGTACTGGTGTGAAACCATTTGGAATCTCATGGTCAACCAGGTAACCAGAAACCCCAGATTCAATTAGGAACTTAGGTCCACCAGCAAATGGTGCGATGACTGGAACTCCAGAGGCTTGCGCTTCTTGAATGGTCTGACCAAAGGTCTCTTCTGCACCAAAGTGCACAAAGGCATCAAAGCTTGCATAGTGGTTAGCCAAATCATCACCACTGTGCTTACCAACGAAATGGACATCGTAGCCTTGGAACTTCTGTTGCAGGGCAGCTCGTTCAGGGCCATCACCCACAATTACGAAAGTAGTATTCGGAATCGAGAACAGCTCAGAGTATCGATCTACCTGTTTCTCAGGTGCTAGACGTCCAACAAAGCCAACAATCTTCTGTCCATTTGGAGCAAACTGTCTGCGTAATTCTGCAACTACTTGGGTGCTCTTGCGGTCAGGGTGGAACAGTTCTAAGTCAACACCTCGACCCCACACCTCAACATTTGATAGACCTAGTCGAATTAGATAATCCCTAACCTCTGTTGTTGGTGCAAGGTTGATTGTCGCTCCGGCATGGAAGTTAGCCATCATGCGGTCAACCATTGGGCGAAGTAATTTGAAGCCATAGCGTTCGGCGTAAGCTGCGATATCAGTCTGGAAGATCGCTACCGCAGGAACATCGTTTCGCTCTGCCCAACTAACCGCCTGAGCTCCTAGCAAGACCGGAGATGCAGCATGAACGATGTCTGGCTTGAAATCATCAAGGATCTTGGAAACCAGTGGGTTAGGTAGTCCTAGTTGAAATTGAAAGAAAGGCACTGAAGGAACTCGATAGGTTCTAAACCCGTTGAAGAATTTACCCGGGGTAGTCGGAGCAATAACAATTGCCTCATGTCCCTCAGCTTTTAGAGTTTCTAGAACTCTGACAACAGAGTTAGCAACACCATTAAAGACCGGTGGGAAGCTCTCGGTGACAACAGCAACTCTCATGCTCGAAGACTAATTAATCTAGTGAACGAGCCCGTATTTAGAAGGTTAAGGTCATCTAAACCTAAGGTTACAAGTTTTTACTTAGCCAACCTTGGCAACGGTTGTCTTGCTCAGGCTAACGGTTGAACCAAGTGAGTTAGTTGCAGTCACAAGCACACGCACATACTTACCCTTATCAGCATTAGTCAACTTGTAGTTAGCTGCAGTTGCCTTAGCAATCACGGCACACTTGTTTGCACTAACCGGGCTGGTGCTGCGACTAACAGCTTCCTTATTGGTGCAGCGGTACCAGGTGTATTTGTATGTGATTGATCCGGTGCCAACCCAGGTGCCCTTGACTGAGGCAAGTGCTGTCCCGACCTTGAAGGTCTTATTTGAAATCGATGCTGCCTTGGTGTTGGCTGGTTTGGCTGCAATACCAGGTGTCAAAGCACCATTGATTGCGACGTTGTCAAAGTAATAAACATCAGCTGGGTCGCTAACTGCAACTTGGAAGTCAGGGAAGATAACCAGCTTGGTGTAGATCTTTGATGCAGACCAAGTTCCCGCAGTTGAGAAATCAAACTTCAGAGTGTTTGCACCAAGTGCAGCATTCTGGATCATCTGGACTTCCATCGAATCACCAATGAAGAGCTGAACCGCAACTGGGCTATTAGCTTTAGGTGAGAGGTAATTGAAAGTCACGTTAGGAAAATCACCACTGGTGATTCTAAGTGTTCCAAGAGTATCGACGATGGCGTTATAGCCAGTCCACGGTGCACCTGTCTTAGTCAGTGCTAAGACGTGATTACCAGCACCACCAACATCACCAGGGCCTGCGACAACAGCCGCGGTTCCGCCTGAGAAGATACCAATTGGATGTTCTGGAGTTGCAGCAAATGCACCCTGAGCACCGATGGTATCCCCAGCTTCGTAGTTTAGAAGTGTTGGGGTTGCAGCAACCGGAGCATCACCAGCACCGCTATTAGCGCCAGCTGTTGCTGAGGCAAAAGTGACATCGTTTAGGTAGTAAGTCTGCAGTGCTGTTGATGGGTTAGGTGTAGTTGTGAAATCAAAGAACACGCTAGCCATGCTGTATGTCTTGTTAGTGCTGAATGCTTCAGTACCAGGTCGCTGCACTGAGAAATCGAAAGTATATTCATGCCAACCAATTACTGATGATGAAGTGGCATATGCCTCAACTGACTGAGTGACGTCATCCTTGTTCTCGATCTTCATCAGCATCTTTTTACCTGCTGCCGGTGAGTGAATATTCGCGGTAACGAATAGCGAACCGGTCTTCAGTAGGGTCTTGGTGCCATCTTTGATGATGGTAGTTCCTGCCCATGATGCAGTGCCTCTAACAACTTTGAGGACTTTGCCGCCAACACCATCAACACCGTCAACAACAGAGGACTTTTGGTGGCCAGGAAGTAAGACATCATCATCAAAGTCGATGTGCACAAACCCGGAGGTGTCGTTAGTTTCGAAAGTAACCACTAAAGGTGCAGCTGCGCCAGCCGAGGAAGCGCCTATTGCAATTAGGGATAGGGAAAGTAGAGAAATAACGAGTTTGCGAAGCATCTGATGCCTTTCAGTCTAAACGCTTCGCACAAAACGTAGTTGTACTAACAACACTAGGGGCTATTCACAGTTCCCAAAGCAATACAGGGGCCATTCTGGTAACGATTTCCAAAACTCGACAAAACCCTTGAATAGAATAAAAACGTCTAAAGATAGGGGAATTTATGTCTAATTGTGCGAATTGTGGAACCATCAAGAATGAAACCACCGGGGTCTGTCCCAAGTGTTCAGTGAAAAAGAAGTGGATCTGGCAAAGATTAGGTTTTATTGGATCAGGCGTGTTTATTGTTATTGGTTTGCTTCTTTTGGCATTCAGCCAAGATCTCGCGAATCAAATAACCTGTGGTGGGCCAGTTTGCAGTGACCCCGTTATGGTAAACGCCACTCAAACATTTATAGACATAATCAGCCAAGGCCTCAAGACGTTAGTTGTCTACGTAATTGTTGCTTGCACCGGAATTACGCTCACGATCTTCGGCGTAATCGGCCTAGTTACCTCCATCATCGCTGCCCGCAGGAAACGTCAGAACGCGTCATTTGTGGATGGTTCTAAGTAATACCTACGGTTAGCATTTAGTAATGGAACCATTGCTAATTGAGACTGCCCCAGGCGTCATAACCCAGACTTACCTACACAAAGGTGGCGACAAGCTCATTATTTGGCATCACGGTATGCCTTCCCCTAGACCTCTATCACCCCAGATGGCTGAGTTATTCAATTCATACGGCTATACCGTGGCAATCCCTGTTCGACAGGGATATGCTCAATCGACTGCAGTCGGCAGAAGACCGATTGTTGAAGATGCTCAGGTCACAAAAGCGGTTGTTGAATACCTTGGTTTCAAAGACTTCATCAGCACAGGCTTCTCGGCTGGCGGTGCAAGAGTACTTGCAGATCTCGCAACTCTAGATAACGTGACTCAAGGTATTGATTTTGCTGGGTTGGTTCCAGCAACACTTTCTGAGTTCAACCCATTTGCTAAAGCACCAGAAGATGAACTTGAATTCTTTGATGTCATCAAAGCATTTGGTCCAGAGCTAAAAGAGCAGTTCACAAATTGGGCACCTGGTTTCATAGCGAGAGACCCAATGGCTGAATATGCAGATGCAGATGAAGAGACCAAGGCATGGGCTAATTCCCCTGATGCCCAGTTCCGATTTGCTCAACGAGCAATAGCATTTGAAACTGGGGTTGACGGCTGGATGCTAGATGAATATTCAGCATTGGTTGATTACGGCTTTGATGTTTCAACAATCACCAAACCATTGCAGATCATTCATGGTGACGCTGATACAAATGTTGATGTTTCTTGTAGTGTTTGGCTTCACTCAAAACTCACGAACTCAACACTCAAAATTGTTCCAGGCTTTGGCCACAGCAGAATCTTCAGTTTAGAAATTATTGAAGAAGCTCTAAAGAATCTTTAGTAATAAACAGTCTTTAGTTCAACTCGAATAACTCGATCGTCCTTAGGGCTTTCGCCACCTTTGGACCAACCACCACGACCATCTTTGTTGCTCGTAATAATCCAGATGCTGCCATCGGGTGCGATGGTTGCCTTGCGAATACGACCAAATTTACCGGTGAAGAAAGCCTGCGGTTCACCCAACTTCTTATCACCTAACACCGGCATCACCCAAAGCTTGCCGCCGTGCAAACAAGCTGAAATTAGGGAGCCTCTGACAAAGACAATGCCACTGCAAGCAGCATCGGTTGGATGCCAAGTGAAGTATGGATTGACATACCTTGGGTCATTGAACAAAGTCTTATCTGAAGGCATCGAAGGAATGCTCGGTGTCGGTGCTGGAGAGTTTGCAGTTCCCTGTCCATTAGAACCAGGATTACCTGGCGGTAACCAAGTTTCAACAAACTTGTAATTTCCTTCGGCAATAGGCCAGCCGTAGTTCTTACCCTTTTGCATAAGGTTTAGTTCGTCCCAAGTGTCTTGACCAAACTCGGTGGTCCACATGTTTCCATAGTTATCCCAAGCCATGCCCTGGGTATCTCTCAGTCCTTTGGCCCAAACAAATGAGCCAGGTCTTGGGTTATCTGATGGAACTGTGCCATCAAGGTTGAGTCGAAGAATTGAACCAGCTAGTCGGTCCCAGTTCTGCGATGTGGAACCGCGCATACCGGCATCACCTAGGCTTACCCAGAGTTTGCCATCAGGACCAATGGCTAGGCGTCCACCATTGTGAGTAGTTGATAGTGCACTGCGATCGATGCCGCTGAGAAGTACTCGCTTATTTGAAAGCGACCACTTACCAGCTGAACTATCTAGGTCGTATTTCAAAATGCGGTTGTCATGCAGTGAAGTTAGAAATACAAAAAGCGAGAGCTTGCCATCAGGTCTATCGGCGGCGTATGCCATTCCTAATGTGCCACCCTCACAGAACTTAATACAAGGAGGGGTGGTTGATGTGAAGGCAACTTTGGTCGTGCTGTAATCCTTAGCAATCTGCAGGATGGTTCCGGTATCTCTTTCATCAACCAGAGCTTGACCATCAGGTAGGAACAATAACTCCCAAGGAGCTTTGAGCCCTGTGATTAGAGTTTCAGTCTTACCCGTTGGCACCACATAACTTGGCTTTAATGGTTCCACAGTTGGTGAAACAACAGGCTTAGAAACAGGCTTAGTTGCTGAGCTGGTTGGGGCAAATGCAAAGACTGCACCGGTGATTAATGCTCCGACAACGAGGAATTCGAAGAGTGGATCTCTTCTAGTTTGATTTTTCAATTACTTCTTCCGATTATTTAGCTCTTGGGAACCAAGGAATCATCATGCTGACTCGTTCCTGATATGCCACATAGTCAGGATACTTCCCTGCTGAAATCTGCTCTGTGAACCGAGCCGAACCAATAAACAGTGCGGTGAGTACGACGGCTCCAAGAATGTAGTACCAGTTGGAACTTCCAGAGATTGCAAAACCCCAGATTGCTAAAACCCACCACTGAGCTTGCTCGGCGAAGAAGTTTGGATGTCTTGAAATTCTGAACAAGCCCTTAGTCAAGAAACCAGTAGCCTTACCTGCTTTCTTTGCCTGGTGGAAGTTCCATTGCTGTTGATCAGCAATAAATTCAAAGACCAGAAAACCAAGAAATGCGAAAGCACATATCCAGTCAATCGTGTAGAACTCAGACGGACCATTTTCAACTAAGTTAGTTGGCAGAGTGATGGCCAACAGCAGAGCATTTTGGAATATCACTATGAAGAAGATGTTGAAGATCTGATAGACAAGGGGAGACATTTTCTCTCGCAGAATTGCCCAACGATAATCCTCACCGCCAGGAGCATAACCACCCTTGCGAGCGAAGTTGAATGTTAGGCGGGCTCCCCAAAGCGTTACTAAGACAGCCATCAGATTCAATCTCGGATTAGCAAAGTCTGCACCATAGGCAAATACCCACATGTAGACAATCGGAATAATCGACCAAATCCGATCAACCCAGGAATACTCCCTGGTTATTACTGAGGTTAGCCAAGTTAGTAGGCAGACAGAAGCTAAGAGCCAAAAGTTGATTTCTAAAGCAGACATCGGAATCCCTTCATTCAAAGGAAATAATACTCTTGGCAGTTCTTGAATTTAGGTAAGGGGCTTTGCCTTCAAACTAAAGAAAACAGACGCGACGAGTGTGGCTACCAAGGCCGCCAACAAGCTAGCGAAGACTGCCTCAGAGTGTTCGATTGAATCCTTAGTAAAGACAAGGTCTGTTACCAAAAGGGAAACAGTGAATCCGATTCCCCCAAGGATGGAGATCTGAACGTATTCAGAAAACTTCAGATCTGACTTTGTTCCCGATAATCTCAAGCCCAGCCAAGCCCCAAAACTAATCCCAATAACCTTGCCCAGCACCCTGAGTAATATCCCAATCCCAACAACGCTCATCAAGACTTTGCTGAGAGAAACATTTATTGGTAGCGCTAAGGTCGTGAAAGCAAAGACAGGAAGCACTAGATAGGCAACAAATGGATGAATCAGGTTCTCCAATTTACTCACCTGTTTCAATGGAACAAGTAAACCGACTAGCGCTGAACCAGTTACCAAAGCACCAGTTAGAACTGGTGCTCCTAAGAACAGTGCAATCACCACAATCGCCAGAATGTCATCGATGATGGCAAAGGCTAGGAGAAAGCTCCTTGCTCCTTTAGCGAATCTCCTGGCAAAAAAACTAAAGATCGCTAAGGCAAAGGTTATGTCCGTTGCCATCGGTATGGCCCAACCATTACGAGCCGCTAAATTATTTCCTGCGACAAGTAGGAAAAGTATTGCTGGGAGCAGCGCCCCAAAAGCTGCTGCTAGCAGTGGAACTAGTAGAGCCTTCTTGTTCTGAAATACTCCTCCGGTTAGCTCACGCTTTAGCTCAAGACCGACAAGGAAGAAAAACAAACATAAAAAGTAGTGGCTTATCTCAGTTACTTGACTGCTCACCAAGTTCCCACCGGTTAGGTTGGCCAGCACTAGCCCTAGGATCCCAGCGATAACTAGCAGCAATGCCGCATTGCGCTCAACCTTGATAAACCTAATCAACACGTCCTAAGCCTAAAGGCAGATTCAGTTAGTTAGGCTTGGCTAGTGCCTAAAACCAATGAAGTCGGAAGACCAGGTAAATCTAGAAGCTGGTTATTTAACTACTTCGGAGCTGGCCTCATCTGGGGATCATCGTTCTTCTTTATCGAATTCGCTAATCAATCATTTTCTCCGATTGGCCTTGCCTTCTGGCGCTGCCTGTTCGGATCGGTAACACTGTTTTTGATTATCCTCTGGCGCAAAATTGACATGCGAAGAGATGGCAAGCTTTTCCTATACAGCTTCATCGTTGGAGCATTTAACACTGCCATCCCGTTTGCACTATTTGCTTTCGGAGAGCACCATGTCTCCTCGGCATTTGCAGGAATGGCCAATGCCATTACCCCGGTTGCCACAGTCATCGCTTTGCTCACAGTCTTTAGACACGAGAAGGTAAGTCGAAACCAAATCATCGGCTTGGGAGTTGGTGTGATTGGAGTGCTGACACTTATTGGTGCCTGGCAGGGAATTCAAACGGATTCTTGGTACGCAGTTATCGCCGTGGTCTTAGCAGCCTCTTGCTATGGCTTCGGCGGACCCTTTATTCGCAGGTTCATCACTCCACTTGGCCACCCACTAGAGGTAGCAGCTTTTGGCCAGATTGCCGGGGCAACAATTCTGTTAGCTCCTGTCTATTTCAGCACGCCACTTCTTGAGGCACCTCTGAATCTGCAATCAGGAGGAGCGGTTCTAATCCTTGGAGTAATGGGAACTGGTATCGCATATACCCTTTACTATCCACTGCTAAAACAGGTTGGCTCTGCAATCTCTTCATCGGTGACTCTGATTACTCCATTGATTGCAGTAACACTAGGAGTTCTATTCTTAGGCGAACAACTGAAGTGGTATGAACCAGTCGGCGGAATAATTATTTTGCTCGGTGCAGCCATTGCTCAAGGCTTACTTAGATCCAGAAAGAGCATGGCGCTCTAAATTATTTGATCTTGACATCAAGTCTTAGTTCACCAAAAGCGCCCTTAGGAACAACAGGATGTTTTGGCTTCACAGCAGCAACAATCTTAAAAGCACTTCCTAGTTCAGGACGATTGTCCTGCTCCCCCTTATTTGGCCAATGAGCGCAAGCCCACTCTGCCTGGGCAGCAATGCTCAAGGACGGATTCACACCAGGGTTTGCCGAGAGAGCTGCACCATCAAAGATGTGTAATCCGGGTTGCCCATAGGCGCGAAGGTAACCATCGAGAACACCTTCATTGGCATTAGGTGCAATCACAGCGCCACCTAAGAAGTGAGCTGTCATTGGGATACCAAACGGTTCAGTCACAACCGCACCGGGAGTGCCATCAAACTGCTTACCAAGCACTCTCGCTAAATCATGTCCTTCTGGAACCCAAGCTGGGTTCTCCTCGCCATGACCTTGCTTAGATGTAATCTTCTTTCCGAAAATAGAATTCTTAGCAAAGGTAACCAATGAGTTATCCCTAGCCTGCATCACCAACAGAATCAAAGTTCGCTCAGGCCAACTTCTCAAGTTATACATGCTCGGCAACCTGAAGATATTTCTAACTGATGCACCAATCAATCTAAAGAAGGTTGGCTTCTGACCTTTTGGACCCGAAGCCATGATGCTTTCCATGATTCCCATAAAACCAGAACCATGACCGTATCGCACTGGTTCAACGTGAGTATGTTCTGATGGGAAAACACTTGAAGTGATGGCAGCACCTTTAGTGAAATCAATGTCCTTCTTTCTAGCAACAACACCTAGCAAAGATTCACTGTTGGTACGACTGAGGTGACCAAGTTTCGAACTTATGCCAGAAAGGTTTCCTCTAGATCTAGTTCGGTGCAAAAGCTTTGCTGTTCCTAGAGCACCAGCTGCAACCACCACTTGATCCGCGGTTATCTTGCGAGGTTTGATCCAACCGCTGGTCCAACTCGCTCTGGTCTGAATCTCATATCCAGAATCAGTTTGCAGAATGTCTGTGACAGTGGTGTTTGCAATAACTTCTGCACCAGCAGTTTCAGCAAGGTAAAGATAGTTCTTGACCAAAGTGTTCTTCGCGCCATGTCGGCACCCAGTCATGCACTCACCACAGTTAATGCAGCCAGTTCTACTTGGGCCTACCCCGCCAAAATATGGATCAGATACTTCTTTACCTGGCTCACCAAAATGAATACCTAGCGGAGCCATCTGGAAAGTATCTCCATAGCCCATCTGATCGGCAGCCTTCTTCAGTTCGATGTCAGCTGGGCTCATGTAGGTGTTGGTTTCAACTCCCAGCATGCGTTCTGCTTGGTCATAGTAAGGAGAGAGCTCTTTCTGCCAATCACACATCGAAGCCCAGGAACCAGTACTAAAGAAACTAACCGGTGGGCGATAGAGGGTATTGGCATAGACCAGTGATCCACCGCCAACACCAGCACCGGACATGACCATAACGTTTCTGAGTAGGTCAATTCTCTGAATGCCTTTGAGTCCTAGGCGAGGAAAGAATAGGAACTTCTTTAGATTCCAAGAAGTCTTAGCAAAATCCTTATCTTCAAATCTCGCTCCTGCCTCAATGACTAGGACCTTGTATCCCTTTTCAGTCAACCTGAGCGCAGCGATAGAACCACCAAAGCCAGAGCCGATGATTACAACGTCGTAGTCTTTGGTAGTCATAGCGCCTAAGGGTGTCTCAATGGGCTAGCTGGAAGGCGTTCCTGCGATACCCACTTCTGCTGATAGCCAGTTGATGAACTCATTAGATCAAGGAATGGTTTAGCGTCAAACTCCTCAGGACCCATCACTCCAACACCTTCCCAGATGCCGGTAGCGATAAGTTCTAGAGCGATAACTGGGTTGAATGCAGTTTGAGCAACAACTGCCTGAGCTTCGATATCTGCCATAGTCTCGGCGTTATCAGCTACGTGATACAGGTAGGTAGCGCGAGGTGTGCCATCTTTACTCTTACCGGTTACCAAAACACCAGCACAGGTTTTACCGGTCATACGTGGACCAATCGAAGCTGGATCTGGCAGCACTGAAACCACTACGTCACGAGGTGCGACTTCAACTGGCCCCTGAGCAGAACGAACTCGAACCGGCTTGGTTGCATCAAGTCCTAATCTGTGCAGTGTCTTTAGTACACCGATGAAATCTGAACCCAGTCCATATTTGAAGCTCACTCGTCCTAGGTTCATGGTTCTAGGCAGCATGGTAATTTCTTCATGCTCGATGTTCACACATTCAACTGCACCAATTCCCTCGGGGAATTCAAAGATCTCTGGTTCGCTGAATGGAGCGGTAGTAAACCAACCCTTCTTCTTCTCAAACAAAGTTGGGGGGTTTAGACATTCTTCTATGGTGGTCCAAATTGAGAACGATGGTGCAAAGATTTCATCCCCTGCTTCATTGGTAACCACTAGGTTGCCACCATCTTTGATTGAAGCCTCTTCGATTTCACTGAATAGGTAATCAGCTGCGTAGCGCGTGAATACGTTAGAAAGACCTGGCTCAACACCGATACCAACAAGAGCCAATTTGCCTGCTCGTTGCCACTGTTCATTCAACGCATACTGTGAGTCACCAAGCTTGATTCCAGTTTTGTGGAAAGGATCACTTTCGTGTGGTTCACTCAGGCTCATTGCCATGTCTAGATAGTTAGCTCCAGCGGTGTAACAACCGGCAAAGATGGTTGGCACGAATTTAGGCTCAACCGCATTGATAACGAAATCTGCTTTGTGTTCAGTAATTAGTGCTGCAACGGCAGCTGCACTTGATGCATCAATCTTGGCTGAGATGAATTTAGCGGCAACTTCATCTCCGTATTTAGCCTGAATCCAAGCAATGGTTTTATCTGCTCTGGCTTGGTCGTAGTCACTGACAACAACTACTTCATAGAAATTGCGGCTTGCTGCAACCTTGGCAACTGCATCGCCAACACCACCGGCACCGATAAGCAAAATGCGCATCTTTAATTCACAACCTAAATAGTTAAAGCAACCTTCATTGGTTGCCTAACCAGCCTACCCAAACCCTATTGGTCGCCGGCTCTACGCCTTAGTCTCTGCAGAAACTCAATGGTTCTAGGGTTCTGTGGATTACTGAAGAACTCTCCGGCTGGACCTTCTTCGATGATTACTCCACCGTCTAGGAAAACCACCCAGTCCGCCACATCTCTAGCAAAGGAAAGCTCATGGGTTGCCATCAGAATCGATGTCCCACCGGCCTTCAAATCCCTAATTAGCTCTAGCACTTCACCAACCAACTCAGGATCCAGTGCGCTGGTCACCTCGTCTAGGAGTAAAAG
>Ga0209084_1000848_pt1 | contig 27678 bp, 36 predicted proteins | sample C_130820_MF_Meta_FD_187309 | JGI IMG/M metagenome (GOLD analysis project Ga0209084, IMG submission 187309) | Freshwater microbial communities from Lake Croche, Canada to study carbon cycling - C_130820_MF_MetaG (SPAdes) (version 2) | ecosystem: Environmental > Aquatic > Freshwater > Lake...
CCCTGCTTGATTAGGTTGCAGGTTGGCATCTGGCACGCCTTGCAGGATGGGAGCGCGGGCACTCCTGGCCGCTGCCGGGTCGATGCCCAGCGCACGCTGGAAACTGGCCTCCAGCGGGTCGTTCACCTTGGCAGGCACTTGATTAGCACCTGCACCCATTTGGGCAGCAGCACTTGCATTCGGAGCCGGTTGAGTCGCTGCCGTTGCTTGATCCGATGATACGTTGTCATTGTTTTGGAAGGGAAGAGTTGCCGCCTTTACAGCACCACCCGCGCCCAGCATCAGCAGCGTGGTTCCCAGTGTGGCAGGTGCCACGTCCTTGAGCGCTTGCAGCGTGCCACCGGGCCGGTCATACGGGCTTTGAGCCTGCTGCCAGTTCGGCAGTCCTTGGGCATAGGCTTGCGCCTGTGCGCCGGGTTTCCCCTGCCCTAGAGAAGTCCCGGTTTCAGTGCCAAGTTCCACGCCTGCATTCGCAGCCACGGCCCCTAGCTTGACCCCCATTTTCCCCAGCGCGGTTTTGGCAAGCCCGGTGAACAACGGCTTGCCAATGCCTAGAGCGATCTTGCCCAGTCCAAAAGTGGCGGCATTGCCCACGGCTTCCGGGCCTGCTTCCCATAGGGCATGATTTTCTGCCAGTGGTTTCAGCGCGGCATAGGCTGCCTGTTTCTCAGTCTCTCCCCATGGGAGACCCTGCCGCTGCTTTTCCTTGCCGATCTGCTGAAACGCATCATCGAGAAATTGGTTCCCAGCCATGCGGTAAGCAGCAGCGCCACCGGCCAAGCCAGCAGCACCCGCTGCGAGGACAGAACCGACCAGCGCACCACCCGCCGTGCCTTCTGGTCCCACCATGCTGCCATACGCAGCGCCCGTGGCCGCCCCGGCAGGAATCGCTGCTGCCATGCTGCCCACACTGAAGCCCAGTGATGGACGCACCTCGGTGCGGAAGGTGTCACCTGCCCGGCTGCCTTGCCCGCGTTCCAGCATGGCCTGCTTCTCACGCAGCGCTTGGTCTTGTGCATCACGCTCGGCTTTGAATGCGGATTTTGCTTCGGGGCTGTATTGGTCCGGGCGTGTGTCGCCCTCCTTCATCCGGTAGTAGGCGGCAGGCACCGTCGTGCTCAGCCCGCCGATGGCACTGACGGCACCGCTCAGCGTATCACTCACGGCAAAGTCAGGCCGGAGCTGTTGCAGCGCGGCATTCGTGTCCTGTTGCAGGCGTGGCATGGCCTGCATAAAGGCATCGCCATGTATCTGCTGTCCATACGCCGCGATGTTATCCCGGTGCCGCGTCACTGCCTGCGCGATTTGTTCCGGTGGCAAGCCACGGTCCTGCCCCATCTTTAGGATGTCAGCAGGCGCGTATTGCAGGAAGTCAGGGGCAGCGGTTGACATTAGCGTTGAGATAAAAGAGTCAGTTCAAATTTTCATGCGTTGCAGCTTAGCCGTGGGGGTATCCAGCACCCGGCACAGGGGGGGTTGTTAGACTGTCGAAATAGCCATTGTCCCCAGCAGCACCACCCGCCCCATTCTTCGGCTGCATCGGTTTGTAGCCTTCCGGCAGGTGATAGTCAGCGGGCATCTGCACGGGTTTGCCCGTTGGGTCCAAGGCCCAGATCATCGCCGGTTTTGCAGCGCGGTCTGGAATGGGTGTCAGCGTGCCGGGGCGCTGCGGGCCCATGCCATCCGCAGGCGGGGCATCACGCGGCGTTTCTTGGAAGTTGGGCAGACCGGGAACACGCTGGCCGTTTTGATCCATGGGCACCCGGATATCGGTGCCTGGCAATGGCGTGAACGTGATCGGCGCAGGCGCACCGGCAGGCGTGCCACCCGCGTGAACACTGCCATTGTAGTCTTGGAAGAACGGCGTCCGCGTGCCAGGCATCTGCAAAGGTTTCAGGCCAAACTGCATCTTGGCCTGCCGGTCCGCCTCCGCCTGCTGGCGCTGGCGTTCCTGCTCCATGGCCTGCTCTCCCACGGCCACGCCGTGCTGCTGCATGGCCCAAGCATGCGCTGCCTCGATTTGCTTCTGCTGGTCGGACTGGTTGCGCTGGTAGTCCGCGCCTTGGTCGGCACGTTGTTGTGTGTATTGCGCTGCTTGTGCCTGCTGGTTGCGCTGCCAGTCCGCGCCTTGGTCGGCACGTTGCTGCGTGTATTGCGCTGCTTGTGCCTGCTGCTGCTTGTCCATCATGCCGAGCTGCATGATCGGCTTGAAATTACCACGCCTGCGCTGCTGTTCGGCAATGCGGTTGATGTCATTGGCGCTGCGGCCCACGGGTCGGGCGGCACGGTTGGCAAGGCTGTTGTCTCCAAATCCACCAGCCTGCAACACGTCAAACTGCGATGGGATTCCGCCCTGCGCACTCGTCAGCGTGTTTTGAGCATAGTTTGGCGTATCGTTAGCCGCGATATATTTAGAATCCCATAAATTGCGGTCTTGACTGCGATTCATCGGACTCTGCCGGATGGCCGATTGATTTGGCACTACCATCCCCGGCATCTGCGGCACAACCACTTCCGGGCCACGTTCGCCCACCACATAGGCTTGCCCAGGTGCCACAGGTCCGCCATCGGCACGAAAGCCCCCGAAAGAGGGCAGCGGTTCAGGCCCACCGAAGGGACTCGGCGGCTGCTGATTGGATGAGGATTCCCCCAGCTTGGGCAAGGGAGCCGAACCAAAGAAGTTGTTCATGTCCGGCGCTTGCGATTCTTGGCGCTGCGGCGGTGCGCCGTAGTCCATGCCCGCCAGCGGGCGGAACGGCTGCTGTGCCGGTGCCTTCGGCGCACTGGCATAGGACGGCGCACCCATGCGCGGCTGCATGAAACTGCTTGGGATGCTAGGCCGGAATCCACCGCCCTGCTGTGAACCGCCCGCGAGTCCGGTGCTTGGCCGTGCATTGGCAGCGAGTCCGGTGCTTGGCCGTGCATTGGCAGCGAGTCCGGTGCTTGGCCGTGCATTGGCAGCGAGTCCGCCACCGTAACCGCGATTGAACTGGGAAGAAGTAGCCATAGGTAAATCCTTTCGTGAGTCGGTTTGCTATCGGTTAAAGTGATGGGTAATTCAAGGTCAAAGAGGACTGGTAAATGTCGTGGAGGAAATGTCATCGTAGACACCCAGGCTGCGGCGGTTCGGCGTGCTGATTGAAAAAGTCTGCGTCACGGTGCTGCTTCTCAGCAGGTCCATGGAGCCGCTGAAACCGGAATGCCGCGTGCCGGTGCCGATCTCCACTTCATCATACGTCCATGCAAAGCGCATGGGAATGATCTCGGACAGGTGCCGCAGGGAAATGCGCGTCTGCCAGATGTCCGTGCCGTCATCCTCCAGATACCAATACGTTTCCACGGGGAAGATGAACGGTGGATCACCAAAGTACCTGAAACCTTCGTTCCAAGTGTGCGTTGAATTGACGCTACCGTTTTTCAAGTATTCGACCTTGATTTCATACACCCCTTTAGGTTGTGCTTGTTCTAGCAGTTGTGTGGCGTGTCCCATGTTAGGCAATCCCCCAGATGGCGGTGGCTGTTGACGTGCCGCTGCCGTTATCCCGCACCACGACTTCCAGGCTGGTCGTCACGGCTTGCACCGTGAGCGTGCCACTGACATAAGTAGCAATGTGCCGGTAAAGATTCGTGCTGGTATCGCTCGGCACGCTGCTGCCCGTGGCGAGGGCGCAGGTAATGGCACCGGAAAACCCCACGACGTAACCGTTGGCAGTCACATGGGCGGTATAGCTCACATCCACATACACAACCTTGGTGCCGCTGTTGGAAATGGTTAGGCTCAAATTGGTGGCGGTCACGCCATTGACATCTCCCGCCACCACCACACTGGCCGTGCTGCCATCGGTATACTTGGGGCATTTGAAGGGGTGCGGCGTGCTGTCTTCCGTGCTGTCGTTCACATTGCGCCGAATCTGCAAACTCTGCTCCGGCTGCGTCACGCCATGCCCGGACGCATCACCTGCATAGGACAACCCCGCTCCGGTGTAGGAGATGTTACGATCCGCAAAGAGTTCAGCCAGTCGGTCTGACATAAGAAGGGAGCGCGGGCACTCTTGCCCGCTTCAGGTTTAGGAAGTGGTGAAGGTGTCTAGCGTCGTGTAGCTGGTGCCGCGTGCGTTCGTGGCATAGGCGCGGTAGCTGTAATCCGTGGCCGTGCTCAGGCCCGTGATGGCCTTGGTAAAGACGCCCGTGGTGCCGGTAGTGGTGGCATTCGTCACGCCTGTTCCACCGATCACGGGATTTGGATTCGTGGCGGTGGCACTGTAAACCACCCCGCGCACGGTCACCGTGCTGCTGCCATTGCCGGTCACGTTGCCACCCAGCGTTACCGTCGTGGCGGTAATGCTGGCCTGTGTTGGCGTGGAGATGATCGGCCCTGTCGAGTAGCTGCCAGGGCGATACGCCGTCACCGTGCGGCGGATGTAGATGCCATTGTCAAAGGTCTGCCCGTCATCTACGATCTGAATTCCGGGCCATTCAATCCAGTTCGTGGCAGGGAATGTCTTGCTGAAGGATTGCAGCGGATAGCGCGCGTTATTGACGCCCGTGGAATACGTCAGCAGAATTTCAGGATGCAGGCACCTCGGCAGGCTCACTTGCCCCACGCCATAATAGAACGTGCCACCTTCCGGCTGCATCGTCGTTGGTGCTGAAATGCTGAACGGCTCATGACTCGCAAAGTATTCGATCACGCAGCGCGTCGGTCCATCGTAGGCATCACGCAGGTTAAAGTCCCAGATGGTATCCGCCGTGTATTTGACGCCATCTCTGTCGTAGGCTTGGAAGTTGTAAATGTTCCCGCTCGCATAGATCGGCGGCCAGTAGATGCCGCCGCGCACCTCCGGCACCGTGCGGAAGGCCGTGGTCTTCTCACCGTCAGAAAACACCTTGGCAAAGTAGAAGCTATGCCAGCCCTCTTGCACCGGGCCAAAGTCCGTGAAAACGTAATCATTGTAGCCTTGCGCCCGTGCGTCCCCATGCGGCGCCGCTGGCAGAAAGTTCCCCAGCGTCGTGCCCACCGTCATGGCAGCCGCCGCCAGTAGATACTTCTCATGCACCCACAGCACGCCCGCCAGCACCCCCGGCATCGCCGTTGGCACTGTCTCAAAGGGGCTTTGTTCTCGCTGGTCGCGCATAGGTTTTAGATCGGTAAATGCTTCATCAGGGCAGCAGCCCCGCATTGCTTGCTCACCGCCGCTGCATCATACTTGCCATCGGCCACATACTTGCCACGGCTGTATTGATCCGTGAAACTCCATAGGTAGGGCGATGGCACGCCGCGCTTGCGGTAGCCGGTGCCGTTGTAGTTCTCAAACACGACGAGCGCATTGCCAGTGCTCCAGTCGTCCACCTTGTCGAGACCGTCATACTCTAGTGCGTCGATGGCCGACTCTTCCCAAGTAAACGGTGGCTTGCCCGTCTTCGGACGGTTCTTCGGCACCTGCACCGTGCATGCGGTCAGCGGGTCGCCGTTGTGAAGATGCTGCTTGAAACTGCCGCCGCACTCCATGGCATGAATGATCCCCACCACCCACCACGGCATGCCGGTGAAGTTTGCCGCCACGGCCTGATACCGTGCCCGGTTCGCCAGAATGGCCGCTGCCGTGCGTTTGGCCTCGGCAGCACATTCAGGCTTGAGCGTGCATCCGGCAAACATTTTGGCGTAGGTGATAGCGAGCGGACTCATGGGTTGACGTTCTTGCCGGGGTTCTTGGCGCTGGTTAAATATCGCGCCCCGTAAATCAGCGGCACATACTCAGCGTGGCCGCTCAGCGTGGCCGCAGTGGCATAGATTGCATCGCGTTCCTTCGGCGTGATGCCTGCAATGTTCCCAGCGCAGGACGTGAGAGCAAAGGCAATAACGACAAGGGAAAATCTCATGGCAGAATCGTGGTCGGGGGTTGCTCCGGGTTCTGGTCGTTGCGTTCATTCGCGGCAATCAACTTCATCGTGTCTTCAAAAATAGCCCCGCGTTGAAACCAGGTCCCATGCCCGAAGGCATCGTTGCTATGATCCGTCACCACGTCAGGGAACAGCGCGGCCAGCTCACGCCCACGCAGACCTAGAGAGCCATAGCCCAGTCCCAGCCAACCAATGAGCGGGCGGGTCGCACGGGCAAACTTCAGCGCCCCATCGTTGCGGCTGCCGTAAATATGCACGCGTCGAATCGACCCTTCACGAATGGCTTGCGCAATCAGCTCGTCATCCGTCGCAGGGGCAAACAGATGCGCTGAATCAATCTCCACACCGGCATCATTCAGCACACGGGCGGTCAGGTCGCCACCATTGCTATGCGAGACGAGCACCACGCGATACCCCGCCCGGCGGTAGTAACCGATCTTCTTGCAGATGGCATCCGCCCGCTCGCGCTGCTTCAGCATGCGTGTGAGGGCATGCGTGAAATACTCAAACTTCTCCGCCACCACGCCATCCGGCAGGCGCGTATTGACCCACGTTACAAAGCGGTCCGTCCAGCCCTCGGCATCGCCGGGATTGGTCAGGATGCCATTGATGGCGATGTAGGCGGTGCGTTTCATGGCTTGGTAATGATCTTCTCGATTTTCGTCACGCTATCGCGAATGTATTGCAGGTCACGGTTCTGCAACGCGGTGTCCTGACGGAGGGTGTTGAGCAATTCAGACTGCCCGTGCAACTGGCCACGCAGATCCCCACGGTCTGCCAAACTGGCGCGGTCGGCGTCTTGGAGGTTGGTAATCTTTGATTCTTGAAATGCCACCCATGCACCGACAGAGAATGCGGCGCTGAGAAGTCCGAGGATGCCGCCGATCATCCAGCGCATCGTTTGCCGCATGGATTCAAGGACGCTGGATTCGTCGGTGCTCATGTGGGCATCGTGTTACGCCTCAAATCCAAGTTGAGTCAGGAGAAACATCAAGTGCTTGGACGGTGGGAGTTTGGCGGCGTGCTTTTCAACCACCATCTTGAGTAGGTCGCGCTGCGCTTCCGACAGTTCGAGAGTGCCTTCGCCAGCAGCTAAGAACTCAGTAGTCACTTCCTTGTCTGCCACCACGGGACAGTCGAGCTTTTCGATCAAGTGTCCTGCGCGGAGGATTTCACTCGGCGTCTTGAAGGACTCAGGAATGTGAAGAAGGTTGTGCGCAAGAAGGCGAACGCCGTTGGTGAGGTTAAATGTGTGGGGCATGGTGGGTTAGAAGAGGTTGGAGAGTTGCGCCACCACGCCATCGAGCACGGACTGTGGCTGATCCTTGAGCTTGGTAACAAGCTCTTGGCTTAAAGCGGTGTAATCCGCATCAGCCCACGACTGTGCCGTGTCGGTGATGATAGTAGCTGCCAGCGTTTCAGCGGTGGCCGTGCCAGTGACTCGCTTGTTGAAAGCGCGTTCCTGCTTCTCTGTAAAAGTGATGGTGAGGGTCATAAGATTAAGATTAAGATTTCAGGCAAATTTTGTAGGCTGTGCCATTGATGGAAACGGCAAGCGTGCGGTCACTAACAACGGTTTCAGTGACAACGGCGGTGACGTTTGGGAAAGCAATGGCTCCAGCGGTGTCGATGGTCATGCGGGTTGTCAGCGTGCCGATAGTGGCAGCGCCCGCTGTGGTGTAGGTGGAGAAAATCAATGTGCCGCCTGCGGCTCCGCGACCATTGCCAGCCGCAATCGTGAGATTCGCGCCAACGCCATCGCTGGTGATGCGCGAGGCAGCGGTAAACATCTGGTTGGTGACGCCTGCTGCGTCCGCGCCAAGTTGAAGGGTAGCAGCAGCCTTACGACCAACTATCAAATCATTGGTGCCGTAAAAGGTCGAGTCAGCCGACCAGCCGATCCAATAGCTGTTGGCTAATCGAAGGCCGTTGTATGTGGTCAGCAAGCCAAATCCGGAGCTGCCACCGCCAGATGTAAACCCATCCGTCGCAAACCAACGCCCGCCTTGCTCATAAGAGCGAAGCGTGCCACCTACGCTATCATAGACCGCCCAGTTGACGGCGTTGTAAGTGTAAACACTCGCGGCACCAGTAGCGGCATTAATCTTGAAAGTGGTGACACCGGCCACCTTGCCATCAAAGAAATTGCCAGTAAATCCACTCGCGGCATTAACGCCAAGCCCCGTGCCACTGGTTGACCAGCCGGTTGAAGTGGTGCCGGTTGGCTCAATGAGAAGCTGCGGCTTTGTGGTCGTCGCGCTGCCGCCTGTAAACCACGTCCCTATTAGACTAGCCGCTGGCGCAGAAGCAGCACTGTTAGTGCTGAACAGCAAAGCAAGTTGTGCTGCCGCTGTTGCAGCCTCAATCATCGCCGCACCGGGTCCGGTCATCGCCACCTTTTTGTTCACGCCACCCTGCACCACGGGGACGGTGCTGTCAGTAGCCGCTGTCGCGGCAGTCATTGCAGAGATTTTTGTGTCAGCCATAAAATAAGTTTACCCGTCGAGTTGAATGAAACTGGTTCCGTCCTCCAGCAAAATGCCGCCCGCATCTTCCATCAGGATCACGTCATTGGCTCCCCCAGGCGTGGAGTCGCCCCCGCCACCTGTCGTCCCAGCGCCCATCAGCGTGAGCTGCGATTCCAACGGGATGGGAGGACCAAAGCGCATGGCTAGAAAGGGAGCGCGGGCGTTCGCTACGCGGCTGCGCAGCCTGCCCGCTGGTATAAATTAGTTATTGCTGCGAGCGATCTCGTAAAAGTTCGTGCCGTCGAACATGACGGTCAGTGTGTCCGAAGTCGTCGGACTCCAGGTAGCGGAAAGCATCTGGATGCCGGTCACAGCGATCTCGCATTGATTCGTGGCAGGGCCAATGATCACATAAATCTGGCCGGTGGTGGCACCCGTAGCGCTCAGGGTAAACGTGCGGTTCGTGGCGGTGGCGTTGTCGCTGGTCAGTTGAATGCGCGTGTTCTGGCCGGGAGTCACCACTTGATTGTCGGCGGTCAGCGCGGTGCTGGTGCTGGACTGCGCTAGGGTCACGGTGCCGGTTTTGTTCGGAATGGTAATGGTAGCATCCACCGTTGGATCGGTCACGGTCACGGTGGTTTCAAACGCATCCGCCGTGGCACCTTCAAAGTTCAGGCCGTTACTCACACCAAAGACACTGTTGGCAATGTCGGGCGCATTGGTCGTCAGCGTGCTGCTCATCACAGCATAGCTAGCAGCAGCGGCATTCGGGAACAAATAAGTCACGTCCGCCGTTGGATCGGCGGGTTGCAAAGTGATCTCGCTGGCGTCAGCAGTGGCACCTTCAAACACCAGGCCGTTGCTCACACCCCAGAAGGAATTGGCGGCGTCGGGCTTGTTGGTCGTCAAAGTGCTTCCCACGATGGCCCAGTTGACGGCAAAGTTTGGAATGCTCACGGTCTGGTCTGCTGTCGGATCTATCGGGGAAATCGTGGTTTCAAACGCATCCGCCGTGGCACCTTCAAACACCAGGCCGTTGCTGACACCCCACACCGCATTCGCCGCATCCACGTCGTTGGTGGAAAGGCTGGACGTAAACACCGTGTTACTGGTGGCGGGGAAGGTAAAGCTGGTGCTGTCGGTGCCGGTGAAGGTCAGCGTGTTGCTGGCGGTCAGCGTCTTGCCATCGGCCACGGTTAGCGTGGCGCTGGTGGCAGGCGCGGTGATTGCCATTCTGTTAATGCTCGTCGCCGTTGCCACGCCCAGTGTCGGAGTCGTGAGTGTGGGCGAAGTGGCAAATACGGCCAGACCGCTGCCGGTTTCATTGCTCAGCACACCCGCGAGTTGTGCTGAAGTTGTGGCAGCGAACTGCGATAGATCGGTGCCGGTATAGGCCACGGTGCCGCCAGCGCCAAACGCCACGGAACTTGAATCGGTGCCGGTGAAGGTCAGCGTGTTGCTGGCGGTCAGTGTCTTGCCATCGGCCACAGTCAGCGTCGAGCTGGTGGCAGGCGCGGTGATTGTCACCTTGTTGATGCTGGTTGCGGTGGCAACGCCCAGGACAGGCGTGGTCAGCGTTGGCGTGGTGGCAAACACCAGCAAGCCGCTGCCGGTTTCATCACTCATAGACGCTAAGAGTTGCGCCGAGGTGGCCGTGAGCGTGTTGCTCGTCAAATTCAGCGATTTGTTGGTGAGCGTTTCCGCCCCCGCCAAGGTCGCCACCGTGCCGGTGGTGGCAGGGCCAGTCAGCGTCACACCGCTAGGAATGGTCAGCGTGCCGGTCGAGGTCGTCACCGTCAAACCGCTGATTGTGGTCCCAGTGATCGTGCCGCCGGTAATGACGGCATTGCTCGTCAAGTTGGCAATGGTGATGAACTTGTCCGTGCCGCTGTCGTCGATGGGAATTTTCTCCGTGCCAGCGGGAGTCGTCTTGGCGCTGCGTCCGGTGACGGTGGCAGCTTGAGTCATGGTGAACGCCACTAGAGTGAGTAGCGCAATGAGGATATGGCGAGGCGTTTTCATGTCGGGGGGATGTTAGTGGGGTGCGGGATTCTTGGGGAGGTTTGGCTTTAACAAACAGAGTCAAATAGAGAATTAGAGGAGATCGGTCTGGTCGGTCGGAATCTCGATGTATTGAATGATCACACCGCAATCCGAGCTGCTGCTGACAGTGACGTTCAGCGCTTCATTGATGGCATTGGTTTGAAACCAGCCATGCTGGTTGAACGGCAGCACCGCGCCACCGTTGGCAGCGTTGCTGAAGATGGGAGAGATCGCTGTGCTCGCGCTTTTCAGCGTCACGGTGCCTGCCGTGCCGCCATGGATCATGATGAGGGACAGGACGCGGAACACCTGATCCGACACCGCCGCCAGCAGCGCGGTGGTGGCATTGGTTGGGCAGTCCATGAAGGCGCGTTTGACTTGCACGGGTTGCCCGTTCGGCAGGATGATCTTGCCGGTCAGAATTTCAGAGACGGCCAAATAATCGCCGTCGTCAGTCGTGACGAATTTCTTGCCGTGAGGCTGGATACGATTGGATGAGGTAGGCATATTACTGGGTCAGTTGAGGTTGAGCGTTATCACCCTGCGGCACGCCGCTAGGGGCTTGGAGATTCTTGAGGTCGGGGTTCACGCCAAACTGCCGGCCAATGTCGGCATTTTGGTTGAACTGCTGATTTTGGAATTGCAGGAATTGCATGTATTTCTGCATCTGTTCCTGAAGCAGCGGGTCGCTGGCGAGCTTCTGTTGATTGACGGGAATCTGCGCCCACTGCTGAATGATCTGGCTGCGCAGTTCGGGGTTGCCGACTTGCTTGCTGATCGCATCTGGAATGATGACAATGCCTGCCACCATGTTGCTGATAAGCTGATTGGTTTCCTTGGTGGCCTGTTCGGTGGCAGCGTCCATGCTTTGAATGCCCGCATTTTGCAGGCGGCTGTCAATCCAGCCCACGACTTCGCGGAACCACACCTGCGTATTCGCCTGGCCGCTGCGGTCAAAGCTCAGCGCTTTCAAAGCCAGCTCGATCTTGGCTTGCGCCAGTTCCAGATCCGTGGCGCTCACGTCACAGCGGAATGTCACATCCAGTTCGCCTTCCAAATCTTCAGCGGTGAACACTTGATTGACGAGCACGCCTGCCACGCTGCCCAGTCGCAGTTCATCGACATCCTGCTGCACGTTCAGGCACATCAGTTCCACCATCTGCTTGTAGAACGAGCACGCATTGTGCAGCAAACGCATGCGCCGTGCGCGTTTCTGGTCAGGGTCTGCATTCGGCCCACGCAGATAAAAATCATTCACGCGCTCGCGGTTGAGTTGCAGCACTTGCAGAACACCGCCAGAAACTTCCGGCACATCAAGAAAGCGCGGCCCGCCCGTGCCAGTCAGGAAGCGGGAATGCAGCGCCATGCGTGCGCCAGGGCGTAGGCCATCGCCGCCGCCGTCCATCGTTTCGAGTAGGGGAGGGGACGCCCGCAGTTGCGCCTGTCCTAGCAGCGCATCCATGGTCTGTTTCTCCGCCAGTTGTGGCGAAAGCATTTCATGCCCAATGCCCTTGGAGGACACGGCAATGTTGCGTTTGTTCTCACGCCGCACAAACAGCATGGGCATCCGGCCCGTGCCCATCGGGTCACATTCATGCAGCGCGTAGCCGTTGAGGTGTCCGCTGACAATCGTATGGAACGGCGCGGGCAGCCCCATGTCATCCACTCCCCACTGCCACAGGTGCGCGATTTGATACATGCCCGCATCACGCAGGGCTTGCACCTGAAGCTGAACGCCCACGTCCATGCCGTTGAGTTCCCAGCCGGAATACGACACACCGATTTGCGTCCAGTCCACGACGAGGCCGGGATTCTTCAGCAGTTGCTCGGTCCAGTCGGTGTCCCAGTCTTCACGCTCGGCCCGCATCAGCAGTTCAGCGCGGGTAATCCATTCAAATTCCCACATGCGAGTCTCCGCCGGATTCTGCGCGACACCGGGAAACAGGCAATCAATCCCCGGCACAAGCGCCCGTGGTTTGGGTTGTCCCGGCACCGGGATAGGCGCAAAGTAAGTCGCCTCTTCCATGCGGTTCTTGCGGAACTGCTTCAGCACTTGCTTGATCTCCTTGTCAGGAATCAGCGCGTCAACGGCTTGCAGCACGGGATACAGCGCGGCCTCGCCTGCCGAGTTCATCAGCGCTTCTTCAGCCTGAATCATCGCCAGTTCTTGCACCATGTCAGGCGTCACGTTGCTGCCTGCTGCTTGGCTCTCGTCCCACATGCGTTGGGCCAGGGCTTCCAGCACTTTCTGAAAAGTCATCGTCTTGCGCCCCTTGCGCCATTGGCGGGTCCAGCCTTCGCGCCACACGGCATACCCGGATTCTTCCACGCAGTTCCACAGCAGCTCCAGCGCGTTGACTCGTTCATGCTCGGACAGGTCCAGCTCGTAATCGAGCACATGCCGCCATGCCTGCGCCTGCCGTGTGCCTGCGTCGTCCATGACATCGCGGGGCCGCACAATCTTCTCGCCCATCCACCATGCCATCATGCGGATGTCGAGGTGCTCATTGGTCATTTGATCGGCAATGCGGCTTTCGAGGTCGGGCGCTCCGGGCCATGGAAACGCCTTCTTGGTGCCCATCAGATCCTCGTCCTTGGTGCCTTCTTGATTCTTGGTCTTCCACCAGCAATGCCGCGTCCGGTGGGCGCGTTGTAGATCCTCAAACAGGCCGAGCGTGTGCCATGATAAAATGTCGGCACGCAGCATGTCCTTCATCTTCAGCGCGTCGGGTTTCCCGCGTGCTTCCATGCGTGCCACCAGGCCATCTTCAGGTTCTTCGATCACCGCCACAGCCCTCCCGCGTATAAAGGTTTGCCGCTGCCCGTCGGTGAATCCCGATAGCAGGCGATGAACTCGTTCTCCAAATCGTCCAGCGCATCCGCCGCGTATTTGCCTGCCGTCTCATGCTGCCCTGACGTGGTGTGATACATGCCGAAGGTGCTCAGGGTCAGGTAGTCGTTGAAGTTCTTGGGAATCAGTTGCTCTTCCCAGTAGGTCGTGTTCGTCAGCGGGATGGCCGTGGCTGGAACATTGATCACTGCGCGGTAGCATTGGCCGGTGGTGCTGTCATAGCGCACCCCGCCAGCCGTTACGGCGGTGCTGTTCGTCCATGCCGTGCTGTCAAACTCCGGTGCCCGTGGCACATAGAGCGCAAACACTGCGCCGAGGTCGGTCTGCGGATAAATGCCGCTAGTGTCGTGCATGCGGATCGGCACGCGGTAGCCGCTGGCAGTCGCAACTCGCGGGTCAGAACTCCACAGGCTGAACCATGGACCATAAGAAATATCAGCCAGGGCAATGACGCCATCGGTCACTGCCAGTGCGCTGTTGCTGGTCACGGTAAAGGGCCATACCCAGTCCTTGCCACGTGGTTTGTCCCAGGCTTCCTTGATGGCGTTGGATACCCACACGCTAAACATGCGGGCCTCTCCCACGCTCAATTCCACCGCTGCGGTGGTGCTGTTGATAAGTCCGCGCCGACTCGCATAGTTGCGCACCATGTCATCATAAGAAATGTGCAGCGCGGGATTCATGTCTTGCTCATGATGATAGCTGGCCCATGCACCGGCTTGGGCACGATGCGGGTTTGCGCCTGCGGCTTCGCCACAATGATGCGCTTGTATTTGGTGGCGGGAACAATGATGCTGTTGCCGCTCTTCTCCTCGATGGGGAAGAACTCAGGATTGTGCTTCTGAAACCAGCGGTAGAAATCACTGCCAGCCTGCCAGCATTCCCAGCCGGTCGTGTGGTAGATGCCAGCGTGCTCGTCCTGTTCCTTGAACTTCGCCGCCCAGGCAGCCATGACATCGTTCGGGATGCAATGCGCCATGCGCAGTCCGCCCATGCTGCGATTCGCCCGCATGCCCAGCCCCATCATGGTCTTGACATACTTGGCAGCAGCGCGGGATTTTGCCATCACCTGCTCTTGAAAGCGCGTCCGAAACGCGACGTGATTCTTCCGCAGTCCATCCATCAGGAACGGACAGGCCGCATACGAATCCATGACGCTCGGGGCATTCATAAGAATAGAAAGGCTTCACACACTCACCGCTGCCGGACCAATTAAAACCCGGCAGCGGTGGTGCTATGGAAACCGCACTGGCTTAGGCCGTAGCGCGGGAAGTGGCGATGAAGTGCGCCTGCGGATTCAGACACTCCGGCACATAAAGCGCAAGCCACTGGCCGCGCTGGTTGGCACCATCGCGGGGAAGTTCTTCATACGTCGGGGCCATCGCGTAGCCGATCTCCAGCATCTCCATGTCCAGCCCAAGCATGTGGCAGGTGCTATCAATGAGGTGCGAGGTGATGAGGTCAATCGGGCCGAAGTCCGAATTGTAGCGCGTGACGGTGGAAGCGATTTCGCCTTCCGTCTGGTTCCAGCGGCGGAGCGGGAAGTTGCTGCTGGTGCTGCCGTTCTTGTCGGTGAACGTGAACGACGCAAACTGCGAGCGCATCGCGGGACGGCAGACACCCATGAAATTGGTGCTGTCGATCTTGCGGGTTTCCGCCACGGTTTGCAGCGCGGTGCGGATGTCGCTTTCCGCCACGTTGGACGCAGCGGCTTTGTTGTTGATGATGCTGCCGGTCGGCGTGCGGAACGTCGAGGTCGGCGTGGTGTCCGTGTCGGTGAAGTTACCGTTGCCATTGGACAACCAGCGCGGAATGCCGCGTGTCACGGATGCTGTGGGGACCGCCGCATCGGCAGGAACGGATTCCTGGTCGGCCAGCGTGACGGCTTCGATGTCGCGGTGGATTTCCACGCCCTTGTCGGTGCGGTTGTCGGCAAACACGGTAGCGGCAGAAACGCCGTATTGCTTTGCCATCAAGTTGGCTTCATCAGACACCTGCACAAAACGGCGGGACTTGATGAAACGGGACTTGAGCAAACCCTTGTTGGTCAGGTTGCTTTCGGCATTGGCACTGGTAGGTGCCGCGCCTTCAATGACGCCCGTGGTCGTAGGGGCCGCATAGGTTTTGACCACCCACTCAGGCGTGCTGGACAAAGGCTTCGGGCCTTTGCGCATACGACTGGTGACGGGGCATTGCGTGCCGATGAGAATGACGGGGTTGGCTTTCACGTCACGTTCGCGGAACGTGGTGGAAGAGAAATCGGTGTCGAGAATTTTAGCCATAAAGTTAGATGAGGAAAAAGGTGGTGGTGGATGAAAGCGTCACGCGGCCCGTGACATGGCTCCAGAGTCCGCCAGCTCGTCGAACGAGACACGGCCTCCAGACTTGAGCTTGGCTGTCACCGCTTCCGCCGTGCTTTGCCCACCGCCACGAATGGGCAGCGTGCTGGCACTTCTGGGTTGCGGCAGATCAGCCTTGGAAACCTTCTTCACCTCTTTGGCGGGTTCGGCAGCGCTGGCTTTGGCAGGGGCTTTCGCCGCTGCTTCACGGATCGCACGTCCGCGTAATGCGTCGGCAATCAGTTGGTCAAAGTCTTTGCGCGTGCGCGGGTCGGAGCGGTAAAGCTCCGTCAGGAATTGATGATCGGCATGCTTCGGGTCAAACAGCGTGGCACGCTGTTGTTTCACTTCGGCACGCACCGCTTGGCGTTCTTTCAGCACCTTGCCCTGCTCGTTCTGATTCTTCAGCACATGCAGCGCGTAGCGCTTATTCGATTCCAGCAGTTCTTCCGCAGTGGCCGTCTCGGTGTCCTTGTAAAATGAAGCCGGGTCTTGAGTGTTTTGCACCCAGTCCAGAAACTCCACACACTTGGTCACTTCATCCGCCAGGGCTTGCTCGTCCGCTAAATGCGCCAGAGGTCCAGCCGGAGCCACGGTGACACGCTCCGCAGTTTCCTGCGCTCGCGTCTCCAGTTCCTTGATGGTTTCCTCCTTGGCGGCCAGTTCGCTCTCCTTCTCCTTCAGCGCCTCACGGCGGCTCACGGAAAGTTCAAACGCCTTCGCCACACGCTTTGCCACGCCTTTGAAATCGGGATTCGACTTCAGGGCTTCAACAACGCTTTGCTCATAGCTTCCCAGCTTGCTCTCAGATTCGCCCTCGCCCTCGGCCTCGGCTTCATCAGCCTCCGCGTCCTGCTCGGTGTCCTCCGCTGCTTGCTCATCAGGTTCCTGTCCTGCCGTGGATTCCTTGGCCTCGGCTTGCGCCTCGTCCTTGTCCTCCTGGGTTGAACGGGTTTCGTCTCCAGCGTCCGGCACACCCACAAAGGTAACGCCCATGCCGGCCATCAGGTCATCCACTTGGGACAACTTTGAAGCTCCGGCAGCAAGCGCCTTGGCAGGCACGGACAACACCGCATCCTTCGGAGACCCCGGAGATGCAGCGGCAGGGGTGGCAGACCCCTTGATTGATTTTTCAGCCATACCCCACGCTGCCACATCGCCACCCTCTCCCGCAATCCCCCACGCTACCAAACAGGTTCAAACAGAAAAGCCCGCGAGTTTCCTCGCGGGCTTCGTCGTGATACAGGCTGCTAGCCTGTATCAAAACGGAATGTCATCATCCTCCATCCCCTCCGCCATTAGCGGTGCCTCACTGCTCGATCCTGCCGGTGGTCGGGCCGTCCTCTGCCCGCCCGGTTCATACTCCTTGGCATTTCCCAGAAACGGCAGATTCGGCGGTTCCGGGCTTTCCCGCTCCGCTTTGGTTGTGCTCTCCTTGATCCAGTGCGTGTTGCCAAAGTCATCCTTGCCATCCTTGTTCGGCACGATGTCGATGGACAGGCCCAGTCTGCCCGACTTCTCCGCCCGTCGAATGCGTGAGTTCTTCAACGGTATCACCAGGCATTCCGTCGGGTTGCCAGTCTTGTCCTTGAGCGTCATCAAAACAGCTCCTTGGAGCTTTGATGGGTCAATGTAAGCGTTCAGTTTGTTACTCATAAAATCTCCGTTTCCTCCGTTATCTCCTGTTCATTAATTAGTTAGTAACTTCGCTTTCATTCACGCAGCCGTTGGCATCGCGTTTCAATTTCAAAAACTGGCCTTGCCGATCTTTCATGATTCGTGCCTTCCCATTTTCATGCACGGCTACTACATCCGCCTCGGCAAAGTCCAGCATGCTCCCACGCAGGTCTTTCCAGTTAAGCTTACCAAGCGGTTTCTTGGCAGATTTCTTTAGCACATCGTTTCGTGTTAGTTTCATCGTTGTTTTTGGTTCGTTGTTATTCCTTCTCTGATTCCCTTGCCGCAAACTGCTGTTTCAGCGCAGGCACCTCCTGCCCCTTCATCAGCGCACGCGCCTCCGCCAGCAGCAGCAGCGCCTCGCTGGCCCTGCCGCTGCAATGATCCCGGAAATTCGCCGGAGCCAGCGGGTCGGCCTCATGCTCGGCCCGCGCACTGCCCAAATGATACGCCAGCCAATGCAGCACCACGTTTTGCGTGCTTGGTGGCAGGCTCATGAAAGCGCCCTGCACTGCCTGATAATCCGGCTTCGCCCCCACCTCCGCCAGATTGACGATCTCCAATGCCGGTGGTTTACGCGCAGCCATCAGCGCGGCCCTCCGTTGAGTTCCACCACCAGCCGCACCACCGCATCCACCCCATAGCGCGCATGCCCGCCTGGGTTTGCCTGCGGCACCGCCGACAGCCAGCCATTCGCTTGCAGCTTGTGCATAAACGCATTCCCATGCGGCAGGTTCACCGCATGCAGCAGTTGCTTCACCTGCGCATAGTTCAGCGTCACCGCGATGCCATGCCTGCTGCGAATCAATGCCCGCAGATTGCGCTCAAACTCGTTCAGCGTCGCCGTGCTCATGTCTTACCCCCTTTGCGCGGCTTCGTGGCAGTCGCAACTTTCTCGTCAGGCTTCGGCACGGGAATGAACACTGGCACCACCACCTTGGCCCGCTTGAACAAACTGCTCACCGTCCCACTCGGTGTCCGCACCGTGCTGACGAGTTCCCAGCCATTCCGCCCGATCTCCAACGCATCCCACCGCGCCGGTAAATCCATCACCTCCCCAGCCACCTTCGGCCAGTTCACATCGTCCTGCATGTATTCCCACTCCTGCATGTTGTTAGTTCCTTTCGTTGTTGGTTTCGAGATTCAAAATGCGCCGCACATGGTAGCGCTATCGTAATAATTGCGGAGTTCACGAATCACCGCCTTGCGGTTCGAGGTAAACCGCTGCTCACCTCCGCGTATCATTCGGCTATCAATGCAAACAACACGCTCCCTCGCCCAGTCGTAGTTCCTCCATCGGTAATCTTTGCGCCGGTTCAGGTCACGGATGCCCACCAGTTCTTTCTTCAAATACTTCCACCAGATTGGAAGATTGACAGGCATCGGCTTGTCAATTTTTACTTCTGGTTCTGGTTCACGGGTTCGAGGGTTTCGAGCTGGATGTTTTAGTTTCCTTTCCAATTCCTCTTGTTGCCGTCGAGCTATACCCTCCTCAATTTCTTTCTGCAATTGTGCCTGTCGTTCTGCCCACCAATGCTCTTGAACTTCCTTTTTCCAGTAGTCTGCCAGACCTTCGGCGCTGCACTTGGCCGCAAGGCTTAATGGCAGGCGGTGCTTCCATGGGCGTTCCACCCATTGATTGATATGAGCATCCCAAATGATCCGCTCATTGTGCCAGCAACAACTTGGAAACCATGTGCCGTGTCCACCTGGAGAAACATATCTAGTTTTGTGGCAGGTATTGCAGAAGTAATTCATGTTCGTCGTGCTTAAAAACTTCCACCGCCCTGCCAGCCTTGGCGCTTGCGGTTCACATGCTCTGGCTGCGCGGCCAGCAAGATGCGCAAGGTGTCAATCGGGTCTTTCCACGCGCTGCCGTTGCTTCCCGCCACGGCATAGCCGGGATAGTTCTGCAAGGCACCGATCAGATTCGTGCAATGCTGCGCGATCCACAGCCCAGGGCCGCGCCCTGTTTGCGGGTCAAACTCGATCCAGCCATTCGGCTGAATGCTGCCACGCTCGCGGTCCCACATCAGCATCGAATTGATATTCTGCTCCCCGCTCAGCACGTTGTCTGCCGCCGCATTGCCCCCGGCTTGCATGAAATAGAGGTGATTATCTTCCATCCACTCGATGATGGTCTTGCTTTCCTCCTGCCCTTCCACCAGCGTGTTAGTGCTGCGACTGTCGGAAATGCGCCTGCCATACAGGTCCAGCATGCTGCGTTCAATCGTGCCCTGCATGTCCTTGACGCCCTGCCAGTCGGCTAGCTTCGCCTCGATGCGCCGAATCTCTGCCGCCCGGAACGCATACCCGCAGAGCCATTGCTTCTGCGCATTGCTCTTTACACCCAAGCCGTTCTTGCCACCGCTCTGTGCCCACTCGCAGTCCTCCCCGGTGTAAAGCGCGGCACCGGGCACGCTCACGATGTCACTCGTTTGCGGATACTCATGCGCAATCAAAATATCGCCAGGGTGCATCTTGCCAAATGCCTCGCCCAGCACAAAGGCCCACAGTTGAAACCATGCACGGCCCCCGCTGGCGTTCGGGTCTTGGCTCATCCACCACGTTCCCAGCTCATACGGTGGCAACCACTGCGGCACCGGACGCACATGCACCTGCACGTTGAAGTTCGGGAATGGCGAATCCGCCGTGCCTTCGGCAATGCCGTAGCATTTCCACAGCTTCTTGGCACGCGGGCTTTTGAGTTCGGCCTTCTTCATGCCGTCCCAGTTCCCGCCCAGCGGATTCTGCCACGCATAGATCCACATGAACCGCCGTGTCGGCAGCGCGCAATGCACCACGCACGGCAGCTTCTCACCGCCCAGCACGCGGCCTTGATCATCGCAGCGCGGCAGCAGTTCAGGATCGGCTTCGATCTCCTTCATCGTCACCGCCTTGTCCATGAACCAGCGCACCGTCTCGGTGTAGCCATCGCGAAAGGTGTAGGTGATGAACTGCACCGCCACCATGACGCGGCCAATCAACTCACGTGGAAACCGCAACTCAGGATCACGCGCCTTGGCTGCCAGCAGTTCCTTCCACTTCGGCATCATCTCATGCGTGTATTCCGCTGCGGTCAGCAAGCGATTCTCCGCCGCTTCCAGCACCATCACCGGCACCTGCTCATCGCCCCACACCGTTGTCGGCCTCGGTCCTTCCAGCTTGCCAATGTCTTGCGCCCAGGTCTTGAACCGGCACACCGCCCCCGACATCACCGCGCATTCGTTGTTCGTGAATCCACCAGCCCGATCATACGCCATCTTCTGCGCGGCCATCTTCTTCAAGCGGCCCGTATCGGTCTTGTATTCGTTCGGCTGCCAGAACCGCAACGCCGCTTCCACCACTTCCGCGCTCTTGTCATCGTCATAGCTAAACGTCCAGAACGTGCGTTGATGCTCCGGCATGTCCGGCTCGCACTGCTCCATGGCGAGCGAGTAGAACCGCCCCAGCGCCATCGTCTTGCCGCTGCCATTCGATCCACCAATGCCCATCGTCACCGGCACTCCCGGATTGTCCACCCGCAGGCGGCACGTCTCCCACAGGATGTCATCAAACGACTGGAAAAACCAGCCATGATTGTAGGGGTCAGATGTGGCTTCCTGAATCCTCTCCGCCCGCGCCTGCACCGCACGCATCGCATCCTCGGCACCGAGCGCCATCAGCTCATCCACCGTCAACGCAGGCAGCATGCCATGAGGCCGCTGCGTTTCCGCCAGCAGCTCAAAAGCCAGGCGTGTTTCGTCGGAATGTGTCATGTTAATTTGCGACTGGAGTTGTAGAATCCACGTTAGAAATACTAGCCGCACCGCCGCAGCCACATCCGCCCCAATCGAAGCGGTCAAATTTTTCTCCAGATTCCACGCGGGCGCGGAGATCGCGCAAATAGAGGTTTTTGGTCTCCCCGCCACGGCGATCCTTGAGCATTGAAAGTGGCTCTCCACCCTCTGAATGAATGTATGCAGCAGTGTCCCATTCATCCTGCTCCCATTCCGCGAAAGCGTCGGGCCTCACGTTCAACAGATGAACCCAATGGGATATTCCAGCGCGCACGCATTGACCGCCACAGTTGTCATGCGGCAGTCCGAGCTTGTAGGCGGACGAAACTCTGAGTCCAAGATTTTCCGCTTCGCGCTCCATTTTGCATTTGTCCCAAATTGGTTCTTCCTGCATGGGGGCACGAATTTCCCAAGTCGGATGCTCTTTCCTCATTGCTTCGATTCGGTGCGGTTCGTTCCAGTCGAAACCTAGTGACAGCGAAGCCTTCTCAAGCAGGAAGTTTTCTTGGTTCCTGTCCATCTCAAAGTTCGATGTCATCCATGCGTTCAGTAGTTCGCGCTTAAGGTAGATTGAGCAGATGGGATATTTGTTGTTTCCGATCATCTTGTGTTCTCTGAAAAGTTCCCAAGGGGTGATCTCATTTGAGACTCGCGTAATTGGCACACCAAGAAGTTGGGAAGCATCACGCATGAATTGATGAAGGTCGGGTGACTCAGCGAGCGTATCGGCAAACAGCAGGACGACATTCTCCGCCCCAAATTCTTGGACATCGCGCCACGCGCTCCAGAATGAGCAGAGACCACCGCTAAAGTTGTTAATACGCTTCATTGTAATTCGGATTTCTAACCAGACACTGGAGGCAACGGCGCAGAGCCGCCGTGCCTCAGTTCTGCGTTAAAAGTTTCCGGCGCTGTTTCCAACACCCGCACCGTTTCCACTTCCACCGCAGGCGGTGCATCCTTCAGCTTGTCCCGCGCCATCTTCACGAAGTCATCAAAGGTTTTAGCCTTGGCACCGTCCTGCGTGTTGCCACTTATCCGCGTGGCCCCGCCGCTGCTGAGCTGCTTCACATTGTAAACCGCCGTCAGCGCCATGCTCGCCGCTCCCAGATCCTTCGCGGCCTTGGCCGCGTAGAGAAGTTCTTCCACCTTATCCAGCGCGTCTGCCGACAGCAGCGCCGAACGCCTGCGAATGATCTCGTCAATTTCCCCCGGCTTGAACTCACTGCGGTCATTGAACAGCGCGATGATGGAATTGCGCGAGATACCCTCCATGCCTCGCGCCTTGCGATGCTCGCTCACCATGTCTTCCATCTTGGACTTGTTTGTCAGCCCAAGCTCACGCACCAAATACAGTGCAAACTCAAATCCCTCCGGGTCACGCACCCGCCACCGCTCAGCCGTGTGCTCCCGCCATTCCTCCCCCGGCTTCACCGGCACCGTCATTCCCAGCTCTGTGGTGGTCGTGTCGCTCATGCAGTTTTCAGGTAGGGAGCGCGGGCACTCCTACCCGCTTCAGTTGTTTCAAACGGCACCACATTGCCGGGTTGCGGCAGCGACAGCCTACGCATGCGGCACACCAGTCTGACTTGCTTATCCATTTCCGTTTTTGTCATGGCTATCTGGAAAGTTGTTCGGGATAATTACTGTTCGGCCAATACTCCGCGATGGCAGCATCAATCGCATCGTCAGGCGACGAGTGTAGCGGTGCGTCACGATAATTGATGTCGCGGATGCCGGTTTCCTCTTCCACCAGCAACGAGTATCCTTGACGGTCGAACTCTTTCCGGCCCGCAGTGTAGAAGCATGAGCACCGCAGGACATCACGCATTACTTCGATCATCGCGAGACTATCGAGCACTAGCTTCCCTTGTTCACGCGTCTTTTGGTGCGGGGCCATGTGAGCGCGATGCACTTGCAAACGACGCACCAAGGCCGAACAAGCCTGCTGCTGGTCAACAGCCTTGCTTTCAGTGGTTCCATGTTTTGTTTCTTCGGTCATATTTTCAGGTGTTCGATGGTTTGTTGTGGTCATCCGGCTGTGCCAGAGCAGGGACGTTCTGAGTAGTTCCTGGGGCGAAGCGAAAGCCCCGCGCAAAGGAATCCACGATGGCAAACCATTCGTAGTAGTGGCTCCGCGTTCTCTCCGTCCAGCCTTCACGCGGGCCATACCATCCCTCAGTGTATGCGATCAGCCACGGTTGCACTCGGGCAGCACAGTGCGGGCACCCAGAACCAGTCGGCGCAGCAGCAACCGCACTCTGCGTGCAGTGGCTCGCGGGCATTCCCAAAGCCACCGCTTGCGCGAACGCTTCGTGTTTCTGGTTCTTGAGTGCTGGCATAAGCGATAAAACGGAACTCGCAGGCAAAAGTCAAAGCCGAACGTCCGATGCAGCGAACTGCTTCGCCAAGGCTCATCTGTCGCTGATCTTTTTGTTATCGTAAGAGATTCCATGCGAGCGGCACCACTCCCGGAACTTGTCCGTTTCCAATGGCTTTAAGTCGGTCCAACCGAGCGGCCACCCCATGAGCCACTCGACCCACGTCGGGTTCAGTTGCCCACCAACTTGATCGTTCAGATTCCGGGAGCGTTCCGGGTTCTCCCATCGGTCTGTCGATCCCGTGCGGAAATCCCTCGCTTGCGGTGTGGCGTACGTGTTCGATTTGGTCGCTCCCCTCTCCGTTGCATAATCCAGCCGATCTCTCAGCGTCCCAGTCTTGCCTGATCCCTTGTGATCCGTTGCGCAGGGCGTCGGCCACATCTGCATACCGACCCACGCCTTGATGTTCGTTTGCTTGCCTGTTCGATTCACATATTTCGCCTGAGTTTGGATGCTCGACCTGTCGGCCATCATTGCCGTAGGTGTTGGCACGTTCGCCAGCAATCCAGATTCGGTCTCGCTTGTGAGGTGCTCCGGCGTGGTGCGCTCCCACAATACCCCAACGCGCATCATACCCCATTTCGGCAAGGTCAGCGAGGACCACTCCAAGTCCTCTTCCCACAAGCATCGGTGAGTTTTCCACCCAGACGAAGCGAGGCAATACTTCACCGATGATTCGCGCCATGTGCTTCCACATGCCGCTGCGCTCTCCGTCGATTCCTGCGCCTTTGCCGGCTGCGCTGATGTCCTGACAAGGGAAGCCGCCCGAAACCACGTCAACAAGTCCTCGCCAAGGTCGTCCGTCAAAGGTTCGCACGTCATCCCAAATCGGGAAAGGCGCGAGAACGCCTTCATTCTGTCGGGCGATAAGAACGCTTGTGGGATAGGGCTCCCACTCAACGGCGCAGACGGTGCGCCAGCCGAGAAGGTGTCCGCCGAGTATTTCGCCACCAGCGCCTGCGAAAAGTGCCAGCTCATTCATTTGTGGGATTGGAGTTCATAGGTAATTCGGAAGAACGATAACAAGAGACTGGTGGACAACCGGCTGGAAGCGTCTTGTGTGGTAGCGGAGTCCATCGCAGCCGGTGCCTGATGTGAAGCGTTCGGCGAATAGACCACGCAGGCCATGTCGTGGTTCTTGGTCAGGCGTCATCCCAGTCGCCATATTCCAGAGCCTTGATTGCTTCGCGGATCGACTTCATTTGGGAGGCGTTCCACCCTTCCATGTATTCAGTTCGTTTTTCATACGGTTTGTTTCCACCGACCACCGACTTCGGATAGATGCCAACGTTGGTCGCGGCATCCAGAGCGGCGCGCAGACGGCGGATGCGACACCACGGCCAATGCCGCCTAACTACGCGCTTCAGCGAACCCAGCCATCGCGTCTCAGTTGCAATCGTGGCGTTCATTGGCGCGGGTCGCTGAGCTTGATTCGTTAGCCAGATATTGGTCGATAGCGTCTCGGAGGGTTTCGGCTTGTGCGATCCGCTCTCCAACCTCGCTGCCGTCATCGTCGGTATCGGAGATGGCACAGATTGGTTTCCCTGATCTTTCGCCCATGTGGAGTGACCAAGAGCCGTGCCATACGGCAATGTTTCCCATTTTTTCGAGGGCGTTTAGTCTGTCGGTGTCGGTAATCATAAGAGGCTAACAAGTGGATGCTGGCAACGGCGGGGAGTTGCCTGTTTGGTTTATTCGGAGTCCAGCGCCCGCCGCGCCAGATCCTTGTTGTTCCCCATCACTAGGTTTTTGAGGATTTCGGCGGCGACTTGCGGCACGATAGCGTTGCCGAGTCCTTTAAGGCGGTGTGACCGATTGGGTATCCCATTAGCCACTTGACCCACTGCGGGTTCAGTTGGCCAGCAAGCGGCTTCGCCTGCCCGGTAGCTTGTTGCGCCAGAGTTGGCCGGAAACGGTCGCTGCTGTATCCATCCGGTTTGTTCGCTCTTGGAGTCGCCCACATTTTCACCGCCACATTCAGCGGCGGCGTGTTCCGATGCCACTGGCTCGGCCCTGCGTTGTTCTCCCCGTCCTGTTTCGTTGGCGTTGGCCAGAGGCGCACGGCTGTTGCTAGTCCGTCCCCGCTGTTCTTGCTCGCACCCTTGCGGTTGTAGTTCCCGCACACTGACGGCGTTGGCCACAACCCACAGTCGGTTTCTTCGATGTCTGGCATCGAGGCCGCAAGCTGGAATAACAAGCGGCCAGCAGGCGTAGCCGAGATTTTCCAAGTCAGATAGCACACGGTCGAGTTCCATGCCGATGATTCCAGGCACGTTCTCACCCAGCACCCAAGTTGGTCTTGTCTCCGCAATAACTCGGCACATTTCCGGCCAGAGGTGACGGTCATCTTCCTTGCCGAGTCGCTTCCCGGCGACACTGAAAGGTTGGCAAGGAAATCCCCCTGTGAGGAGGTCGGCGCGGACGCCTCGCACGTTTCGGATGTCGCCGTAGTTTGACACGTCTGGCCAGTTTTGATTGAGGACTTTGCACGCATAGGGTTCGATTTCACTAAAGCCGATTGTTTTGAATCCAGCGGATGCCGCAGCCAGGGCGAAGCCGCCGATTCCAGAAAAGAGGTCGAGATGAGTGCGACCGTGATGGGGAACAAGACGCTGCATGGAACGCCGCTGGGCGTCACAGGCGAGGTCGGAGCGTTGGGTGGCGGCGGCCATGAGCTTAATCGTTCGGGGGATAGGGCAGCGGCATCCAGTGCGTCGGCTTGTAGTCGTCATCCTGCTCGCAGTCGCCATCCCATCGAAATGCGTTGGCGTCCCACCAAAAATGCCCGTAGCATCTCCCCCACAGCCAGCCATCTCCACTATCTGAGCGGTTGCCAATAATTACCCAGTCCGGGGGCGCAAATAGCCACACGATCTCATCGAGGTCAGGCATTTTATCGGCGCACAATATCCACCCCGAACCATGCGCGGCAGCGCAACCTTCGGGGCCGACTTGGGTAGTATCATTTTCGGGTGGCATAGGTCAGTGTGCTTGCGGGGCCGCGCTCTCGCCCCTCGGTTGCTGCGCTTGAGCGTTAAAACCCCGGCAGCACCACCTGCCGGTTCTTGTCGTTGTTGGAATACAGATGCGTGGTGCGGCCTTCAAAGCGTTGCAGTGCGGGCTTGAACCTCAGGCAGATGTCATCCGTCGTGGCTCCCCAGCGGTTCTTGGCGATGATGAATCTGCTGTGCTCGTTGTAGTCGGCATTTGCCACGCTGATATGCGCTGGCAGTCCGCGCCCATCATGCCAGCGCTCCGGGCAGTCCACGCGAAAGCCATGCGTCAAGCTCTCCCAGCGCTCCTGCTCCTTCTCATCCAGTGCCGACCAGTCGCGCACTTCTGGCGGACGATGAATGAACGCGATGTGCGTCGGATACTCCACCATTTCAGAAGCACCGCGAATATCCCCAGGTGTCGGCGGGCGATTCCGGTCCTGCTTCTCGCGGGCTTTTTTGTCGAGCTGCACAAACAGCACCACCAGCACGCCCAGATTGCGGCGAATCTCATGCAGACACTCCATAATTTCCTTTTGTCCAATGCGCTCGTCTTTGCGCCCATGGTCACTGCTTGGCTTGAGTTGGCCGAAGTGATCTATCACCACTACCTTGACGCCATGCCTGCGCACATGCAGTTGCACCTTGGCCCGAAGCTCCGCCGTGGTGATGCTGCTCTTGTGATCCCAGAAAATCGGAGCCATGGAAATTTCCTGTGCAGCACGCGTCACCGCCCCACTGTCCTCGCGCTTCATCATGCCGTTGCGTGACACATTCACATTCACGCCACTGCGCCCCAGATACAAACGGTGCCCCATGCCCGTGCGTCCCATCTCCAGCGGAAACACCAGCGTTGGCACCTTGCATTCCACCGCGATGTGCTCGATCAGCGACACCGCGCCCACCGTCTTCCCCATGCCAGGGAAAGCGCCAATCATGAGCAAGTCACCATCGCCATCTGGCGCAAGGCCATGAAACGTGCGGTCCACATCGGCCCAGCCGGTCTGCACGCCCATGACCTTGCCGCGATTGTCACAGATCCGCTGAAACGCATCCAGCCAGTCATGCGTCATCGCCTGCGAATTGAGCACCTGCGTTTCCGGCCCGCCCTTGTTGGCGCTCGCCGCTTCCAGCACTTTGAAAATCCTTTCTTCCGCACGCGCCACGACTTGTGCAGCATCCTCAAGCTCTGGTGCGCTTCCATGCGCAAAGGCTTCCTCCATGCCCTCGGCACTTGCATTGACGA
>Ga0209084_1000849_pt1 | contig 27643 bp, 46 predicted proteins | sample C_130820_MF_Meta_FD_187309 | JGI IMG/M metagenome (GOLD analysis project Ga0209084, IMG submission 187309) | Freshwater microbial communities from Lake Croche, Canada to study carbon cycling - C_130820_MF_MetaG (SPAdes) (version 2) | ecosystem: Environmental > Aquatic > Freshwater > Lake...
CCGGTTGCTTCTTTGATAAAGTCTTTGGCTCTCATAATGTTATTTATTACGTCCAAACCAAAGTTCGAACCATTCCTCGGTTCCGGGTCGTATGTTCTGTTCCCGTTGTATTTCACCCTTATTGCTACCTGTCACTGGCTGTCTTAGTGTTGCTCTGTACTCGGCCAATCTTGCCCCTGCACCTAGTCCGCCCATGGCACTGGCAGCGATTAATTCATGCACAGGATCTTCGGGTGCAAGGTAGCAATCGTCATCGCTCTTAGGCGTGATATCAGCGGTTGTTATTCTGTATTGCTTCATTTACTACAATCTTATTGATTAAGGTACTCATGATTTTTTCTATATCTTCATTGATGCTCTCGCCACCAACAAATTGCCCACGTTTGACATGTGCATCTTTAGGTGTAAAATGTGCAGCCGGTCCAGTTTTAAGTTTCTCACTGACCTTCTTCTCATCCCGCTTAGGTTCGGGTTTAGGGATACTGGAAGGGATAACAGATCTTGCTTGGCTTGCTGCTGTTGTACCTTGCACACGCTTGATAGCATTGCCTAATCTAACCGCAGCACTTTTAGGAGCCTCCGCCACACCTTGCTTAAAATTATTAGCACTGATAATTTTTACATTGGCGGGAACACCTAATGCTAGTGCGGCATATAATCTTGTCCTACCACCTATTACATAGACTCCAGTGGGTAATTTTAGTAACACGGGCGGATCATAGTTTCCAGATTTAACATACTGAATATAACCACTCACATCACGATTTCGACCTTCTCCGGCATCTCTGGCTTGCATCAGTTTGGTATATTGTTGTTCTGCATCTGGTCTGCCACTGATTTGTTGAATTGCTTTTAATGTTTGAGCATCATTTCCCTTATTAGCAAGATTTTTTAATTTAGGAATGCTTGTGGCAGGTATTTGTGTAGATGACACTCTATCAATGATAGATGTTATTTTTGCTATACTTTGTTCATCATTGCCGTATCCCATTTGTTTGACAAATTGTTGTATTTCTGGCACAGGTTGACCTACTAATTCCCACGCTTCATCAGATGATGCTTCGTTTAAGGAGCCTTCCGCCACATCTTGATTTTTTGTTGGTACTAATTGTTCTAGTTCATCAGGTGGCCAATCTTGGTAGGTCTTATCTTCAGTCTCGTCACTGGCCATGACAAACACACCTGGCTCGTCTTCCTCATTTTCAATGTAACCTTCTGCCCAGCCTATGTCCCAACCAGTTGCTCTGAGCAATTGTTCGATCTGACGATTCTCATCGCCGGCTCTCCATTCTGCGGCAAACTGTTTTAATTCTTCATCACTCCAGTCACGGTCGCCTCCACCACCACCTGCGGGTGCAAATTCGCTCAGTCTCATAGGATACCTGCCGCTGATTGTATTGTGCGAATAGCATCATCCGCCTCGTAGGTGGCCTTCACAGGCAAACCTGCAGCCGTGCGCCATTCGTTGAGATCTCGCTCTGTGCGCTCACGATACTCTCTTGGGCTGAGTGGCACCAAGCGAGCAAACTCTTCTGCGCTCCAAGGGTGTGTCTTTTCCTTGTAGACCATGGTCCAGTCCTCTGGATCAAACTCTGTGAGTGTGGCTAGATCACTCAGCAGTTCGTTGACCTGCTCAGGAGCGGCTCTGCGACGGCGCATTTCCACGTACACTAGATATCTGTTGGGCTTGATTTCTCCGGGGCTTTGATCAGCATCTAGTACAAAGTCATAACCTTTTTCAAACCAATTCATCAGATCCTTGGCAGCGGCTTTGTCTCTGGTGAAGAAACTGATCACAATGATGTCATCATCATCGCCCATTTTGGAACTAAATTCGTCCACGTGAACAGTGGGCTTGAGAATGCCTTCCAGGTCTTTGTATTCAAGACCTTCAAGCAAATGCTGGCGGTGCGGCTGCAATTGGTGCTCCTGGTTGTTGTAGTGATTGTTGTGCTGTTTCTGCGCTTTGATCATTTTGATATTGTTCTCCATCAAGATCCTCTTGATAGGCTGAATCCAGGTCTTCTAGATCAATATCCTGGTCTTCAAGTTCAATACTTCCTGTACGGATGTCACTAATTAGGGCCTTGGGCATGACAATTTCCACCAGCCATACGTGTTTTTCTACCAAGCGAGCGGTGTGCGTTCCGGCAGCATAGTCCGCGGGCTGTTCAATTTTGATGGGTATCTTGATAGTGGTTTTTTTGAATCTCACGTCACAATCAAACGGCAGCAAGCGTCGTGCACCACGTGGGTCGGGCATGAGTTTTTCCGGCCACATAAAGATACAGCCCACTTTGTACTTGCCAATATCTGGACCTTGTACCAGTTCGCCGCGATCCCAGTTTTTAAACGCATACAGATCCATTTCGTCCAACACACGCTCAAAATCCAGCAGAGTAAGCAAACTGCCCTCTGATAGATAGATATCGCGGATGTTGTCAGCGACCATCCAATAATCCGTATGATCTTTAAAAATTGCTTCGTCTTTGAGTGCCATGTAAATATTTATGGCAATGGCAAAAAGGGTGTTTGTTTAGAATTTGCCCGGATAGAGAAATACTTATGCCGCAGATCCGAGAAATACATGGTCAGAAAACTTGCCGACTGCGGACCTAAATAGAGTTACAGCCCAACCGGCTGTGTTCAAAAGGAGAATCCAACTTGAGTAGAAACCGAGGCGCCAAAGCGCAACAACGTATGCAAACCAACATTGAAAACACAATTCCGTTCAACACACAACCAAAGGCACGACAACGACCCATAGAACTCATACCCAAAACACGAAATCAAGAGAATCTCATACTTAATTTACTCGACGCAGACCAACACATCATTGTCACAGCAGGGCCAGCAGGAACTGGTAAAACCTATCTAGCCATGCTGGCAGCGGTCCAAGCCTTCAGAAGTGGCGAAGCCAAGCGTATCGTTCTAACTCGTCCCGCCATTGGCGTGGAGGATGAACAACATGGCTTCTTGCCCGGCAATCTAGTGGCCAAAATGGAACCCTGGACAAGACCCTTGCTTGATGTGCTACGTGAGTATTACCGACCCGCTGAGATCACATCCATGATCGAAGAAGGCACCATTGAAATTTCACCATTGGCCTACATGCGTGGACGCACGTTCAAGCATGCCTGGATCATTGCAGATGAAATGCAAAATGCCACTCCTGCACAGATGAAAATGCTCCTGAGCCGCATAGGCACAGGCAGCAGAATTGTGGTCACAGGAGATGTGGAACAGGCAGATCGCCGGCAGGACGCAAATGGGCTCTTGGATCTGTGCTTGAAGTTGGAAGCACGGCCTGTCACAGGCATGACCGTGTGCAGACTGACCGGGCGAGATATCCAGCGTCATCCCATCATTGGCTCAGTGCTGAGATTGTACGAGGACTAGGAGGTGACGAAGTCGTAAACTTCTCGCCAGTTTTTCACAACCGGAATTTGTTCGTTGACATGATTCATATTATGCCCATGCTCCATCAGGATGCTACGTAGACCTAGATCTAGTCCAACTTCAGCATTTTCCGGTTTGTCCTCAATCCAGAGGCAACCTGAGTCGCGATATTCACTCAGGGCCGCATTCTTGTCTGCGCCGGTGTCCAGGCACACGATCCGTTCAAAGGCTGTTTTTCCAAACAATTTGCGCAGATTCATTTCTCTCAGTTTGCCAGCATTGGCATCAAGACTTAGACTGGTGATGCAGTGAAACACATAGCCGTGTTCTTCGTGCAAGCGTTTGACATAGTACATGGCATCACGCAAGGGTGGTAGGAATCCAATGGCAGCCGATTCGTTAAAAATCTTGATCAATTTACGACCTTGCGCATGATCAATTCCGTAGCGTTGGCCTATGTCGTACAAGAACTGACTGCCTTCAGTTCTTGCAAAGCCGTGTTCTTCCATCCACACAGAGAAGGCATATTCCCAATCTAAGATCACGCCGTCGGCGTCAACTAGGATCAACTGTTTGGGGTTGTACTTCTTTTTCGGGTTCCGGTTTGACAATTTTGTATCCATTCTCTTCAAATAATCGTTCAATGATGTTTTCGTAGTATTGATTGTAGTAGGTGACAATTCGATCCCAGTCTCTGAACCACTGTACCATCTAAACTGCACATTTTACTACAGAAAGAGTCTTGAAGTCAAGTATTACACTGCAAGTCTGAATGTCTCGCTTTTTTAGATTTCGACTGACTGCTGTGATTTCGTCAATTTGACCCGTGGGTTTTTTGTAATAGGTTAATAGTAGGTATCTCATATGATATTGTTTTTGATAAAAAATTTTGAAGTCTCGTTTGCCATCCATTGATGACTGTTGATTCCAGGATGATGTCCTTCTGGACCCAAGTCTTGCATGTTGTTTTGAAATGAATCAAACAAATTTACCCACAAACTTTGATTCAGTGTTTTGAATTGTTTCTGTAATTGAGTAAAAAATTCAATGATTTCATCATCGTCTCGACGGTCAAAGTCCAGTAGGTCTTTGGAATAATCACTTAGTGATTGCGCAAGATCATGGTCAAGTGGCTTGATCAGATCATCAGTCCAGGGTACCAAGCCGTTGATATATACCAATTTGATGTGTTTTGGCTCAGCAAGTGCTTCGAGTATTTTGGTAAATTTTACAAGTTCGATTATGTTACGATAATCTCCATTTAGTAGCAACAGTGTATCCTTTAATCTTTTTCGTTCTTTGGCACTGATGCGAATGTCTCTATATACAAAATCAGATAAATTTTTATCGTTTGTAAAGAATTCCGAATCTGGTCCAGGATAAAGCCATAGACGATTTAGTGCAGACCATTGTGTGACTATACAGTTGTAATTTCCGGATATTATAGATTCAGCCGAACGCATGAATATAGTATGGTTACTTGATCCTTCGTTGGCAATATTTGTTCTTTTGAATAAAAACTGTTTTTCTAAAATTCTATCATAAATGTACAGATCTCTTTGATTCTCTGGGAACCCTTGTCCTTGTGTAAAACTACAGCCATTAAAACAGATGTTCATGTAATTTGACCCGTGGGCTTTTTGTAATAGGTTAACAGTAGGTATCTCATGTTAATTTTACTCCAAGGTAATGTTCATGGTTTATTTTTCTTTGTTGATCGAGAAAATTGATATTTTCTGCCAGCAGGTCTGGAAACCCTGGGCAATCTAGTTCATTAAGTGCCAGTTGAATTCGTGTTTTGAACACCGGGTCAGTAGAAGAAAATTTACTTTTTTGCAGTGCCACAATCTGCTCTGTTGCTAGAGATTTCAATTCCGGCAATAAGTTTCGCAATTGTAGTGATTGTGGGTCTTGTAACACTCGAATATTCCAGGCTTGTGTGAAATTCTCAATAGAGATCATTTGTGCAAGTCCCCATACACTTACGCTATCAACTACAGTATTCCAACTGGTGTAGATACCCATGCTGTTGATCGTTTTCAAATTATTTAAAAATTTATTCCATTGCAACGGCCAGCGATGATATTCGTTGACCTGCCCGTGACCGTCAAATGATACAGTAATGCTAAGATTTTTTAATCTAGCAAACACTTCATAAAATTTAGGTTTTACACTAGCGATATTACTGTTAATCACAATCTCGGGCTGGTAATCTTGCTGAGCAATTGTGTTGAGCAATTGATATACCTTGTCATTTATAAGAGGTTCGCCACCTGCCAAATAAATTTTCTCGCTATTGGCAATTTGTTTAGCACTGGGACCTGTTGATTCTACCAACTCAATGGGAATTTTTAGTTTGCGGGCCCACAGTGAACTATCCTTTGGATTACAACCAATACAGGCCAAGTTACATCGATTATCATATCGAATATCATAACTAAGCACCACAGCCTGATTGATGTCCTTGATAGACTGCTCTAGTGTAGTCACTATACGACTATTTTTTAACAGCCCAATAGTTTCTTTTATCCTAGGAGAAATACTGCCTTGTTTCTCCCAGTCGTAGCATTTGACACAGTGTTCAATTTTTTCCCCAGCAATTAACTTTGATTGAATCTGCTTGATTTCTTGCACAGGATCAATTTTTGTACGGCTGTAGCAACACAGGTAGTTGTTGCCATCTAAATTGAGATAATTGTGGACAAAAGGCAATGCACAGTAACTGCCATTACCTAACATTTTTTTTATTGCAACTGACATAACTCAATCAAAGTTGCACTCAAGTTGATTTCTTGATCTGCAACCAAGGGAATCTTGGCCAGACCATCTCTAATGATCACAATGGCCTGGTCTTGCTTTTCAGGAGCCCGGCCCCACAAGTCCAAGTTGTCATACATCCAGGTGAATATATCACTGGCTTCTTCGGGCGTGGCGTTCTGACACATGAGTGTTCGTGCTTCTCGAGTACGACCTTGCTTGAATAAATCTACGGCGTCTAGTTTCCAGTCGCCCATGCTCTTGTCTGCGGCACTGGGAGATATCAAAGTTCCTGTTTGGCTGTTGGGTTGCAACAAGTTCAGGCACTTGCGCAGATCAGGATAGGTGGCCTTGACATAGGTGTCCAACACATCCAGATCAAACTCCACACCTTCTGTGACCAACACCGTGGCCGCACGAGCAGTGAACTCTGTGTGATCTGTTTTGTTGATCTGAAAACCTTGACACCGTGAGTGTAGTGGCGGAATGATCTTTGTGGGATAGTTACAAGTGAGAATAAATCTCACTGTTTGGCTGTAGTCTTCCATGAGGTTGCGCAGTGCAGGTTGTACTGAATTGGGATTCATGTAGTCGGCTTCGTCAATCAGCACCACCTTGAACTCACCAAATGGCATAGTTTGACAGAACGAGATCAGTCGATCCACCCATTCAACTTTACGTGCTTCCTTTGAACCATTGGCATACAACACATCATACTCGTCCACGCCCAGTTCTGCAATCAGCATCTTGGCCAGAGTGGTTTTGCCTGTGCCTGCTGATCCTGAAAACATAAGATGCGGAATTGATCCGTCCTTGATCCAGGCAGCCACTTGTTCACGCTTGGCATCGTTTTCAAACACATAGCCATCCATGGTCTTTGGCCTAAATTTTTCTACCCAAAGTTCCGCTATTGCCATATAAGTTCTTTCATTGTCTAAGTGCCTTTTCTGTTTCTGCGTGTGCTACTCTTTTGCGTAGACTGGAACTGGAGAACGAGTGATCTCTACCATTAAACACCAACTCAATGCCGCGATCATAACACTCATCTCGACCTGAGAAATCTTTGTCTTGATATTCCACGCCCAAGATACGCACATCCACTGGCAAGATCAGCAAGAGGTCACGAAGATCTTGTTCGGTTTGGTACACAACTACTTCATCAACATAACGGCATGCGGCCAACTGTATCTGTCGCTCCACAATACTTTGTATAGGGCGATTTTTGGTGTCAGGTCTATCAATAGTCGGGTCTGTTTGGAGCCCGCAAATCAGGTAGTCACAATGATTCTTGGCCTCACTCAGCATGGCAATGTGCCCTGCATGTGGACCCATGTCAAAGGTTGAGAAAGTGATGCCAATTTTCTTCCCGTCTTGTTTGAGTTGTTTGATGTGATTGAATATCATTTTTTAAGTATGTTGACAATGTGTTGGGCCTCTTGTTCGCGAAGCCATTCCCCTTCACCAGCAAAGCCAGATGTGTTCTTGAGCATCTCGTCTACAGCGAATTTTACACGATATAAGTCTTGTTTGCAAGGCCAATTGTTCCAACCTGTTTCGTAAGGATCAATGGCACCGGCATACATCTTACGGCATTCGTTGATGACCTGATCAACATTCCAATTGATAATCAATTGTGTTGCATCCAGTCGGGTTTGGCTTCCACGTGAATGGCTGTGCTGAACGTTTCGTCCATGGGTTGTTCATCGGTCTGGATCAAGATGTCTTTGGGGTCAACCCGACGTAGAGTTTGTTTACCGTTTTCGTCCTCAATGTCAATACCACGTGTCCAACGACCATGTGCTATGCATACCCATTCGCCTACTCGAACATCCAGTTGTTCCGGTCCCACAGCGTACACCTGTCCCCAACGTGGACGAATGCCGGTGCTCTTGCCATTGTCATTGAGCAACACAATACCACTCTTGGTAAAGCGTTGGTCGAATGTCATTTCACCCACAATCACTGAGTCGTTCAAGGGACGCAGTTGATCTCGGGTGATTTGATGTGCTTGATATGCTAGTTTGGTCATTCTTCAATATCCTTGAGTTTTTCTGCACGAGCCATGGCGGCTGCCAAGCCTTCAGTGGGTGCATCGCCACGTAGTTCTACTGCTTCCCCACGTGCAACAGCATCTCGCTTGGCCTGACGTTGTTTCCGCGCCTGTTCGGCCAACTGTGCCGGAGTCAATTGGGGCTCGGGCGGTTGTGCTGTGGGCATGCTGGCGTTCACAGGACCTGGGTTGGCATTGGTCTGACTTCTGAGGTTTCTGTTGACCTGTTCAGCACGAGTGGCCAACACACGATCCTGATTGTCAATTATGTCACCACGAGCGTTCACACTCATGTTGCCCACAGCACGAACACCTTCGTTTTGCACCATCATGGCACCCAGGTCCACAATCTTGCCTTGTGCAGTTCGATAAACTTTTTGTGTCATTTGTTTTCTCCTTGAACTCTATTTAACGCAGGAACTCTGCAGGATCTAATTCGTAGTACAGACTGTCGATTCGGTGTACACCCAACAAATACAAAACATAACTGGCCACACTTGATCCTCGACCCACTCCCCATATCACATGATTGTGTCTCATGACGTCCACTAGATACTTGAGATAACGCAGAAGATCAAATAGTCCACGCTCTTGATACTGCAATAATTCACTACCACAGCGTTGTAGTTCGGCTTCACTAGTGCATAACTGTAATACATGTTCAGCAATGTCTAGTTGTTTGTATTTTTCAGGCATGTGCCAGGTGCTTTGTTGTATTTGATCAAATACTGATTCAGCATCAGGTTCGGTCCAGTGCGTGAAATCAGGCACATGTTCCAACCAAAAGGCCGCGGCTTCTATGTCCACACTATCATCTACTAGAGCGCCTGACACACTTTCAAGATCACGCCCTTGCATGATCAAGTTGATCAGGTCGGCTTCGCCCAGTACAATCTGTCCTACATGATCAGTCTTCATCGGGTCCAAACTTTGCAAATACCACTGTGTTGTCATCTGTGGATTCCACGGGCTCAGCGTCAGACCATTCCATGTCCAAGTCTTGCCATGTTTGATTTCTACTGAGTCGAACCACATGCTTTTTACCAGCAGTTGATTTGAAGTCTGAGTGGGCTGGTGATGGATCTTGCCACCAGCCCGGTTGATTGAGAGGGCCCAGGCTCTCTCTTTCGCTGTGCAGATATCGCACATTGTCGCCAAGATCGCTTTGTACAGTCACATCATTTATGAACATGCGTTGTTCCAGTATGGCATTGAGTTTAGAGTATAAAGCAATACCTATGATCTGGTCGATGGGTTGCTCGGGCATGGTGGTAATCTTGATCCCAGCCGTGATCAAGGCCTGTGCCTGTGCCACATCGTCCTGGTGTATGTACACAGTATTGGCCATCTCATTGTACACAAAGTGATTTAGTCGACTGAGGCTGATGATGTGATCTTCGGGATTGGCGGTATTGGTAGTGATGGCCAGTTCCATGCTGTAGTTGTTGATCTGTAGTGTTTTCTCAAACCAGATGGCGGCACGCCAGTGCATGTCATATTCTAATCGTACGTTCATGTGATATCAATCTTGGAATCAAAGGCATCGTCACCGCCGGACTTTTTGTAAAGTTCTGCTGTTTTTTCTTGTTGTTTGGTGGTGTAACTGGTCAAGGCCATGCGAATCTGATCGCACAAATAAGGGTTGCCTGATCTCACAGCAATGCCCAGTTTTTTGTGAAGTTCGGAAATTTTTGACCCCAACTGTTCCAGGGTCAAACCATCTATATTGTTGATGAACGGATGTTCCATGCGACTCCTTGTGTGTAGAGTATACAGGAATGCAACAGAGTTGTCAATGCTGTTTAGGCAAATGTCACACCGTTGTTGCCAATACAGTACCATTTGGAATTGGTATACAACAAAGTACAAGCCTGTCCAATCGCGCTGAATGTGGCTGTTCCGTTGCCTGAAGTTTTCCAACCTGCGGTTGATACAGTCACAACCATGTTGCCAGCGGCCACGTTAGCGGCTGCCAACACTTTGACCTGTCCAGGTGCGCCAGCGGCCAAGGTGGCAGTTTCTGCAGCCGAAGTTGAAAAGTAACTGGTGGTCAAGGCTAGATTGGCACCGGCTGAGGCAGCCAGATCTTCAGAACTGGGCAGATAGATCGGATCTCGGTTGCGATTGAGGTCAAGCACAGTCACAGTGGCGCCGCCATTCACAGTGGTAAATTCAAAAGTGTATGTGCCTGTGGTACCAAACGTGATGATTCGGGTGCTAGGCACATAGCCCTGTAGATTGGCTGTACCTACGGTCACAGCAGTAGGCAATTGCAGTGTGTGTGCTGTGCTGGCCACAGTGATCTGCAATGTGATGGCACCTTCTGCACCCGAGGCTGGGAAATTGCTAAAGCCCAGCACCACACTGCCCGATGTGGTCAAGGTTTGATAAGAGCCCAGGGCCCAGTTGAGTGTGACAGCGCCTGACGTGGTGCCCAAGGGATTCACTGTGGCTGAAACCTGTTGCGATTTGAAGTTGTACAACAACTGACCATTCACATTGTTGTCAAGTGCGGTTCCGGTCAAGGCAGCCTTCAACAGCACATTGTTCTGTAGGTTGGTGATTTCATCTGCCGCATACTGAAAGTTGGTCACAGTATTGGTAAAATTGGTACGAAAGCCCTGGCTGTCGTTGTCTTGTCCGGCCACTGGGTAAGCGCCGTTGATGTCATTGGGGTTGATTTGACTGGTCATTTTGGTATCCTAGAATGTGATATAGTATTTATCCAGTATCACATGACTGGACTAAGAATAGTTCTGCGTGGAAATACCAGATATCGATCGTATGCATCAGTATTGGAGTACTGATCCACAGGTGCTTCAAACACCATACTACCGGCATCAAACGTGGTTGCTACCCCACTGCCCACCACAAAGTTAAACAAGGCACCTGAACCTGTACCTACTGTCGTGGTGCCTACAATGCTGTCAAATGTTTGTGCTAGGCTGCCAAGAGGCGCTTGGCCTTGTATTACCGCAGACACAATGCCGCCGGATGTGTCAATGATCTGCACACGTAGTGTGATGTTGTTGAGTCCATCTTGGCCGCCTACCTGGCTACCCAGGATTAAAATTGTGTCACCAACAGCATACGGCGCATAATAATAATTGCCAACGGCAGTTATCTCGTAATGCAACTGCAGATCAAATGTGGTTGCCGCCGGTGCAGGGGTCCAGGCACCGGTATCGGGATTCCAGTTCTTGGTCAACAAGCGATCCTGCTCATAGCGATCAACCTCAAAGTCCACTAGATTTAGTTTTTCCCCGTACTGCTGGGCAATATTGTAGGCCACTTGACCCGACCGACCAGGTTTGCAGTAGGCAATCACCCAGGCAGGTGTAAAGCCCAAGACTTGTCCGTTGGTTTGCTTGCTCAGCATCCAGCGTGGCAACAGTTTTGAAATTTGTCCCACTGTGTCAATCACTTGATCTCGCATGTTGATCAGGCTGTTGGGATACACAGTGGTCACAACTGAGTCATCGGGCAGGGTCACTGGGTAAGGCAAGGTCACGCTCTTGCTCACACTGGATCCTGCACTATTGACCAGGTCATCAATCACTTGACTGTAGACCACTTCATACAACACACGGCCCGCATCGTCCAGAGCCTGGGCTGTCTTGATCGAACCCAACACAAGATTTTTCCAGTAGTGGTTGATATTCAAACTGCTCACATAGTCTGCATAGGTTGCAGCCGTGAGTCCATACGCATGATTGTACACCACATTCCGGGCCACGCCAAAGTTGGGATCATCTGCACGATACACTAGGTCAATAGGTATGATGTCTTGATTTAGAATCAATTGGTTTATCAAATCTCTGTTGCTTTGCGGTGGCATGCACTTGATGTAGAGATTTTCGTAGGGCTCGTTGTACTCACGGATCACGGTTATGGTGAATGTACGATCAACACTGATCACTCCGTCTTGACTGTAGGCATTTACTGTGAAGGTGTACACACTATCAAAGTTGGTGGTGGCACGATCAAATGTGGTAGTGCCAAGATCCAGAGCAAAGGTATTGAAACTCACACGCCCAGCAATCTCCCCTGAACTCAAAAGTGCCAGGCCCTGGGGTAACTTGTTGTACACACCAATGTTGGGCACAGGGTAAGATCCCGGAAGCAGTCGGTATTGCAAAGTGCGGCCGCCCAGAGTGTTCACAGCCACCACACTCAAGGTACTGGTACTGCCGTTTATGATTGAACCAAGATCAGGTGCGGTCAGCCAGATCACGTCTGTGTTCACTGCACCCACTAGGGTGAGACTGAAGTAATAGGGATCACTGCGATATTTTGTATTGTAGGTTTTCCTCACATATATGCCAAAGTCAAAGGTGACTTGGGTCACACCAAGATTGGGCAGATACCCATACAACCATCCGGTCACCGGATCGATTGTGGTGCCCGGCGGCAGGCGCAGTCCTGGTCCAGGATAGGCCAAATATTCAATCATGTCACCGTCAAAGTCTATGCCCACGAACTGATAGGCCCAGAAATTGTCACTGCGCACTGTGCCCAGGTTGTTGATGTAGCCGCCGGCAATGATAGGAGCGTAAACTTGGGTTTGGTCTGCTGTGATAAAGGTATCGCTGGCTTTGAAAAAGATGTTGTCGGCTGTGAGTGGAACCAAGGGTGAGTTGGTAATGGCATTGGTCAAGAACGGCGAGTACAGATTGGTTTCATCTGCTGTAATAAAAGTATTGTCTGCAGTAAATTCTGTAGTGTCGGCTGTGAGACTACTGCGACTGTAAACATATATTTCAAATGTTCTTATTGTAATTTCTCTGCCATCATTGGCCTCTAGAGTGAACTGATAATTGGTACTGAGACTGTTCACAGCAAAGTCATAGGCATACTGGTCAAAGGCAGTGGCATCAAATCCTGGAGTTTGATTTACAGGTGCTAGGGGTGTGATATAGCCGGTGATCAAGCCCGAAGAACTCAAGGTCAATCCTGGTGGCAGGGTGCCGGCAGCCAAGGTGACCACAATTGTGCTACCCGGGTTGGGATCGGATGTGACAATTTGCACTGGCACAATTGGCCCACCATCATAGAATGTGCCCACATTGCCGGCCGGAGTCACAAACACCGGGGGAGCCTGTGCAATCACTGTGAAGTCAAAAGTCCTGTCGCTGAATCGTGGAGGTATGGTTGTGGTACTGGCTCGTATCACAAATCTACTGTTGACTGTGGTGTCAAGGCCAGTCACATAAGGAACTCCGGTTAGAAGTCCTGCGGCAGTGCATTCTATGCCCAAGGGCAACGCACCAGCAATCACCCGATATGTCACTGCTGTGGGATCCATGGGGTGGGCAGGATCTATGGCCACCAGTTGTACCGAATAAAATACACCAACTGGTATGGTAGCCAGATGACCTGCATCTGTGGCCCACTGTGGCTGTGCCATTACATTCTTCCTACAACTATTTCAATTATTCCTGAATCGCCATCAAATGTTTTCAATGCTTTGCCAATCACTGTGCCCATGGCAGGCGTGGCACAGGCTTGTGCCCAGCCATTGCCGGCTGATATCATCATGTCACCTTTGACCACAGGTCCTATTACCAAGGTTGGCACACGACCAGTTAAGGCCACTGCGGCAGGATACTCTGTTTGCAGTCCCGAGTTCATCAAGTAACTGGGGTTCTCCGATATTACGCCTGCTACTCTGGCATCACCTTCTGTTACTGATCTTGTGACTTCTTGATCACCACCAAAACTTACCACAGTACCTGGAGCATATTCTGCATCGGCTGAGTATACTTCGGCCAAGTCAGCGTAGAGTGCTGTGGTTGCTTGGGCAAACACTCGATTGAAGTAAGTGCTACTTGATCCAATGTTGCCCACAGCATTGCCATTGGTATTCTCAATATTGCCCACTGAAATTGTGCCTGTGCCTACTGATAAATTACCATGTGTGGCGTTACCAGTGCTGGACATGATACCGGCTGTTAATATATTTCCGCCGGTGATATTGCCGGTGATGGAACTTGCACCTGAATTGATCAAGTTACCGCCGTACAAGTTACCAGTGGCTGATATTATGCCACCTGTCAAGATGTTACCATGTATCGCATTACCAGTAGAACTCATTTGGCCAACAGTTAAAATATTGCCGCCAGTGACATTGCCGCTTACACTTGCCACCCCTGTGATGTATTCACCTGTGGTGGCAAATACCGCCACATTTGATGAGCCGCCTACTCCTACAGAGACGTTGCCACCAGAACTCACAACAGTGACATTTGAATTACCGGCATTTATATTGGCCACACTAGTTATCACACCAGTCAGTAGTGCACCATTGCCCAGGATATAGTTTCCAGACACATTGCCCGTGGCCGATACCACGCCACCAGTCAACACATTACCACCTGTGATGTTAGCAGTGACAGAGACTACGCCACCAGTCAACACATTACCACCTGTGATGTTGGCAGTGACAGAGACTACAGAACCCAGATGACTTGTGCCAGTGATTGTACCAGTTGAACTGATCAATCCAGCGGTGAGCAAGTTGCCACCGGTAATGTTACCTGTTACTGAATTAAGTCCTGAATTGATTACGTTGCCACCATATATGTTACCGGTAGCAGATATCAATCCACTTGTGATATAATTGGCAGCGGTACTGTTACCAGTACTAGAAATTAAACCGTTGTTCAAAAGATTGCCACCAGTGATATTCCCGGTTGATGTTATTAACCCACCAGTTCTTATATTACCACCAGTGGTATTGCCTGATACACTTGTGATTCCTGAAATTTCTAATCCTGAAGTGCTCAAGTTAAAGATGTAGGTTGAACCAGCCACATTACCAATGATATTTCCTCCACTAGCAGGAATATTGATCTCGCTGGTGCCATTTTGTACTTTAATAGCGGCACCCACGTTGCCCGATGCAATCACACCAGTTAGTCCGGCACCATTGCCTGAGAAGAATGCCGCAGTGACATTACCAGTGGCACTGACTTGACCTGCTGTCAACACATTACCGCCGACAACATTACCAGTGACACTTACCACAGTGCCCAAATGACTTGAACCAGTCACAGCGCCAGCGGCTGATATCAAACCTGCTGTCAACACATTGCCACCAGTGATGTTGCCAGTGACATTGGATGCACCTGTATTGATAGAGTTACCTATGTTTAAATTGCCAGCGGCTGAGATTACGCCACTGGTGATCAAATTACCACCAGTGATGTTGCCAGCAACAGAACTTATGCCTGAGTTGAGTACATTGCCACCGTATATGTTACCAGTTGCACTTACTTGACCAGTAGTTCTTATATTAGCACCAGTAATGTTGGCAGCACTGGTGATTGTTGATGTGGCCGATATCAACCCAGCAGTGAGCAAGTTGCCGCCGGTGATGTTGCCCGATACTGTGGCTGCCACAATATTACCGGTCAGACTCAGTTGTCCTGCTGTTAATAAATTGGTTACAACGGCATTGTTGGCCGAACTGTTGCCGGATGCTGTGACTGTGACCGCAGTGACGTCAGCGAGACTCTGAATTGTGCCTGTACTGATCACAGTACCAGTCACGCTGAGATTGCTGAGAGTTGTTAGACCCGTGACATTCAAGGTTCCTCTCACATTGGCTCCAGTGCCGGTCACAGTTACCACATTGGCAGTGCCTGCTGAGGAAATGACCACATTGCCGTTGCTGAGTGGAATGTTTACATTGCTGGAACCATTTGAAATGCCACTTACGCCCCCAGTGGCAAAAAGTTGACTAAAATTGTTGTTGGTTTTGGTGAAAGCCGTGCGTAGCGGGTCGCCCAAACCGTCATTGGGCGAGGTCCCTACATTGATAATTTCTTGTGACATAGATCTGTGTCCTCCGCTGTATTTAGCGGCAGACAGTGTCTATGCCATTTGGGCTTTATATGCTAAATGAACTGCCGCAACCGCAGGTGGTCTGTGCTTGAGGATTGTTTATGACAAAACTGGCACCCATCAAGTCTTCCTTGTAGTCAATAGTGGCACCTTGCAGGTACTGCATGCTCATGCTATCAACCACCACTTTGACCTCTTCGTAGGCAAAATCAAAGTCATCTTCATTTTGCACTTCGTCAAAAGTAAATCCATAACTCATGCCCGAACATCCGCCGCCCTGCACAAATACTCTCAGCATGAGATCAGGATTGCCTTCTTCGGCCACAAGTTCACGCAATTTTCCAACTGCACCAGATTCTAGTTTCATAATGTACCTACTTTATAGTCTATCAGAACAAACGTCCCAGTTGATGATACGCCAGATGTTGTCCAGATATTTTTCTTTGTCCCACTGGTAATCAGTAGCCCACACATGTTCCCACCAGTCTACCAGCACACAAATATCGGTGCGCACAGCATGATTGGCAATGGTCTTGATATCGCCACCGGTGCTGAGATAAACCCATCCAGATCCTTGTATTTTCATGGCTGTTGCTTTGAATGCTTCCTGGAAGTCTTCATATGTTTTGAATTTTCTTTCTATCAGTTCCAGCACAGCACCACGTGGTCTGTTGGCACCCTTGGGTGGTTGCAGTTGTGGGAAAAATTTGTTGTGTAAAAAACTGCCTGCACGATTGAAATCTGCATTGCCTTCACCGGCATTGTAGCGTTTGGCATAGCCCTTGGCCAGATGCCCATAATGGTAGTCCAAACTTTCTTTACTCAGCACTGGTTCTAGGTCATGCTCGCCATAGGGCAAAGGAGTTGTTTCTAGTTTGGTGGGTCTAGTGCTGGCTTCAATTAGATTGATGTGTTCGCGGATTTGCATAGAGTATTTATCGGCGACGAGTAATACGTCCTTTGGTCAAGTCATAGGGTGAGAATTCCATTTCCACTCGATCGCCCAAGAGAACCTTGATGTTATTCTTGCGCATACGCCCACTCAAGTGTGCCAGTACCATGTTGTTTATGTTGTCTAACTTGACCCTGAACATGGTGGCTGGTAGCACTTCTTCTACTCGTCCCTCCATCATGATAATATCTTCTTTTGCCATCGACCCTTACTTATTGGAAATCCAAGGTGGCTGTGACCTTTCGCAGTCGTTCAAAACGGAAACTGCGCCACTCCTGCTTTTCTAAATCAAACACACGGATACTGTGCGGATCGGGTTCTTTTCGAGGTTTGCGGCTCTCACGCACAATACCATCTACTGGTGCAGTGCTTGATACTGGCTTGACCACGCTAACTGGAATTCTTGAATAATCCAGGGTACACAGCATGTCACGATCAGTGCCATCTGCTTTGGTAAATGTCACAGTGACCTCACTGTTTTGTAAGAGGCCTCTTACCCATTCACGTATTTGTTCTTTCACTTGATCATCTGCTTCTTGATACTGAGTACCTGGCTGGCCTCGAAGCAGGCGAACCACTTCATCTTTTTCCCACATACCGCCCATGACAAAATCTCCCTTGTAAGTTAATAAACGTTTTTTAATCATCCTCGACGCATTCTGGAAATTTCTATGGCTTCTTCATCTGAGAACACAGGCACCGCATTTGACTTGTGCATGGTAGCAATTCCTTTTACTCTGGATCCCGTATAGACCTTGGCCGGAGCCAGGGTGGCATTTCCACCTGTGTCGCGGCTGGGAATATGATGTGTGGTCATACGTCCGTCGGGTGCGGCCAATTTGTATACCAAGGGCTCAGCCTTCATAGCACGAGTGCGACGTTTTTCTTCTGCCTCAACACCCTGGCGTTTGAGTAGTTCTTTCCAGGACGCATCCAGTTCACGGGCACGTTGTGCTTCTTCGGCATTACGGAATTTTGTCTTGCCTCGCTTGCGTCCGTTAAGACTAAGCCAAGGTCCTTCGAGGTGCATACTCATTTTTGTAATAACTCCATAGTGTATTCTGTATCTCGCATGTGGGCTACAGGTCGGAGCCAACCGTGACTGATGCACTCTAGGATAAGATCCTTGTAATTGTCTGGACATCGTTGACTGACTTCAATCGACGCACGTGACACTACAGTAATGCCATTGGGCGAGAACGTGAAATCAGCATCGCCTGGATGCAGAGTTTTGTAGGATCGACCTGCGGAAATCTTAATCATAACTGCATTGTAGCAGAAACACAATTTCTAGTCAATGTAATACCAAAGTACTAGAATTGATCGGGCCAGTCTCTAAACAGGGCGTGTTGTATGTTGCCTGAAACAAACTGGTTGAAACTCTTGTGTTTCTCCTCCAGTTCACCTTCTAGTGGTGCCACACGCCGAAACGCTGAATCCATTTGGCCCATGTCTCGGAACTCCATAATGATCATCCATTCGGGCATGTCTGCTATTGAACGGAATCCCATCTTGCATCGGGTGATTCGGTAACTCTCCATCTGACCTTCTGAGATCAAGTGATCAAAAAAACTTCGCATGCCGTTGACCCATTCAAGGTCTGTTATGTCACCTTGTTTGTCTGCCCAAATTGTATATAAATCCATATCAACCTCTTTCAGGAAAGTAATCTTGCATTATACCTTCTCGATGCACATCACTAGTAATACAATGCAAGCCGCCATCCCAAAAGTACCTGTGTCTAAAATTAACAATGTGCGGAGTTACTCCGTGTCTTCTCAGTGCATCAAATACCTGTTTATTGTAGTTGTTGCAAATCACATTCTTTTGATCTATCACCAGCATGTTGACATCAAACACCGTTTCTTCAACATATCCTACCCAGTGTCCTAACCATGACTCAACAAATTCAGTAAATTCGTCATTCAACTCCTCGCCTGGCACCCACCATTTTCCTCTATTTTTTTCTTTAACATACAAGAATGATTTTATCTTGTGCCAACTTTGTCCTGGCAAATAAACAACTTCCCAATCTGGAAATGTTTCAGCATAGGTGGGTACGTCATGGAGACTGACAATCAATCCAGGGCATACAGGACAATAGGTGCCATCACTGTGACCTCCGGTGTTGATAGCATGCCAACGATACTCAGGGTAGGTACTTGAACACGTTTGTATTCTTTTTGTTGAATCTTCATTATATTTTTCTGTTCCAAGATATATGTCTTTGCCGACCCTGGTGTTCATTGCAGAATTGAAATTGGTGAATTCATTGTCTGCTGAAAAAATTATGTTGTTACCTTGCTGTTGAATTTCTTCTAGAACTTTACCCCAAGTTAACGTTTCCCATTCAGAAAAATTATTGGTTTTGAAATAAAATTTATCCCCAAGCATTATGCTGTAGTCTCTCGGAGTCATTGGAGGAGTAATATATCTAGAATCATCTGGCAATAGATAATGACCGAACTCGGCGATTTCTGGACGTAAAATTTTTACATCAAACGATTCTAACAATTTAATTATTTTTTGATAATCTTCTTCAGTCTCAATGGCTATACGTTCCATAACATTACGAACTCTTGGATTGACAATGAAGTTATAAAATTCTGGAGGATAACTACACCCAACTATACAGACCTTTAATGGATCCCAATGTTGATATACATTATACATTTAACTTTCCCAGTTGTTCGTAGCCATTGAATCTAGTTTTGTATTCGGCTGCTTGTCCAAGATACAAATACTCATAACCCAGTTGTTTGTAATAGGCACACTCATGTTCAAGACTGCGTCTGCCCAGTTCCAGTTCCGGTTGGTCGTAGTTCCAGGCAAATTGCAAACTTTCCGCATTACAATCATCCCAGCGTCGACACAGACTCCAGGCCACAATATCTCCATTGTTTCGATAAATGTGTGTGTCATTGTGTGGGTCTTGAAACTGTTGCAAGAACAAAGGCATCACACTTTCAAATTTTTTGTGAGCACAGTAGTCTTGATAGATCTGTTCATATGGTTCCAGTCCTGATGCCCAAGAAAAACGTTCGGCACCTGGGTAAAGACTGTAGTTGGTTTTTGACAGATTGATTCTGCAAAATTTTATTGACTTCGCCATGTTACCACCTGATCCAGTTCAGACGGATTCCATGTGTCATAGTAACCTTTTGATTTGAGTTGTTCACTTGCTGTTGTCAGTTTATCTAGTTTTTGGATTACCAAAAGCCCGCAATGACCGAAGTTCATATGCACACCATTGACCAATTCCTCTGCGTCAGGATGGTCTTCGAGAATAACATAATTCCTTGCCAGTAGCACCTGCGTGTTGTACACTTTAATTAGTTTTTCTAGTTCCAGAGCAGAAATTTTAGTGTGATCAAAACAAACGACCACAACTTCTTTTTGTTCCAGTTCGGGTAATTCTTGTTCAATTGTGGCTATCAATCGTCGATGATCACTATGCACAATCTTGATTTTGTTGTTGATCCTGGCTTGTCTAGCATAAGGGCATGGTGCCCACTGTCCTAGACCTGGGTGAGGCTGTTCAACAAAGTCAACCATCCACTCAGTTAACTTTTTTTCAATGTCTTGGGGAGTCATTTATTTGAATAGTATCAAGGCCATGAATCCGGCTTGTAAGATGAAGCCAAATCCAATTGTGATAATGTTCAGCATGTCTTTCAGCACCACTGCCCGCATGAACAGCAGGACTAATCCGCTCCAAAGGAACAGCACAATGTCCAGACTTGGAGTGCGATCCGAAAGCCCAGTCATCAAGGCCAGGAAACTGGGCAAGGTTGCACAATGCAACACAATGGCCGCCAACCAACCCAGGGTATCTGCTGACAGTTGGGCCAGGCTGTTGGTAACATAGTCACGAATAGCAATAATTGCGACAGGAAGATTAAAAGGCATTAACGCTCTCCGTAGAAGATGTGATGACCGATTTTATCAAGTTTAGGTTTTTGCCAGCCAGGACTGACATAATCTGCGTGATAGTAAAGTGCGCCCTTGAGTCCGGGCAGTCGGAAGTTTTCCAACATGACTTTTTTGGCTACTAATTCACTTTCCTGCCACAAGGGCTGATACACCGGACGAGTTTTATGAGTGCTTTCACATACCCAACTAAACTGGCAGATTACTCGTTGGTAGAATACATTTTTCTGATAGATCACACCGCAAACACTGTCGCCAAAGCGTCCTGATGCCAGTCTGTTCATGGTGACCTGGGCCACAGCAACTTTGCCTTCAAAAGGTTCCGAAGCGGCTTCCCAGTAGATGTTGCGTGTGAGGCAATCCAGTTGACGGATTTTTTCTGTGGCTGTGACGTAACCAGCAGGCATAGATTCAATGCCCGAACGCAGTTCATTGAGTTTGTGGTTGCTGGTAGCAATTACTGCTAGAGCAACAATCCAAAGTCCCCCGAATCGGAACACTCTTGAACTCCAAGTTGCGAGTTGATCGCTGAGGTGATTTACTTGTGCTTTCATGGTAGTTTTACTTACTCAATGGTTGCAGAACCGGGCTTGAACCGGGCGAAAAAGGTACCGTTTTGGAGTAAACTGCGTAGTTTACCAGTCAAATTGACAAACAGGAATTGGTTCCATCTTGTGCAGATTTCTGGCTCGAATTGCTCGGTACCGTTTGAGATTGTCTTTTTCTGCACGAGTCACAGACTGATCCCCAGATTCGTCCAGCCACATGGTTTGTTCCAGTTCAGGATATGTCATGCCCAGTTGCCCTTCATCTGTGCGCCCATCATCCCACAAGCCGTCAGTGGGTTCAGCATCGATGATTTCTTGTGGCAGGCCAAATTCACGACCCATAGCCCAAACATCAGTTTTCATACAGTCACCGATAGGGCTGATATCCACGCCACCGTCACCGTACTTGGTAAAAAAACCCACACCAAAGTCTTCCACTCGGTTGCCTGTGCCTACCACAAGGCCACCGTAACTTTGAGCAATTTGATACAGGGTCATCATGCGCAATCTAGCACGTGAGTTAGCAAATGCCAGGGTTACATCGGTGCTGTCCCTGCAAACGGGTTCCAGTTTCTTCTCAAATGCTGAGAACACAGGAGTTAAATCCATGCTCATGTGTGTGACGTTTTTGTAGCGTTCCAGCAACCAGCCAGCCTGCATGCTACTACGATTGTCCAGTTTTTTATTTTGGCGTATGGGCATTTGTACCACAATGGTCTTGAGCCCTGTTTCGGCACACAAGGTAGATACTACTGAGGAATCAATGCCTCCTGAAATTCCCACCACCAAAGTGTCAATTTTGGCACTCCGGGCATAGGTTTTGATCCACTTGACAATGTGGCGGATTCGCTCACGCGGTGTAATCAACTCCGGTGGCACTAGATTGCTTTTAGTCTTTTCCATACTTCCGATTTCTCCTTGCATTTTTTCTCTAACTTACGATATCTCTCACCTAACTTACGTAAATCGTCCCATTCCTTTTCCATTTCAGGATTGGGTGTGAGTATGTTCAGTCGCTCTTCTACCTTCTCCATCCAGGTCTTGAGACTCTTTTCGTTGATCAAGAGATCAGCATCTTTACCCCGGATGTGAACTGTGTTGCTGGGCTGGATGTTTTGATTGGCAAAAGTGTATCCACCGGTATTATTAGTAGTTGTAGTCCATACAGGACTGCTAACATTGATACCACTACCAATATTTACATTGGGCACAGCACCGTAGTAAGGATCGCTGGTACCGCTACTGTAAGTCAACGACTCAATGGGTGTAATTCCCCAGACAGATGGCTCGGGTGCTTTGGCCGTTTCTATTCGTTGATTCAGTTGTGTGAGATATTCGTCGAGGCTGATTTGGTCATTAGCCATGTGCCGTCCTTGTTGTCTATCCATTCAATTGTATCGCCCACTTGCCAGTCAAGTTGGGCACACAATTCCAGACCCAGGTCCAGGAGTAGTTCCCCGGGATGGTCTGGATCTTCAACCAATTGCACTGTTGTCTGCATTACTTGGCGGCTAATGCTTCTTTTTCAGCAGTGATTTCTTTACGACGCTCTTTGATGCTCTTGCTCATTTCTTGCAGGGCCTTGCGGGCACGAGCGGCCGCGGCCTTGACGCCTTTGCCAGTGAATTTTTCGTTTTCGGCGAGGTAAGTTTCGTAGGCGGCTACGATTTGTTCATGATTGGTCATTTGATTTCTCCTTGATTATGACAATATCTACATCAGGTAGATCTTCTATACTGGCAATCGATTCGTATGCATGATTGTTGATTTCAATCACACGCACTGAGCGTTCGCCTATCCATTCCGTCAACAGTTGATCTTGCTCCCAGACCGAGTCAGATTCGGCACTCCCAGCGGCCACAAGGGCCTGGTGCCAAGTAAGAATCACGGGTGTAGTGGACATAGTGTTATTATATACGCCTGCACACGGTCTGTCAAGATTATTCTATGAAAATATGGCGACGAGACCAAGTATCCCAAATGGTGACGTTGTCCCAGTTGTTTTTCCAAGTCACCTGAAAAAGACTCAGACTATTTTGACTGTAGAGACTCATTCGATTATTGGCCAAATGAACATTTTGACGATTTTTTTCCGCCCAATTTTTGAGAAGTGCATTGGCCTGAGAGTCCTGCAAGATGACTATGTATAAAACTTCACCGTGGCGTGTGTTATTGTTGTTGTTTTTGGCCATCAAAATTATTGTTTGAATCTTTGGAGTCAGTGTCTAGGACGTCTCAAACCATTGTTGCTGTACCGACTGCTGAATTCTATTCCAGGATTCTCTGGGCAATTGTTGGTAGTCTATTTTCATTATTGCCACATACCTTGGTTCCAATTCGGTGTTTATTGCACTGTGTACATAGTACGTGTTGTTTACTAGATAGACCCTACCCGGTTGATGATGAACATATCCAGTGGGATATATTTTCAACGATGGTGCAGAACTGTTCAATGGTAACCACACATGATTCATCGCAGGAGCCCGGGGCAATTTCTTATCCATGTGTGGTTGCACCCATCCACCCGGAGACAATCTCTGAATGTATATCTTTTCAACTGGTAACCCTATTTTATCAAGTTGTATTTTTAAATCCGGAACTGCTTCGGGATAGGAGTTGTTGTGATAAATTTGCTCCTGTACTTCACCATTGGTGATCATCTGTCCTATAGCATAGTCCGGGCCAAGCACATCCAGAGTATCCCAGTCATGACTGTGTGCATCAGTAAACCAATCGTACCCATGCTGTTTTGCAAAGTTCAATCGATTGACTTGCGTATATCTCTTCTCAAACAAGTGATCATGTTCAACCAACCACTTATGAGTTTCAGTTGCATCTATGTCAAAGTCGGTTTCAATAATTGGAATATCTTTTGAAAACCAAAACGTATCAACCACCTGTTGATACGTTTTGGTCATTGCAAATCCAGGAAATATTGCCTGATGGTAGTCGGCGGTAAATTTATTCATTTGTTAAATCGTTCCACACACCATTGCCAAACAGGTGTGGTAAAGTTTATGGTCCAGGTGCCGTTTAATCTTATGTCAGTTCCGTGCGGATACTCTTTTTCGATCACATGTCCATTCTGAAACTGTTGCTGTACCCATTCATCTGACATGCTGTGTTGATATGTACAAGCATTATACAAACATGTTTCAAACTTGATATTATCAACTTCTAGTTCGCGTATTTTGACCCAGTGGTCAATATATTTACCATCGACCTGTAATAGGTCTTGGTCTTGCTTGTCTGTCATGACAATCTCTAACCGGTTGTATTTTAACAGTTGAGATTGATAGGTGATTATGGCATTTTCTTGATACTGGTTGAGTCTATTGATTGCGATCGAAGTTGGATCTACAGTTTGATCGTTGATCAGTAAATTGATATTAGGACGTCTTTGACCCCAATGAAATTCAATATATAATTTTATTTCTGACATGCATTTATATATAAGAAAACAGCCCCATAGGGGCTGTATTCGATAGTCAAGTTCTGAATATTAAACAGTAACTTTGGCGTCTACCGATTTGGTAGCGACTGTGGCCTTGGTAGCCTTGACCATGATCTCGCCCTTCTTGGCGATTTTGCTTTTCTCAGCCAATTTGTTGGCCACTGCAAAACCTGCATCACCTGCGGTGATACCTTGCTCTTGCAAATACTGCAAGGCTTCCAACTTGCTCATTGCCCGTGGCAATTCAACCAAGTTGATGTTGGTACAGTTGTTCTTGCTCAAGATTTTCACACGAGCAACCAGGTCGTTTGCAAAACGAGCCTTGGTAGTGCCATCCGGGTTTGTTGCAGTGCCCGCCACTGTAAAGAGTTTTTCCGATGCCATTTTAAATGCCTTTCAAAGTGCTTTTAAGTTTAAAAAAATGTTGCCGTCGACAACATATCTAATTGTAACAGAACAGTTGATTTGGGTCAACCAATTCTCTCACAAAAGATTGGGTAGTTTTGCCAAAATTATTCTTTTGGCTCAAGGTGTTGTCCAATTTTTTTGCCCGATAGCAACAAGTTTGCCACCGAAACAAACAGGCTCAAACAACCATACGCTATATCACCTTTTGTAAAGTAATCTGCGGCAGTCATCAACGCAATACCTGACACAAAGCCAGATATAACATCTTGGTGTTTTATAAACCATGCATAAAATTTCATATCAAGTCCTTGAACATGTCTTTCCGACCTTGTTGACCCAGAGTTTGGTCAAATAATTCTCTGGTACGTTGTAACATGGCACAGGCCATCATCAACAATTCATGGCCATCATCACACATCATGATCTGTTGATCAACAGGTGCCATGAGTTCGGCCATGCGTTTTTGTACGTCGCTCACATTTTTCTTTCGTGAACCATGGATTCAAATGTGTTCCACAGTTGTTCAAATCTGAGTTCATACAGAGTGGCCACTGCTTCAACGGCTGTCTCGCCCTTTTCAGCAACCAATCGTAGATCGTCTGTGATTTTCCAACAGTCTAAAATTTGTTGTTCCAGATCAAAACGGTCTGGTGTTTTTGTTTCGGTCATTGTGCTAGTTCCTTGCTTTGTGTTTGAATAGTCTGGACGCCTTTGTCAAACATTCGAGCAATACCCGAAAAGCCAACGGCACTGACTACTAGACCTAAAATGAATCCAATTATGAGTTTACTCATGATATTACCTCTTCTAAAATGACGTCATCGTAGTCTTGTGTGATCCACTCTTTGTAGACAGATTTGGCTTGATTTAAGTCATTGCCTTCATAATCGGCTACACCGCCTACCCAAACAATAAATTTGCTCATGATGCTTCCTTAAATGATGCTCACACGGTTGAGTTGGGTTGAGCCGTCTTTGTGAGCCTTGACGGTGCCCCGGATGGTAAGGTGTGTGCCTGCATCGTGTGATTCACGGATGCTGAAGAACACAGCCTGATTGTCTTGTGTGACTGCGGTTGCAAACCAAGTGTTCCAGTTTTGGCTGAAAGCACATCGGATAACTTCCACATTTAAGGTGACCTTGTCTTTAACTTGACCAATATATTCACCTGTGGTTTGTTGTATGCGGGCTTGATTGGCTTCGCGGGCTAAAGAACGAGCATGACTTTGTGGCAAACATGCAACCACAGCCAATTCGTATTTGTTTTTAACTGAGTCAAATTCATCTGTCACAGCCAGTACCTTGCTCACAGCCGTGTCAAACTCTGTGAGTCGATTTTTCAATGCACGAAAGGTAATGTCATTTTGCAAGAACTTGCGGCACTCCTGGCCTTGTGCAATATCTTCCACAGTGAGTACAGCAGGGTTCTCAAGAATCTCCACCATGATGTCGCGGTTGCGACGTTTGTCTACTACACTGATGTTCTGATCCATGTCCAAGATATAAGTGGTTTCTTTCAAGTAAGAGCCATTCATGCGTTGTGCCGCCACTGCCGCACCCCACACATTGTCTACAGAGTGTTTTGCGCCTTCAGGCCGGACACGGGATTTCCATTGACGGCGTGGTTGATTGCCAGCAGGCTCATCATAGTCAGCCGCATGATCCATCATGCGAACTTCACGGGCTGTCATGTTTGATACGTCTACAAATCCTGGCATATTAGATATTCCTAATAGTTTCGATTAATAAAATTATGATCACAACCGTTGTGGTACTCATACAGTTGCCATTTGACCTTCAACAATCTCCAGCATGTTGGCCGGGATCTTCCACAGGCCGCCGTCTCGGTCATTGCGAACTGTGACATATTTAATAGCAATCTTTTTGACCACACCTGTGGCGCCTGCAGGGTTCTTGTTGCTGACCCAACGCACTTGAACACCCACGTCCAGGTTGCGTTTGACCTGCTTGCGAAGACTGGTCTGGTTGAAACGGATGGCTTCTGCCATGCTACGAAGTTCCACGTCGGTCCACTTGCCAAACATGATGGCAGAATTAACCTGCTGAATTGATGTAAGTTTTTCCATTTTCAAACTCCCTTTTTGCTGAACATGTGAGTATTATAGCATTTCGGTGATTATTGGTCAACCATTTAACAATGTAGTACTTTGGTATACATTATTAAAAAGTTGTTCTGTGGGCACTCGGTGCTCGCGATAGCCCTCGACCACCATGTCAAAATAGCCCTGCCCTGGCAGACTATCCAAGTTGCCGGGTTGCATGAAGTAGGTTTCGGCCATG
>Ga0209084_1000851_pt1 | contig 27612 bp, 12 predicted proteins | sample C_130820_MF_Meta_FD_187309 | JGI IMG/M metagenome (GOLD analysis project Ga0209084, IMG submission 187309) | Freshwater microbial communities from Lake Croche, Canada to study carbon cycling - C_130820_MF_MetaG (SPAdes) (version 2) | ecosystem: Environmental > Aquatic > Freshwater > Lake...
TTCACCATCGAGTCACCGTTTGTCAATGTAATATTGTATGCCATTCTAATTTACTCCAGATTTAATGTTATTTATCACCATGCGCCCCACGGTATTCGCTTCCATATATAAGAAGAACCATCAGTCCAATCAGTGGTGCAGTAATATATGTAGTTATTATCAAATGCAAACATGCCTTGTTTGTGACCACGTATTCCACTTTTTGTCGTGGGAGGTGCTACCCCTAAAATTCCGTTGGCACTGTTGGCAACACTACCATCGCCATAGTACACAGCATTGGTGTAGGTATGATTCCAGCGTTTTACCGAAGTGCCAATGTCCTGTGTGTTGGTAACTGACGGAACCAGCGAGGGTGCGCTAATTTCTACAGCGCCTGAACCGTTTGGATCAATTATGATGTTTTGATTTGTTCCTGTTCCCAATATGGTCTGCGTGCCGCCCGCAAATGCGCTGCCCGAGCCCGGTGTACCACTGGGACCGGTTGCACCGGTGTCGCCGGTTGCGCCACGTGGGCCTGTTGCACCGGCCGGACCTGTTGCACCAGTTGAGCCGGTTGCACCTATTCCGGTAGCACCGGTATCTCCTGTAGCACCTGTACGACCTGTGGGACCTGTGGCACCTGTTTCTCCTGCGGGGCCTGTTGCGCCACGTGGGCCAGTTGCGCCAGTTGGGCCAGTTGCACCGACGTTGCCAGCTGGCCCAGTTGCACCACGTGGACCAATAGTTCCCACTTGCCGCCATTCAGCGCCATTCAGCGCATTTGCAGCCACGTACCAAAATTTCAGTGTGGTATTGGTGGTGTCGTACCACAGTTGTCCTTCCAGCGGATTTGGCGGTGGTGTATCATTAGCAAAGTTTTCTAATAGATGTACAAAGTTGTCTGCCAACAGTTCGCCATACCCGGCATAACTGCGCCCTATTAGATTAAGTCCAGTAGAAGTATCTACCTCACCTTCGATAATAGTGAGTAAATTCCTACCGTTAGTTTTTCTTACTACATATGGCATATGGTTAGCTTGTTAAATTGGTAATAGTCTGTATACGAACTGTATAGTCAATCTGTATCTGACGATTTAAACTCTTTTGTACCGGGTGGAAAACCACGTGCGTCAGTAGTTTTCCCAGGCCCGGACCGGCCGCATTGAATCCCTTTAATCCTAGCTCGTCAAATACATAGCTGTTGTTGGTGTTTTGTGCATTATCAAATGGCAGCTGATCTCCAGGCTCGCCGTAATCCAACAGGCAGGTAACGATAATATCACTATAAACATTACCAGGCACGTGTGTGATAGTCATCTTGTTGTTAAGTGGCGCTAGGTTTAGCGGATTTAGATTATCAACTATTTTATAGTAGGTAGGATTGTATAGATCGCTGCCCTGTGTTTTTACATTTGGCGGGAGATAATTGATAACTCCGGTAGGGTCAACGGTGGTACCACCATTGCCAAGATGCATTTCTGTCACAAAACCAACACCCTTGTTGGCTAAACTGTTGGCCATAGCTTCACTCATGTTTTCATAGTGAATAGCATTGCGTTTGTTAACAAACACTTCTCCAGAGTCTGGGTCAAAAATTTTAATGTGCCCTTGTATTGCTACTCCCGATTTTTCGTCAGGCTTGGTGCTTTGTGGTGGCACAGACAAAGATATGCTGTTGTTTTCTTCTTCTTCAGCCAAGCTGGAAAATAGATTTGGGTTCATGTTATTATTTATCATGATTAATAGTAGGGGTTATTCTTCAAAAAGATTGATATTGATGACACTGAATCTGCTAGGGTGCCTTCCTGAAACTGTGCATATCTAGTGTACACCGCCTTGATTGGTATACCATCAGCAATGCGATCAATTGCCGATTGTGTAAATGTAACGATAATGTAACCTGTGGCGTCCAGGGTGAGTCTGTAATCCCCCGGGGCTGTATTTGCATTAAATTTCCTCTTGCCCAGCGGTGAATTGACCTCGTCAATTACCAGTTTGTTAGGGCCAATATACAATGCGAATTGGTTTTTTACAGTATCCGGCGTTTCCCCTACTGCAAAAGTAGTGGTAAAACTATGTTTAGACTTTTTAAATTTATAAGTAGTGGTCTGAGAATCCGACACTCCAGCAATCTTTAACGACTTATCTGCAGATTCAACACGACTGGCTGCTGGATGCACCAGTCGTGCTGGGGTGCCGCTTGCACCGCGTATCAATCCAGACAACTGATTGGTCAGCGAGTCAAATTTATTGGCTATTATTTTTTCACCGTTAATGAAAATTGTAGTCGGCAGCCCAGCTGCTACCACAGGCCCAACTTGGTCAAGTTGTATGACTGTGTCGTTGTAGTTTAAATCTGCTGTCAAATAGGTATCATGAGCGCCCGCCACTGCGTAAAATTCTGTAGTATCGCTGGTATCTTTAAACAGTCTATACGCTGCTCGAGCAGAGGTATCACTGGGATTGTTACGGTTCAAATTGGTTATCACAGTCATATTCAACGTATCAAATGTAATTCCCGGTACCAGCTCTTCTGGTATACCAGCAATGCTGTTTTCCAGTATGCTGCCGCCGCTGATGTTGATGTCTGTGTTGGCCAGCCCAGTAACCTCATCATAGTTTGGGGGAGATACCATAAATGTATCGCCAACAACATCCACACTGTTATCCACACGATTGGCCAAATTTGGATTTGGAACTATGCGACTCAGATCGATTATACCAGTATTACTGTCAAACTCACGCGGGACCTGATACCTATTGGGTTGATATCTTGCTGCAATACGGTCTAGTGCAGTGGTGTAATCACTGTCAGATATTTTTGCAAACAACAAATAGTTAAACAAGTTACCGGCCGGAACTGCAAATTTAGCTTGGTATCCTACGCCTTGATAGCTTACTCTTGCACCCTCGTTATATGGTGTGTGCGGAAGCCATTCGGTTATATCAGTTTCGTATGTTACTCTATCAAATTTCAATAGGGTCTTGATGCTGCGTATCTTATGATTGGCCAGTACTGCGTATGCTGTAGCACCGATGCCATTTCCTTGGATTATGACCACGGGTTCTCCGCGGAAGTTCTGTCCTGGATTGACTATATTGATCTGCTCAACACGACCCAACAACTCATTTATTGTGGCAACGGCAACCACCCCGGTTCCAACGCCAGCTGAATCAATTACAGTCACTTTGGGCGGTGCAGTATAACCGGTGCCTTTATTGACCAAGACAATGTTTTCAATTTGATTAAGGAAGTTGTTGCTCCAATCTTGATATACAGCAGTGGAATACAGTGGGCCATCAATTGCTGGATATTCTCCGCTTGGGCTTCTGAATCTGCCCAAGGCAGAGTCATAGTATGCTGGTAGATCAAAGTCACTAATCGCAGTGTCAGCTGGGTCAATTCCGTTGTAGGCGATTTTGTACTCGCGTATCTTGGTTCGATATGGCTTTACTTCGTCAATGTATTGTCGATAGTATGTTGTATTGTCTTTAATGTACACTGGGTATTGTTGCAGTTCTCTTATTTTGTGTAATACATTAACGAAACTGGTCTTGAACGCCCAGTCAACTGTTTTTTGTTCGCTGAGGATATATTTGATAGCAACAAATATCAATCGATTATAGTTGTCTAATAAGTCATCAACAAATATATTTTTTTCTAATCCAGTCAGTATGTTTCTGGTTTCTTGCGAGTAGTCTTTATCAAACGTGGTGGCATCAAATGCACCATTATCAAAACCTACACCGTTGACGCTGGTATCCCAAATTAGATTATTTAATTTGAGTGTTCCGCGCTCAACCGCAACCAATGTTGCAGAGTCAACTGTGGCAAATTGATATATTTCAAAACCGCTGGCCAAGTTATTTAATACCTTGACTATATCGCCATATTGTATGTTTAGTTTTTCAATATCTTTATATTCTGCCACGACATAATTGGGTACACTGCCCACGGTATAATCACTGCTGTACCATGTGTCAAAGTCCCACAATTTAGTTGTGTCGTATGATTGATTTTTTATCAATTGGTACTTGCCATTGATATCCAGTACACGCAATGTCCAGATATTAAAGTATTCGGAGTCGCGGCCAATCAGTACACGAAGCCCTACCAATAAATTACCCATGGCATCAAATTGATTAACATATGCCAACTGATCTAAATTTTCCACACGATAATCATATTCTGCAGTATTTGGTTCTGGGTCAGCATGGAACCAATTGGTTGAAACAAATTTGAGAGTATTTTGTAACTTGGTTGCCGCGGTAGTTGTTGCGAATACAGAATTTACATACTGAACTATGTTGTGCATGGCCGAGTTTTTATCTATCACCATGGATTGACGTGGTCGGAGAGACAGCCCAAGCTGTTGTGCTCGGGGCAATGAAATATCAGGAACCGATGCACCTGCACTATCAGTTCCGCTGAGACTGTCAACCAGCTTGTTGATAATCCTGGTAGGGAACGGAATTGACCCATTACCTTCTTGTACCAATTCAAATTCATTATGGATAATGTTGCTATTCATTATCTTTTCATAATTTACCTGTAACACTGTGGTATCTGCCGAAATATAATCTTGGCAGTTGATTAATCCAATGCTATGATCCGAAAGAATCGCAGCATAAGGTATGTTTTGTCCTTTGGGATCTGATATCAGATCTTCTATTGCCATGGTACTCAGAGTTCTATCACCTGTAGCAGGCACTGTTGGTATGCCTTTTACCCAATAATAATAGGTAGTGGTAATTATTCCAGTAGTTTGGTCTGCCCCATTGATCATTACATAGGCACTGTCATCTGCATGCAGCGGTGTACCTTTGTTTTTGCCAAATTTAGAATACTTACTGGGTAATACAGTACTGGAAATCCACTCGTATACAGAGATTACACTGCCTGGGAATAATTTACCCCAATTTTTTAATCGGTAGCTTAGATCTTCTTGTTCGTAATCAATGAATCTAGCAGTATCCAAGTTCCACCATGTTTTACCAACCTGTGCGCTGTTCCAGTGATACTCATCATTCAGTGTACGATCAATCTTTGTCCCGGCATTGTAGCTGGCTGGATCCTGGCTGGATTTATAATCAAGTGCAGATTCAGCAGCACCAAATATTTTACCCTTTGCCGGATCAATATAATCCAACGGTGTCAGTGTTTTATTCTCAACGCGATTGTATAAGTGTACCCCAGTTATTCCGTTTACATCTACACTGGGCATCTGTTGCCGCGACAATACCCATCCTTTGTCGCCGCGGGCATTTGTGAATCTATAAACTTCACCAGAATTTGTTCCTTGTGGCAGCAAATTGTTATCGTGCATGGCTGATCCTATCAACATGGTACCAGCATTGAAATCAATTCCACTGCCAAACCCATCGCCTATCAGTAATTTTGGTGCTGTGAATTCTTGACTGAATCCAAATGTGCCATATGGGTCAATGTCGGCCACTGTGGAAGACAAGTAATCATATGCATAGACTACACCGGTTCCCATGGTATAGTCTATGAATCTAGTGCTGTCGCTATCAAATGTTGTTGTTTTACTGTCTAGGTATGCATACTCTGTTGAGGATCCACCCAATGCACTGATCAACAGCGTTTCGGCGTCCTGCGAAATACACAAGCGAGTACCAAATCTGTCTCCTTCAGACGATGTCAGTGGTTTAACAATCTTTTGTGTTGCTTGAAAGATTGAAATTCCCAATTGATTGATTAGGTCGCCAGTCAATGGCACAATATCTAATCTATTATAGATATTGGTAATAGATGATGATATCAATATATTGCCGTCACTGACCCTGGCTGTAACTCCTAGTATTGCAGCAGAGTTTACTGCTGCTGCAAAATCAGGCAAGGATCCGCCAGCAAATATCACAGCAATTCCATTTATGCCCATGGATCCTGCTGTTAATGTGGAAACTGTTGGGCGGCCGATAACCTGACCCAGCACCAGGCCAGCATTGACAAATCTAAATACAGCACCACCAGAATACCCAGAATAACTGTATCCGGGCGCACCAACATAGACACTGCAATCGTTTGGACAAATTTCTACACTGACCCCGACTCTGCCACGATAGGTGGCAGAGTCAGCTGCAAGTTGCTGCATTAATTCTGGGCCATTACCGGTATTTTTATAAACATAGGCAGCACCGGCATATATCACTTCATTTGCTGTGGCGTCCGGGGCGCCCACAACCAACATCTTTCCAGTTTTTTCAGTTCTAACACTGTAACCAAACACCGAATTTGTCACGCCTTGTATGGTGCTGATGTAAGAATAATATGATCTCTGGGTCACTACCAGGAAGTCGTTGAACCCTGTATTGGTAAGTTCGGGTATTATATCATTGGCATAAATTGAGTCTGGTGATAACACCACTGTGTTACCTAATATTGTGTAATCTGTTCCAAGTGTTAACAGTGCATCTTTATAATAAACTGCGATACTGTTGGCATCGGTTATGGTATAAGGAACACTGTAGTGTGTTATGCTTGGGCTGGCGCTGAATGCTTTTGTCCTAAACTCATAAGTTTGCAATTGATACGCATGAACTTTGTCTGCCCCAGGACTGCCCACATACAACCAACGACCATTTCGACTGGCTGCAATGCTGAACCCAAATTTTGCACCTGCGGTGGGATTGGGCGAATTGATATATTGCACCGGTCGTATGTATGTGTCGCCAACTTGAGAATACACAACCACGGTTCCGGTTTTATTGTTGGAATTTGGTGCACCGGATATGATGTGTAGGTCAGTATAGTCAACACTGGTTCCCAATGCAGTCAAATCAATATTGTTTATTGGCAGTATTGGTATTTCTTTTTTAATGCTGTCATTGTTGAATACATGCAAGCTGCCGCGGTGATTGAACTCACCGGGACTGCCAATGACCAGTGTATCCCCACGGGGATTGATTCTAACCGATGTGCCGAATAGGAAATTGGGCCCGTGCTGATATTTTTCTATTTCTATGTTGTCATTCAGTTGCCATGGACTTTGCTTTTTGTAAACTGCCCATAGACCTTGATGATCAGCATCGACCCAGGTCAAATCTCCATCCTTCCATGTATGCAACGGAGTTGCAGCGGCAATATACTTTGGAGATTCAAATCTCAAAGAGTGCAATGCCAGTAATACGCCGGTGCCGGTCAATGCAGCGGCTTTCAACAGTTTACTTATTTCAGTAGTGGTTGCAATAGTAAATGACCTGCTGTCTAGTGTTATACCAGTCACAGTGTGGAACCCATCAATAATTGAATTGAATTGTTTTACGATAACTGTATCGCCAATTGCAAAGCCGTGTTGATTTTTTGTAGTCACTGTTGCAGATAAATCCAAAGAATAAGCCACACTGACCACAGTGTTGTTAGTTTCATTTACGCGATAGATATCCCAGTCACGATTGGTGCTTTTGGCTACCCATATGGTGTATCCGCTGTTGATATTGGACAAGTTGGACAATAAAGAACCATATGAATTACCATCAAATACTGTAGCATCAACATCATTTAAATTTACATAACCGGCGGTTTGTATATCATTACTGCGGTCAGTGTTGGCATTGCGATTGAGGAATTTAACAGGGCCCGGTTGGAACGGCCTAGAATATAAATTTTTATCTTTAACTGATACCATGCCCGGGACGACAGACCGATCATTATTGTCAACAATGGTTATGCCCAATTGTGTGGTTGATGGCCAAGCATCACTCAGCTGTATTCCCACACTGTGGTTGCTGTCTTGTGCTCCATATTCACCAACACGAAGACCCCATTCTTCAAAATAAGAAATATTGTTTTGTAAATTGTTGAACGAAGTATTTTTTAATGCATCAATGGCATTCTTGGTACCTTTTTCTTTAATATATCCTTGATAGAATTTAATTTGACTGGCTGTGCTGACTCCAAGGTCATTGAGATAGTCCCTGCTGCGAAATCCAATCAAGCCGGAACTGAACTGCTGTGTCTGTTCGTCAACTGTGCTGTTGTCTACATCATAAGCAGCAATTGATTTGGCTGCATTGGTAGCAAAGTTAGGCAGTAAACCAGTGTTGATAGAAGACTTGTTGATGGTTCTCCAGCTGGTTACAGCAAATGTATTGGCTGCTACCAAATCAGTCAGTGCAACATAGTAGGCATTTTTGTACACAACAATGTCGCCTTTGAGATAATCTTTACCGCGATGCCATTCATCAACCTGTGTTGAACTGTATACAAATCCCGGCGCACTCAATGATCCGTCCCAGTCATTTGTTTTATTACCTACCAGTTTGATACGAAATTGTCGACTGCCCAGTTCAGGCAGATAGACCACATCGTTGAATATAGTATTATTGTCAAATATCAATACATGCTCAAATTGCACTAGATCCAATTCGGCATAGGCAATGGTCTGTGCATTGGCTGTTTGTATTGTAAAATTTCCAGCTTGACGAAAGATCACTAAGTTATTCTTTTTAATTACAGAAAAATTAGGATCTAATATTTTGCTTCCCAGCGGCTCGTTGGTAATTTCGTCAACTACTGAAAACTCACTTATCAAATTGAGTTTTGAATTACAAGGGCTCAATATCAACAAGCTGCCGGTCTTCCAGCCTTGCAGGGTCCATGTAAGGAATTCTTGTGCGCTCACTACCCAATCTTGCACAGCACCTAGGTCTTGATTGTATTGGTCAAATATAAATCCTTGGCTGTTTAAAAATCTCTGATAGCTTACCAAGAAGTCCACCACCTGCTGCCTTGATGTAAATTCATATCCGTATGGTACTGTTAATTTACTGAATTGATATGTTTTGTAAATGGTTGCACTGATATCTTGCACAGCAATTGAGTAGCTTTCGCCGCTGGTATTGCTGGGAATAATAGTGAAGTATGGAGATGCAGTATCGTATCCAGTCACTGTGTAACCGGATGGGGATTTCTTAACTATGACTGCACTGTATACCACTCGATCTGTTGGCACACTCTTGTTGAGTTGAATTTTGTAATTCTGATCAGGAATTATAATTGATTCATTCATACTGGTGGGACTGTATTGATCAGCCAGTGCTGTGAGATACTTCTTATCAGTGAATCCCGCAACACGGTATGCCAACTGTATATCAAAATTATCTAATAGAGTTCGTATCTTGGTTGGCGCAGATATGCCCAGGCTGATCAAATAGTCCCCGATGTAATTGATATAACCTGCGGTACGTGTCATTACATCATTTACAACTTCACCTTGTATTGTAATTCCTGCAGGAGTTATCCTGCCACCCATGATTGACTGTTGATATTGATTCAGTAGCGTATTTTTTGCATATACACTTGTATCAAATAGTGAAGCAAAATACACGGCTGGTTTCATCAATGCAACTGCTTGTTGCAGCGCAAACGGATACTCGCTGCTGCGGCGCCAGGCTGTTTCGGCCGGTGCGCCGTCGCCAATGGCAAAATTATCCCCGGCGCGGCCGCTGTTAAATTGTTTAGCAATCTTTCCCAACGGTGGTACCAAGTTACCGTGCTCATCGGCCGGTATCACTGACAGTAATCCAGGACGTGCATACTTGCGGTGTACACCAGCACGTTTACCTTGTTGTATCTTTCCTGCTGCCAGGTCGTCCCATAGCAATTTATTTTCTGATGTATACGGACCCGGTCCATATACACTGTTCCACCATGCAGGCTCATCAGTGAATCCCAGCATTTCCCATGGGCAAGAGTGTGGTTGATCAGTGTCAAAGAAATACTGATAAATTCCTCTCCAGTAGCCAGGGAGTGGTTGATCGTATAACACATCCGTGCTGGTTTTGTAGTTGTAGCTAAAGGGATTATTTGATTCAAAGAAGCTGTTGGATGAGATGTCAACCTGATTGGTACCAGACCACTTCAACAATGAAGCTTGTATGATGTTGTTGAATTCGTCAAGCGAGTAATCTGTAGGTTTAAATCTTCCCGGGATATAATCACGCACGTCAACGGCCAACTGCTCGTGATCTATTTTGATATTGTTGTATATCCTGGTTTCCAACTCAAGCAAAAATAAATCTCTAAAATCACCAAAGGCCAGGGTAATACTGCCGTCATGTCCACGAATCACTTGTTGAGGATCAACATAGGTATCATCTATGTATAGCTTTGGCATGAATTTGGGATATAGTCCCAATTTGGTAGGAGTCTCAGGTATATAATTTCCATCGGTGTCATACTCGCGAATCTCTATCACTGATCCGGTCAGTAAATATACTGTATTTTTAATGATAACTGATGGCCTATCAGTGGAAAACTCATAATCCACACCGTGCGTTAATAATTTTTTTCCATTATAGACCATTACTGCGCGACTTTGTAATTTATTAGCATCAAAGATACTGTTAATTTTGAACTGACGATCGCGCGGATTAATGACCGAGTAGTGTGTAGAACTGTACTGGCCGTAAGGTACCATATCGCTAAGGTACCATGGGAACGATGGATTTTTTGCTGCGTTGATTGTTTCTAGAATTGTGTCAATAGCACTGGACGGATCATTATAATCTAGCCCAGGTAGAGTCACTGCCACTTCTAAAAATTTATTTTTAAATTTAGTATACTCCCTGCGAGCATAGTCAATTCCATTTATGAAATTAACTTGTTTTGATATTAAAAACAGACTGGCATATATTGTAGGTGCTGCCGATTGTAGGATATTACCGCCAGACGACTTGATGTTGATGTCTCGAAGATTACTGTCGCCGGGCAGTTGACCTGTCAGGTGCAGTGCATTTTGGCCAGTCAGCGTCACGTGATTTCTAAGTTGTCCTAGTGACATTGATGTCACATCAACATTTTTACTGTTATAGTTTAAATTATCAGGAATTTGATAATAGCCAACTGTGCTAGATTTGGCACTGTTAAAAATCAATATATCAATATTATCGCCGGCAATTACTACCGATTTGATATGTATAGTATTGACTGCACCAATTTTTACAATCTCATAAGCAGAGGTGGCCAACAATGCATTGTTTACGTAAACTTTTAATGTGGGAATATTAACAGCGGGGTCTGGTAAAATATCTATTGCAAAATAATTGGTATCGCCGGGTGCTATTGTATTGATAATTTGATATTGTCTACTGGGTTCTATGCACGTGGTCCAAGCAGTGCGTGGAGTAAAATCAGTATAAGATTTATTTTCGCGCAGATAACCCAAGTTGATATTTTTAGTTACAAATGCATCATTTACCAAATACTTGAATTGATCAAGATCAAAATTATTACTGAACAATATGTCTGCTGTGGAATTGAAATTCCTATAAGTCAACGGAAATCCCAATACTGTATCGGGGGTACCGGAGCCAACACTGTAAGAAAATATACTGGTACCTGCAAATTCGCTTGACAGATACACTGGATCACTGAGTGATCTTCCCTGCATGTCAAATACATCAAATTTTGGTGGTTGATTAATGCTGCGCTTTTGTTGTGCCCGATTCCACACTGCACCATCGTACCAAAACGTGACTCCTTTATTTGGGCCACCGGCGGACACAATAGTGTCTTGACCAACCAATACATCAGCTGGGTCTGTGGATACAATCAATTGTATTCTAGGATCTCTATAGTAAAACTCTGCATTGATTACAGGTTCAGCTGCATTTGCTTCCAGCCGTAATTTCGTATCATTGACAATAAAGGCCACAGTGCCTAGATATTTTCCATCTAGATCATACATTGCGCCGCCTACTTTTAAATCGGTTGTGAACATGGTATTGATACCATATACATAATTGTTACCAGTAGGTGCAAGTAGTTTAACATCAAAGTTATTGAACTCGGTTGGTGTATACGGGGTTGTAAAATGTATCAAGTAGTGACGCGATCCCAAGTCATCAATTTGAGTTATTTCCCCAACTGCGCCCGAGCCCGGATAATCTAAACCAAATACTTTGATAGCAGTTAAAATGTTCGTTGAGCCAAGCACTTCCCATGTATATCTGGTAGCAGCAGTGGGGTCGGTGTCCAGCACATTCTTTACTGGATCACTCACGCTGGCAAAGTTGATTATGGCTGATTCAATTGAAATCTGTCCGTGCCCTTTGCCATCATAGTATGAATCCTTGGCAGAATTATCTTGCAGCGAATACTGCACACGATATATCTGTGTGCGAACCAATGGGTCAAGATCCGCTGCAAATAATACACGCTGGCCTTCCTTGTAGTCAATTCCGTTTACTGTCAGCGATCTACTGTGTTGAATTGCATTGCGATAGCTGTTGGCTTCCACTCTGATATCAAATCCCATCTGATATTGTGACAATGTCAGTACATTGCCAAAAATACTATACTGGTCTGGTGGTACCAACACGCCGCCTGCGGTGACTGTAATTGTATCGTTGCGGTCGGGAGTAAAATTCAATGTGTAAACTAACCCTTGATTAACAAAATCAACCTGGCGTGTATGTAAATCGCCAAACGCATTAATGGTGGTGGTGTCAATAATATCTGCAGGAGATTTTCCAACCCGGCCGTTGTTGAATAATTGTATGCTGGGCTCAAATTCAATTATGGGCCGTTGTGCTCTTGTGGCCTGTTCAAATGTGGCAACTGTGTTATTGTATGCAGCAGCGGCTGTGATCACATCAATGTGAAACCAGCGATTTTGGCGCGCCCATGCATTCAGATCAAGAGATCCGCGATTGGACACCACATAGTCTGGCAAAGGCGGGCCTTTGAAGGGTTCGTCCCAATTGCCGCTGGCATAGGGAACATGGTCCCACGGCACCTGCCCTGCTTCTGCTAGACCTGGCTCAGGAAACGCCAAGTCATCAAATTTTACTAGAGTTATATTGCGCCCAACTCCCTCAACCACGTATATGGTATTTGCATATTTTGTTGGAATAACGGAACTGTCAAATTTGACCATTAATCCATTGGTGAATACCACCCCGGCAGGACTGGTATAACCGGTACGACCAAGTATGTCTTCCTCAACGTCAATTGATTTTACAGCATTGTTTACCAAGTCAATGGTACCATATGCATTTGGATTTGATTCGTCTTGGTAATACAAACGATCAAGATTGCTGGTCAATGGTGGTATCTGCTCCAGCTGCCCTGCATTGTTGTAAAACTCTGTACCAATATTGGTTTCGCCCGATCTGATATAGACACGAGTATCTACAGGTACAGTGCGAACAATCTCCAGCTGTATGAAATCTGTGTCGTCGCCATTGGTGACCAATTGTATCCTATAGATTTTAGTGTCATTGGATGACAAAAATATTATAGTTTTGTAGTTGGGACTGGTGATACTGCCATCAATCCCAGTGGGCAACTTGCTGAATCTATGTCCTCTGATGTCATCAATTGATTGTGTAGTTGCATAATCAACAGCCCCCAATATTGGCATCTTTAAAAAATTATCTTGCGCAGTGTCCAGCGGCACACTGAATTCAACAGTGCCATGTTCGGTGCCATTGTTGCTGACTCCCAGTATATCTCTGGTACTGATTGCCGGTTGTGATCTTTTGAATCCTGTAATGCCCGGTTCGGTCTGAATCCAAATTCGTGCTCCGGGGCGATTGGTGTAAAACTTATATAGACCGCCGCGCACCAAAGTCAACGCTGGATTATTTCCCGCCTGATTCTGTATATTGAGTAACTTGGTATTGGTATCAGCTGACAGGATAAAAGTCTGTTGACTGTTGACAATTGCAGATGTCACAACAACTGGATCTATACCGTTGGGTAACCAATAGTATTGACTGTAATTGATAAATTTGTCAAAGTCAAACAGCCCGTCGTATGTGTACATTTCAGACTGAAAAAGTCTGTCATGGTTTGATGTTTTGGCATTGTAATATTTTAATTTATTGATCAAATCTGTGTAGCCACTGTATTGATCTATAGATCCATTAACAGCCTTTGTTATTACACTAGGCTCAAGTTGATAGTTTGTACGATCAGCTGTGGATTCGGCAATATAATTATCTTTGAATTGATATGTTGGGGCAAACTTGCGACCAACATATCCATTGAATCTAACAAAATTAGGCTCGGATAGCAACTGATCCAGTGTGGCCGATAGGAATTTACTGTTGGTGTCGGATTGGAATATTTCAGGAAGAAATTGTAATGTTCTACTAGTGGCCATATATTAATTTAGTCCCATGTTGAGTTGGGCTGCGGATAATGATGAGATGATCTCCACGTTTTCAACTGTGGCTGCACTGATAATGATTTCGTAGGGATTGGCGTTGATCTGATATAAATTACCAAAGCCAACGTTGGCATTTGCAGGTACTATCACTATAGATGCAATGCTTGGTGTCAAGACTTGGTGTAGATATGCACTCAATTCACTGAAATAGAATCTTTCTCCAAAGTCCCAGTTACTGATATCAAAATAGGTATTGATGGCATTGATAACACTGGATTTGATGTCGTTGTCACTGGTTGCAATAGCTGAATTTTTTACCACTTTGAATATTGCCTGTAGGCTGGTATCGGCCTTCTTACCAAATATAGGTTTAAAAATTGCGCTGTTAAAAATAATGGTATCACTGATGCTGCGTTGATCATTTAATGAATCAAACTCTGCAGATAATTCTTGTGTTGTTGGCGCCACGGGCTTGACTACTTTGTTGCTGGTATCCTGTATCCAATTTTTATAACCGGTCCAATAAGATGATGTCAATAGATAGATATCGTTGATATTGCTGCTGCTGGGATCAATCCTTCTATTACTGGGACTGTTGTGTTTGTACTGAAATGATAAACTTTGTCGTCCAATACGTGCCACATAATCGGCTCGAACATCCAACATCATTGAACTGTTCAATTGATAGAATACATTATCTGTTGTTGCATAAAATAGTTGTCCAGGTAAGAAGGTACGTCTATTTGCTTGTATATCTGCACGAGTGGCATATCTACTGAATACCAATTTGGTGTCAACAGACACAGTGTCCTGAAATCTATCGTATCCAGGTACTACCTGAAAGTAGACAAATTTAGCAGTGGGATTCACAACAGGTGCCACAATGGATTCAAACAATACAGGATTAGTTGGTATATTGTCGCCGTTGTCATCTTGGAAAGTTACTAGTATTTTATCGCCACTGGAAAGTCCATCACTTCCAACAACAGGCTTGTCAATGTACCAAGTGTAGTCGTACCCTAGTGGAGCAGCACTATCTGCTTGTGAGTTGACTTTCAACACTGTGATTTGATCATGCAAAACTGTGCCGGTTTTTGTGTCGTATGTTTTATTTTTCTTATCAAAGAAAAATGTAGTTTCTCCGGCACTTTGGAACACATATTCCAATCCACGATAGTATATGGTGTACGCAGTGTCAGAAAACATGGCTTTGATCAACCAACTGCTGTCCAGCCCAGTGGCACTGTCGTTACCTTGATTTTCTAGACTAAAATTTTCTGTGCCAAGATTTTCTTCTGTGATAACTGCCCAGTATTGCTTTGTGCTGTCGTATCGAATGCCAAATGTTTTAAATCCCTGCATCAAGGCCACTATGGTATTTGTAAAAGTACTGGTAAAGTTGTTTTTAAATATTGGATACACTGCGCCCACTAGACAGCCAGTTGGTATTTTAATATTCAACGCCACTGGGCCAATACCAGATGTAAAATTACCAAGATTATTGTTGGTGCCGTCGCCAAATACTTCAGTGACCCCGGCATAGATAAACAAGTGGTCTGTAATCAAGGATGGTGTTCCGGGCAATAGGTTATTGTTGACATCAAAGTAGTAGCCTGCAGGAGCATCAAACCTAATGATGGCACCTTTTCTTATATAGCCAGCTGGGTCCCCGCTGCCAACGCGACCGGCGATTGCCAATGGTTTTAGATTTCTTGTAAAGTACCCGGTGGCACTGTTTGATCCCACTGTGCTTAAATTCCATGCACAGTTGGGCACTGCGTATGCGGAATAGTTTGCATAGTACAGATGCATCATTTCTGTGGATGCAATAATTTCGGCCACCAGCTGCTGATTAATCATGTTGACAATATCAGCATTGGAGAACGACATGGATTTAAAATTGCGCACAAAAGGATTTGCATAAACAATGCCATCAATGGCAATCACGTTGGTACTTGAAAATTTACCTGTTGTGTCCAGTGTGTCTAAAAACCTGCTCAGTCCCGAGCTGGTACGGTTAATGCTTTTGACTTTGATAATATTAGTAAAGCTGGTGAAAGGAACTATGTTGTAGTCCTCACCTGTTATCATGCGATTTTGTGTATAGTATGTTTGCGGCGCACGTTGGCGTATCTGTTCCAGTGTTTCGCGACTGGTTGCATTGGCCACCGAATACTGCAAGCTGGCACGTATGGTCAGAGTTTCTGCACGACCGGTGCGACTTACATACTGAATAGCCACTGTGATGTTTTGCATTTCATCAGGTGTAATCTTATAAGTCAGGCCGGTACTGCTGCGATAGTAAAGTCTATAATTGCCTTGAGGGATATTGGCAAAGCTGCCATCACCAAATACTAGATCAATTTGATCGCCAGCACGACTATTGATCTGGTAAAGATTTCTCTGTGATTGTTTTGTATATATTACATTTACCCCGGCCACAGCAGGTACACTGGTCCATAGTTTATTTACAGCACCATTGGGATCTATGTCATACAACCATACATCGGTGTTGTTGACATTGCCGTTATTAAAACTTTGAACTCTGTTGGGTATACTACCACTAAAGGAAAAATCTTGGCTTGCCAACGAACCCTGCTTGAAGTAAACAAAAAATCCAGTATCGTTTGATCCGTTGCCATAGTTGTCGTTGCGATATAGGATATTAAAAAAATTATTGGTTCTTGGTGCTGCTTCGTATATATAACTTTTGCCCAGGCTGGTGGCACTGACTGCTTCGAATGTCATACTGACCCCTTCGATGGCCTGTTCAAATTGATATGTATTCAACACATCGGGTATGATGTTTATACTGTATTCTTCTGTACGAACACCATCAATTGTTTGTGTGTTTCCGGGTTTGCCAATTACCTGACTGGTTGATAGTCCTGCATTGATCACTGTGTTAAATTGTTCTACCCAAGCATCGTTGGTACTGTCGTTCCAGTTTACAACCACGCCGGTTAAGTTAAGCCCATTGCTGTCATAGACAGCTTCGCTTGTGCTTACACTGTCAATTTTAAGTAGGCCGCTGGCTGATATATTGCGCTTGGGATTATAGCTGACCAAGCGAGCCAATTTAAGTATACTGTCCCGGCGTTCAGCAGTGTCTATGTAGTTTTCGCGGGCGTTGAGGTCTGCTCTAAACGCCAGGCTTTGACCCATGAACGCAATCAAATCGATCAAGGCAATATACTCGCTGCTTTCGGTAAAATCGTTAAAGTCCTCAGGATAGTAAGTCTTGAGGTAATCAATCATACTCTTGCGCAGAGTTTCAAAGTCGTAACTAGTGAAGTCTGCTTCTTGGAAGGTCTGATAGATCTTCTTCCAATTTTCAGCCACTAATAAACTGTTTTGTCTTGTATTAATTGCCATTCTATGTCCAGTATCTAATATTTATGGTGCGCATAATACACATACTTAATTGACCATAGATGCTGCGTTTGTCTGTTGATTGAAATCAATATACATTTGTGCAGTTTGATTGCTTGGGATATAGGTTATTTCCAATGCCAATTGTATCCCGTGTTCGTACTGCGTCACAGTAACTTGATTCAATGCCAAGCGTGGATCTGTTTGGGCTATGCGTGTTATATCGTCGACTATTTGCTGCTTGGTCTCGGATGTAAATGGTTCAAACAGCATGTCCCATACTATGGTACCAAATTTGGGATTCATCAACTTTTCGCCCTTGCGGATGTTAAAATTATTAAAAAGGTCCTGCTTGGCCAGCTCAAAATCTGTGAGACGGAATTTTTTAAATCTATTATAGGTGCTGAATCCGCGGTAAGTGCTCATACTGTATTTAACCTTATGCTGTTTTGGGTGCAGCCAGCACATCCACAGCGTAGCGTCCCATGTTAAAATAGGTGGTGCCCGTGGTACCATTGGCATCTGACCCACCACCGGTGGTGCGCCAGGTCTTGGATCCACCGGCACCCAACAGGTGAGCGGCTGCTATTGCTCCTGCTACTGTACACTGATCGTCGCCGGATTTGATGCCACCGGTGCGATTCAATTGGTTATAGTTTGCTTGTAACAGATTATACATGGCTTTTTCTTGAAAAGCACCATTTTTCAAGAATGCCTGCTTGGAATCAATGCCCTCGTTTTGTGCTTTGGTAGTCCAGCTGCTGGTCTGGTCCAGGCACCGGTTACCAGCCAGCTTGAAAGCGTCTGGCTTGATATAACCTTGATCCACCAGGGCTGCGGCGCCCAGTTGATATTTGCCCATAAAGTTGTATTGATTTACTGATGCATAATTGAATCCGCTTTCGTTCCAGCCCAACTGTGTCATCAAGGCCTTGGTTTGTGTCACACTTAGCGGACCAACTCCGCCCGGAGGATTTGGATTGTCTGCCCTATCAATATAGGACTTATTGACTGGATTTTTCACCCCTGCGTTTGCAGCAGCTACAGGGCCCGGGTCTGTTGGCTTGGATCCGCCTTTGCACTCTACCACAGGTAAATTTTTCGCAGGTGGTGCACCCGATGTTACCCCAGCACCAGGAATCTTAGGTACTGCAGATGCAGCGCCACCGCCACCGCCACCACCGCCAGGTGTAGGAGTTGCATTTTGTCCGTCGGTGGCCACTGTGTAGCCTGCTAATGTAGTTTCCATGTGCAATTTCCACGGCTCATGTGTGGGTGCAATTGGTACTATGGTATGCAATGCTTCGTCGACACTTTTCCAGACATTGCCTTCTTGGCCAGTGTCAGGTAATTTATTTACTGTCAGTGCCTCGGGACGCTGTATACCAACTGCACCGCCTTCGTTTAATGTCAGTTGGGTACCAGTCAGAAACAGCCCGGTGGTACCATTAAAAGTCCCGGTGCCGGTTGCATTTAAATTCAGTGCTCCGCTACTGCCAATACCAACTGTGCTGCCAAACATGGTAAGTGTTTGTCCTGCATTGATGTTCATGTCTGTGGACTGTAGATTGAATGCTTTGCCAGCACTGATGTTCAAGTTGTTTCCTGCATTGATATTGATGTCGTTATCGGCATGCAGATTTATATCTGATTGTGCTCGAACGTTCACACTACTGGTGGTATAGATATTCATATGTCCCGGACCAGTAAGCTCGATCCATGCACTTCCATCACTGTTACCAATATATAAAATATGCTCGCTGTCATTCATCAGCAGCTGGTGACCGCCGCTGGTTCGTAAACGAATCAATCTATCTTTGTCTTGCCAGTTGCCGTCGTCCATGACAAATTGATGGCCACCTTTTCTTCCGCGGATAGCATAATCTTTTTCGTATAAGGTACCGTTTTCGATATCAGCCAGCAGTGCCGGGGTAACCGGTGGGTCTTTAATTGCACGACCAGGTGTACTGATACCAAACACTGCACTGGGCATTTCCCGCTGACTACTGCTGGATATTATTCCTCGAATGTAATCTTCGTGTAGTCCTTGAGCAATCAATACCTTGACATGTTCCTCATGTATGGGCTTGGGCAAATTGACAAAATTTGCCCAGTCAATATCTTGATTTTCATTGAACTCGGCAACCACAGTGTCATTGGGGCTCTTGGGGTATACTGATGCCACGATTGGATCATCAATTTGACTTGTGTCTACTTTTGGACTGCCGGCCATGCCTGGAACCATGTGATGCCCGATTGTGTTTGGTACACAGGCAAACCAAAATCCACGGTTGGCATCACCAGCGACAAACGTACACAGCACAAAATTGCCTATATCCGGAGGAACAAACCACATGCCGTATGTGTGTTTTACTTTTTGGAATGCATTTTGTTCATTGTCGTCATGGTAGGTACTGCCAAAAAATGGACTAGCATAACTGACTGTGCGCCAGTTTTCTACTTTTTCTTCTTGCCCTGCACCCAGGTCCGGAATCCATACCTGCAATCGGCCAGATCTGGTGGGATCTAAATTATTTTTTACCTTGGCTATAAATGGACCAGGATCTGATCGTATTGATGACTCTTCGCGACGGAAATGCGCTGGAGGCAATTTACTTATTCGTTTATCTCTCATGGAGTATTCCTACCAGTAATAGAAGTTGTTGGGGCATTGGCTACCGATTGTTTTAATTGCAATGCACTGTCAGCTGCCTGCTGTGTATTTGCATTGGGTCGGCTACTGTTGGTGGCTGTCTTATTGACATTTTCATCATTTGCAGACTGCGCTGCGGGTGCTGCACTGGCTGGGTTTGATGTAGGCTGCTGATCAGCTGGTGTTTTGGCCTCGGGTATTGTTTTTGGCGCCTCGGCTCGGATAGCAATCTCACCACCAGACAAATTGGGACCTTCTGGATCCTCTAGATTATCAAATATACGAACCAATTTCATAGTTTGTATAAATTGTCCAGCTTGGAAATTGTTATCTACAGTTAAAATTTTATATATACCACTGAATGCCGCAGTGGTGTATCTAGTATCGGTTATCATAAATCCAGTGGCAGGATCAAAATCCACTGGAGTCTTAAAGGTTACTTTGACATACCTATCAGTATTGTCAAACATCACGCTGTTATGTGGGTCAAGCAGCTGACCGGGGCCCTGATAAGGATTTGTTTTCATGTTAAAGAAAATGTCATCCTGTTTGATCAGTTCGGGATCTCCGATGATTTTTAAATCCAGATTTATCATATCACCATTACTGCTGCTGAGACTGGATTTATAAAAGTCATTGACCAGCACAGCTTTGGTATCCGGCATGCTGGTATTGGGCACGTCTGCTTGACCTGATACCAGTTTGACCTGGTGATTTTGAAACAATATACGATTTTGATTCTCGGCCGAGTTTATAGGTTTCTTTTTTGTCTTTTTTGGTTGTGTAGAGACTTGTGCTGCATTTCCACGATCAATACTGATTGTGGTAAAAAATATAGCATCAAAGTGTATATCAAAATTGATTATACTGTCATTTTTTCCCGAGTAGATATAATCGTATTGTTTAACAATTTCCTTGGGCTGGGATTGCGGAGCATGTGGAAATTTTGAGTTGTACAGCGAAGTTGGATACACATGATAAGTGATTTTTTTACTGTACACATCTCTAATCATGTCAAAGTCTGATATTTCTACAGTACTGGTAATTCTATACCAATTGAGAGGATTACTGGTATCCGATGTTGGATCAATTGGTGGGTCCTCTGCAGGATCTGTTATCTGATCCCGCACGTACTTGCTGCTGCGCATGACTAAATTTATAACTTCCACAATGCTGGTACCGGCAGCAATGCTGAAACTTGACTCTTTGAAATTGATACCCAGTCCGGTGATACCTGCTTTGGCCCGGATAGCCTTGACCGGGTCTATCAGCTCGGTCCTAGAAGTTGGATTCTTTTTAGGAATAACTATTTCGGAATTTAATATGTCAGGATGTATATCAAATACATATGTCTCTGGGTGTTTTTGATATTTGTTTTTAACCAGTTGTTTTTGATAACTGTTCATGGCCGCAGTATAGCTACCAACTACATACGGACTATCTTTGACTGCTTGACTGATTTCGGCTTGAGATTTTTGTAGTGCTTGTACTCTGGCGGTGTTGGGGGTTGATTTTTTTTCCTCTTCACTTATTTCTTTTTTAGTTTGATCTTCGCGCTCTTGGTTGGCGGTGTTTACTGCCACTATGCCCGAAGCCTGTCCTGCAGATCCCTTGATATCAAAGAATTCTTTTACAGTCTTTACGTTGACTTCAAAGTTTGCAGGAGTACTGGCGTTGCTCTCATCAAATGCACTCTGATTAAATGGCGATGCTTGTATATCATATTCGGCACCTTTACTGGTGACTTTTACTTTACAACTTAATATCTTGATAGGTATATATTTGGTTTGATTCAGTATCGGTGACATAGGCTGTCCCGATTCCGTGTTGCCAACAAAATCTATTTGCAGCATGTAGGGTATTTGCGACCAGCTGTGACAGCTGGTCTTGGCTGCTGCCAACCAAAGACGATCCAAGAAAGTAACACCATAGGGTTCTATCAAGGTAAAGGTTAGATTGATCATGTTGCTATTTTTAGATTTGCTGTTTAACCCATTCACGGTTTGCATATTCAAATTTTCAAAATAGAAATCTTCATTGAAGTAAGGATTCCTGGCATAAATGTCCGAGTTGCGTTTGCCGCCGCTGGCCACCAGTACCGTGCCCATGCCGCCACTTGTAGCAGTGTACGGAGCACCGTTCATGATTTCATTCCATTTTTCCGGGGGTACGATGTGCAAACTCAGGCTATAGGTATAATCTGGATACTTGAATAGTGGGTTGGGTCTGGCTGTGCTGGCATCAACTATGCTGATCTTGGATAGTTCTTTTGTAGAGTCCGAGCTAGCCTGCTCATTTGATCTTGCTGCTGATTGACTTGGCGGTGTGGCCATATTTACTTTCTTGACGGTTACAGGCCCAAGGCCACTGTTAGAGTATTTTTTGTAGGAAGAAAAATGGTAGTACCTGTTGCAAAATCAAACAAAGGATCCACCAACACATTGGGATTACGACTGGCAAACACCCACCACAGTGTGGGGTCGTTGTACAAGTCATATGCCAGCAGTTGTGGCTTGTACTCGTATATAGAATCTATTACATATCTAATATCGCTGGTATTTTTTGGTATAGGCCTAGGTGTCATTACATCAAGGAAACGACCAAACTGCTGCGTAGCATAATATGGACTTGTTTTTGAATAAGCAGACATTAGATAAATCCTTTATCCAGCATTTTGCCCTTGGCAAAGTTTTCAAGATCAAATGTGCTGACTGTTTTGCGACTATAGATCGGTTGCAGCGTGACCTGTATCTGGCTTGATGTAGGCAACCTGGTAATACCACTGGTGGTGGCAGCAGTTGCCCCATTGCCACTGCCACTGCCACCACCGATACCGGGAATTTGAACATAGTCAACATCGGCACCCATGGTATGCGAAAATGCAGTACACACGCAAGGCACATGCGGTAGATAGTACTTGCCGTAACCATCAAGGAACAGCAAGGGCGGGGGGTTGCCCATATGGGTGCTGGCTCCATAGAACATTTTTGTAGCAGCCCTGAAGAAATAAATACAAGCTAATAGATATTGACCATCTTCAACACTCTGTACTGTAAAATCACCGGTTATTGATATCCCAGCAACTTCGCTGCTGTCATAAAAATGTGATGCATAATTGCTGTGCGTGAGTTTTTGTGCTGAATAACCAGCACTGAAGCTGGTGGTAATACTAGGAGTATAGGGAAAAATTACCCCGTGAGTTTTTGTTAGTGGATCTAGGACACCGCCCGGATTTTGATACAGTAGGCCAGAATTTGCGCCCACACTGACTTTTACCCGCCAGTCATCAGTCTGAATGTTTGCGCCATCAAAATTGATTCGAGTTTCGGAGTTGACAAAGGCCTGTCTCAGTTTCAATGTGGCATCATCAACAACCCGGGATATTTTTCGACGAGCGGTTTGAGCAAGGTCGCCCTGGTATTCAATACCTACTGATTTGCCTAAATTATCTATCGCTGACATAAAAACCTCTTGTATTTAATATTTATTCAATGTATAATCTACATATATTATAAGGAGAACTACCATCAAACATAATTATCTCAACAATAAGGACATCCTAAAAGAGATCCACAAGAGTAAAAGTACCTATTGTGTATTCTTGCAGCCAGTGGACGCCGATTACGACATGATCCTACAGGATATTTCGGGCATTACTCCAGCAACCATACTGGAGGCTAGGCAATCAAGAAGCGAGCGCCTGGCCAAGCTGGCACATGAAGCAGCAGTGCTGGCATCTGGAGAAAAGCGCCGACTGGACGAGTTTGAGATTGATGTTGCTACTATCGCAGACACCGATGTGGTTTTTCGAGTCATGACCTGGGATCATGTGCCGGTTGATGCGGTCAAGAGCGCCAAGGCCCGGGCCAAATTGGATCTAGAGGACGAAGAAGAAGATATCGTGCGCACCGAGTACGACGAAGATGTTTTGGCCACTACCAAGTATACCAAATGTAATTTTCCCCCATTCCAACACTATAGACTGGACGCAGTGGCCGGGCAACCACAATGCATTGGCAAGAGCCACTGGCGCGGCGATTTGATCACTGGGGAATTCAGCAGAGACCATGGCACCATGACCAAGAAGCTGGCCTTGATGTTTATGAAATTATGTGAGCGTTATGCTACAAGATCAAACTGGAGAGGGTACACCTACAATGACGAGATGCGCAGCCAAGCACTGTTACAACTAAGCCAGATTGGACTACAATTCGATGAGAGCAAAAGTCAGAATCCTTTCGCATACTATACTGCCGCCATTACTAATAGTTTTACTCGTGTGCTTAATATTGAAAAACGCAATCAGAATCTGCGCGACGATATTTTAGAAATGAACGGAATGAATCCCAGCTATAGTAGACAGATGATGAGCAGCGGGGGCGGGGGCGGCGGAGACGAGTAAATTGCTCGTCGCGTTACACCAACTGTTCCTGTTATACTTGTATCAATGACTAATCTATTTAAAAAAGCCGCGATATTCACGGACATACACTTTGGGTTGAAATCAAACAGTCAAGTACACAACGACGACTGTTTGAATTTTGTCAAATGGGCCACTGCCAAGGCCAAGTCGGAAGGTTGCGAAACAGCCATGTTTCTTGGTGACTGGCACAACAACAGAGCCAGTATCAATATTGTAACTTTGAACTACAGCCTTAGGGCACTAGAGCATTTAAATGATAACTTTGATCGTGTTTATTTTATTCCCGGCAACCATGATCTGTATTATCGCGATAAACGCGATATCCAATCGGTTGACTGGGCTCGTCACCTCCCGAACATTCAAATTGTTAACGATTGGTTTGCTAGTGGGGATGTGGTTATCGCTCCTTGGCTTGTTGGGGACGACCACAAGCGAATCCCTCGACTATCAGCCAAGTACATGTTTGGGCACTTTGAACTGCCAGGATACCTGATGAACGCCATGGTGGCCATGCCAGATCATGGTGAGGTGCGCAGAGAACACTTCAACAACTTTGATCATGTGTTTACTGGTCACTTCCACAAGCGACAGACACAGAAGAACATCACCTATATTGGCAACTGCTTTCCGCACAACTATGCCGATGCTGGTGACGACGATCGAGGACTTACAATTTTGGAATGGGGTCGAGACCCGGTGTATCATGCTTGGCCCGATCAACCGCGGTATCGTGTGTTCAAGCTAAGTGACGTGCTAAATCACGCCGAAGCCATGCTGCTGCCAGGTATGCATTGTAGGGTCAACATTGATATTGACATCAGCTATGAAGAAGCTACATTTATCAAAGAAACTTTTATTGACACTTATCGTCTAAGAGAGATCAGTTTGATTCCGCAGAAGGAAATTGATCTCGGCGAGAACATCATGCTGGGTAATATACAGTTTGAAAGTGTCGATCAGATCGTTACCAGCCAGATAACCAACATCTCCAGCGACAAGTTTAATTCAAACCTGCTGCTGGACATCTATAGAAATCTATGATACGTATCAAGAATTTGACTGTTAAGAATTTCATGAGCGTGGGCAATGTCACGCAGGCTGTGGACTTTGACCGCAAGGATCTCACACTGGTACTAGGCGAAAACATTGACCTAGGCGGTGATGATACTGGCAGCAGGAACGGTACCGGCAAGACCACTATCATCAATGCACTCAGCTATGCCCTGTATGGTGCTGCGCTGACCAACATACGCAAAGACAACTTGATCAATAAGACCAACGGCAAGGGCATGATTGTCACTGTCGAGTTTGAGAAGGACGGTACTGACTATCGTATTGAGCGTGGACGCAAGCCCAACACCATGGCCTTCTACGTGGGCAATGTTGAGCGCGAAATCACAGACGAGAGCCAAGGCGACAGCAGAGAAACACAGGCAGACATAGAACGCATGCTGGGTATGAGCTGGGATATGTTCCGCCATATCGTAGCATTAAACACCTATACCGAGCCGTTTCTCAGCCTGAAAGCCAACGATCAGCGCACTATCATTGAACAACTGCTGGGCATCACAGTGCTAAGTGAAAAAGCAGAACGTCTTAAAGAACTAAACAAAGCCACTAAAGATGCTATACAGCAAGAAGAGTTCCGCATCAAGGCAGTGACAGATGCCAACAGTCGTATCCAAGAACAAATTGAAAGTTTCAAGCGCAGACAGGTGTTGTGGCAGAAAAAGCACGACGGCGACTTGGCCTACTTGCAAAAAGGCTACGATGAGTTGAGTCTAATAGATATCGAAGCCGAACTGACCGCACACAAGACCTTGACTGAATACAATCAGCGGGTGAAAGATATCTCTGATCTAACCAAGGCCGTTAAACGTGCTGAACTGGACGAGGATCGCGAAAACAAAGTAGTTGAACGACTGCAACGTGAGATCGCAGCACTAGAGAATCACCGATGTCATGCATGTGGACAAGACTTGCACGACGACAATCACGAAGCTGCACTGGCCAAGAAACAAAAAGAACTACAAGAAGCTGCACTACAGGTATTAGCCACCGGCAGTCAGTTAATAGAATTGCAAGATGCGCTAACCGAAGTGGGTCCAGCAGGTACCCCGCCCAGGGTCTACTATGATCGAGAAAGCGATGCGTTTGAACATCGCAGCAGCATGGCCAATATATTGAGCCAGATTGCCAGCAAAAACGCAGAAACAGATCCCTATGCAGAACAGATAGAAGAAATGGGCACACAGGCCCTGGCAGCCGTAACTTATGACACCATCAACGAATTGGGCAATGTCCGGGAACATCAAGAATTTTTATTGAAGCTGTTGACCAACAAAGACAGCTTCATACGCAAACGCATTATTGATCAGAATTTGAGTTATTTGAATGCCAGACTGGGACAGTACTTGGATCGCATTGGCTTGCCACATGTGGTCAAGTTCAACAACGATCTCACTGTGAGCATAACTGAATTGGGTAGAGAGTTGGACTTTGACAATCTTAGTCGCGGTGAGCGCAATAGACTGATACTGAGTCTGTCGTGGGCATTCCGTGATGTTTGGGAAAGTTTGTATCAACCGGTCAATCTCTTGTTCATTGATGAGCTGGTAGACTCGGGCATGGATGCATCGGGTGTAGAAAGCGCACTGGCTATCCTAAAACGCATGAGCAGAGAAGCACACAAGAGTATCTGGCTGGTTAGCCACAAAGACGAGTTAGCTGGGCGGGTCAACAACATCCTGACTGTGGTCAAAGAAAATGGGTTCACCACCTACAATACCGATGTTGAAACTGTATAAATTTACTGGATCAAGAGCCGTGAGTCATAACTATAATACAGCCTCTTGCTGTATCAAACATGACTTGGTTCTATCACAATATGCTCGTTGAAACTCTACCCGAAGACTGTGTGGGTTTTGTGTATCTTATCACAAATACTGCCACAGACAGAAAGTACGTGGGCAAAAAGCTAGCCAAATTTGCCAAGACCACATATCGTGTGGTCAAGCAAAAGAACGGGATCAAGAAGAAAAAGAAGA